>ERZ795049.2627-NODE-2627-length-20563-cov-4.513409_pt1 | contig 20563 bp, 20 predicted proteins | sample MGYA00375133_ERZ795049 | MGnify/ENA primary metagenome ERZ795049 (study PRJEB30178, sample SAMN05720147) | activated sludge metagenome | isolation source: anaerobic digester from wastewater treatment plant | place: Japan | collected 2015-04-20 ...
AAACGACTTAAATATTGGAGTAAGTAATGAATATTAACTTTACACTTATCGCACAAGCTATCGCATTTGCTGTGTTGATTTGGTTCACAGTGAAATTTGTATGGCCGCCGTTGTTAAATGCAATTGAAACGCGCCAAAAAGAAATTGCTGATGGTTTGGCTGCGGCATCAGAAGGCAGAAGTGCCTTGGAAGTGGCAGCAAAGAAATCAGAAGTGACCATCAACGAAGCAAAACAAAAAGCCAGTGAAATCATTGGTCAGGCTGAGAAACGTGCGGGTCAAATAGTTGAAGAGGCAAAAGGTAACGCTAAGGTTGAAGGTGACCGTATTTTAGCGGGTGCTAAAGCTGAAATTGACCAAGAAGTAAACCGTGCAAAAGAAGGTTTGCGTGCTCAGGTTTCTAGCTTAGCGATTGCAGGTGCAGAAAAAATCTTACGTAAAGAAATTGATGCAAAAGCGCATAGCGAGATGCTTTCTAAACTAGCAGCAGAACTTTAAGGATAAGACATGGCGGAAATATCAACCATCGCTAGGCCCTACGCAGTAGCTGCTTACAAATTAGGTAAAGAGCAGAAAGCGCTCGCTAAGTGGTCTGAAATGCTAGGGTTTGCCACTGCAGTTGCAAATAATGCACAGATGCAAGCTTATATTCAAGATCCTAAAGTGGTGAGTAGTGATTTGCAGGCTGCATTTTTAAAAGTATGCGGCGAAAAGCTCAATGAAAATGCACAAAATCTGATTAAAGTGCTGGTTGAATATGGTCGCTTGTCTATCTTGCCTGCAATTACGAGTGCTTTTGAAGAATTGAAAGCGCAAGATGAGGGTGTGTTGGACGCTCAGATTATTGCAGCTGCAAAAATTAGCGATAAAGAAGTAAAAGACTTGGTGAAGCGCCTTGAAACTAAATTCGGTAAAAAAATTACAGCCAGCGTTACTGTAGACCCGGAGATTATAGGCGGCATTAAAATTGTTGTTGGCGATACTGTGATCGACGCTTCTGTTAAAGGTCAGTTGCAAAATCTAGCCTACGCACTTACAGCATAAGGCGCTTAAGCTTACTTTAAGCTTAAGCAGAAAAAATTATAGGAGTTTAGGAATGCAGTTATCTACATCAGAAATCAGTGAGCTGATTAAAAGCAGATTAGAAAATTTTTCTACAAGTGCTGAAGCGCGTACACAAGGTACAGTCATTTCAGTGACGGACGGTATCGTTCGTATTCACGGGCTATCAAATGTGATGGCGGGTGAGATGATCGAATTCCCAGGCAATACGTTTGGTCTAGCACTTAACCTAGAGCGCGATTCAGTGGGCGCAGTGGTTTTGGGCGATTACGAACATATTACCGAAGGTGATATATGTAAATGCACAGGCCGCATTCTAGAAGTGCCCGTTGGCCCTGAATTGATTGGCCGTGTAGTCAATGCGCTAGGTCAGCCAATTGATGGTAAAGGCCCAGTTAATGCGAAGCTAACTGACAAAATTGAAAAAGTCGCGCCTGGTGTGATTGCACGTAAATCAGTGTCACAACCAGTGCAAACAGGTTTGAAATCTGTTGACTCTATGGTGCCAGTGGGTCGCGGCCAACGTGAGTTGATTATTGGTGACCGCCAAACAGGTAAAACAGCCGTTGCGGTAGATGCAATTATTAATCAAAAAGGTCAAAACATGACCTGTATCTATGTTGCGATTGGTCAAAAAGCTTCAACCATCGCCAACGTAGTGCGTAAGCTTGAAGAAAATGGTGCAATGGCGTATACCATTGTAGTGGCTGCCGCTGCATCTGATTCTGCTGCCTTACAGTTCTTGGCACCTTATGCTGGTTGCACGATGGGTGAATACTTCCGTGACCGCGGTGAAGATGCTTTAATTGTGTATGATGACTTAACAAAACAAGCGATTGCTTACCGTCAAATTTCATTGTTATTACGCCGTCCACCAGGCCGTGAAGCTTACCCAGGTGACGTGTTCTACATCCACTCACGTCTATTAGAGCGTGCTGCTCGTGTTAACGAAGAGTATGTAGAGAAATTTACAGAAGGTAAGGTTAAAGGTAAAACTGGTTCATTGACAGCCCTACCTGTGATTGAAACCGCTGCGGGTGATGTTTCTGCATTCGTTCCAACCAACGTAATTTCTATTACGGACGGTCAGATCTTCTTGGAAACTGACTTGTTCAACGCTGGTATTCGTCCTGCAATTAATGCTGGTATTTCAGTGTCTCGCGTAGGTGGTGCCGCACAAACTAAAGTCATCAAAAAATTAGGCGGCGGTGTACGTTTAGCTTTAGCGCAATACCGTGAATTGGCTGCGTTTGCCCAGTTTGCTTCTGATTTAGATGAAGCAACCCGTAAACAGTTGGACCGTGGTCGGATGTTTACTGAGCTAATGAAGCAAGCACAATATGCACCTTTAAGTGTTTCAAACATGGCAATTACTTTGTTTGCCGCAAACAAAGGCTATTTTGATGATGTGCCAACGAATAAAGTGTTGGCTTTTGAAAATAAATTGCATGGTTTTATTTCTTCAAAATACAAAGCTGTTGCTGAAGCAATTGAAACCAGTAAAGATTTAAGTGCAGATAACGAAAAAGCATTAGAAGCTGCAATTAAAGACTTTAAAGCAACGACAGCATACTAATTTTGACTATTAAGACAATACTGTTTAGGAAAACATATGGCTGGTAGTAAAGAAATTAGAACCAAGATCAAAAGTGTTGAAAATACACGTAAGATCACCAAGGCAATGGAAATGGTGGCCGCTTCTAAAATGCGCAAGGCGCAAGATAGAATGCGTGCCAGCCGCCCTTATGCCGAAAAAATACGTAACGTAGCGGCTCACCTTTCACTCGCGCATTCAGAATATAAACACCCTTTTTTAGTAAAGCGTGAAGATGTTAAAAATGTAGGGATTATTGTCGTCAGCTCTGACAAAGGGCTTTGTGGTGGATTAAATACCAATGTGTTGCGTTTGACAGTAAACCAGATGAAAAGCTGGGAAGCCGAAGGCAAAAAATTGTCCGTAAGCGCGATTGGCAACAAAGGCTTTAGTTTTATGAATCGTGTGGGTGCAAATGTGCAATCACACATCACGGGTTTGGGCGATGTTCCGCATTTAGAAACGCTGATCGGGACGATTAAAGTCATGCTTGATGCTTATACTTCTGGTCAGATTGACCAGCTTTATATTTGCTATACAAAATTTATTAACACCATGAAGCAAGAGCCTGTAATCGAGCAATTATTGCCACTTACCAGCGAGCGCTTAGGTACTCATGAAACTACAGAAAAGGTTGAAGCGTTAACGACCAGCGGCGTGGTTAAGAGTGCGCTGCAAATTGGCGCTGCAAAAGGCCATTGGGATTACATTTACGAACCTGAAGCAAAGCCTGTGATTGATCAATTGATGGTGCGCTATATTGAATCATTGGTATATAACGCAGTATCAGAAAATATGGCCTCAGAGCAATCATCACGTATGGTTGCCATGAAATCCGCATCTGATAATGCTAAAAACGTTATTGGCGAGCTTAAATTGGTATATAACAAAGCACGTCAAGCCGCAATTACAAAAGAAATATCCGAAATTGTTGGTGGTGCAGCTGCGGTATCGTAGTTTGCAACTTATTAAAGTATTTAATTAAATCTGACTAAAAGAAGTTAGGAATAGAAAATGGCAAATGCAAATCAAGTAAAAATCGGTAAAGTAGTGCAATGTATTGGTGCGGTTGTTGACGTTGAGTTTCCTCGTGACCAAATGCCTAAAGTTTTTGAGGCATTGATTATTGAAGATGCATCAAGCCAAGCAGAAGCGGGCTTGACATTAGAAGTGCAGCAACAATTAGGTGATGGCATTGTGCGTACCATCGCGATGGGATCATCTGATGGTCTTGCGCGCGGTACTGCGTTTAAATCCACCGGTGACCAAATTACTGTGCCAGTAGGTACAGGTACTCTAGGCCGGATTATGGATGTGCTTGGCCGCCCAATTGATGAAGCTGGCCCAATTGATTCAGACGAGCGTCGCTCAATTCACCAAAAAGCACCAACATTTGAAGAGCTGTCACCTTCAGTTGACTTGTTAGAAACAGGTATTAAGGTGATTGACTTGGTTTGCCCATTTGCTAAAGGTGGTAAAGTGGGTCTGTTCGGTGGTGCTGGTGTGGGCAAAACAGTGAACATGCTTGAATTGATTAATAACATTGCTAAACAACACTCAGGCTTATCTGTGTTTGCAGGTGTGGGTGAGCGTACGCGTGAAGGTAACGACTTCTACCATGAAATGGCTGAAGCTGGCGTGATTAAACTAGATGACATGAAAGAATCAAAAGTAGCGATGGTATTCGGTCAAATGAACGAACCGCCAGGCAATCGTTTACGTGTAGCGCTATCAGGTTTGACCATGGCTGAAAAATTCCGTGACGAAGGTCGTGACGTGTTGTTCTTCGTTGATAACATCTATCGTTACACATTGGCCGGTACTGAAGTATCTGCGTTGTTAGGACGTATGCCTTCAGCCGTGGGTTACCAACCTACACTGGCGGATGAAATGGGCCGTTTACAAGAACGTATTACCTCAACTAAAACTGGTTCTATTACCTCTATTCAAGCGGTTTATGTACCAGCAGATGACTTGACTGACCCATCGCCTGCAACAACATTCCAACATTTAGACTCAACCGTTGTTCTATCACGTGACATTGCTTCTTTAGGTATCTACCCAGCGGTTGACCCACTTGATTCAACATCACGTCAGTTGGACCCATTGGTAGTTGGTGAAGAGCATTACAACGTTGCACGTTCTGTTCAACAAACATTACAACGTTATAAAGAGCTTCGCGACATTATCGCTATTTTGGGTATGGACGAGTTGTCACCAGAAGATAAATTAGCAGTAGGCCGTGCACGTAAAATTCAACGTTTCTTGTCACAACCATTCCACGTGGCAGAAGTGTTTACCGGTGCACCTGGTAAATACGTGCCATTGAAAGAAACAATCAAAGGCTTTAAGGCGATTGTTGCTGGTGAGTATGATCATTTGCCAGAGCAAGCGTTCTACATGGTAGGTGGTATTGAAGAAGCTGTTGAGAAAGCTAAAACGCTTAACTAATTTCTGTTATTAGTTATTGGTTAAATGTTTAAGGAAAAATAATGGCAAATACTGTTCATATTGATGTGGTGAGTGCAGAAGCAAGCATATTTTCAGGAGAAGCTGAGTTTGTTGTCGCGCCTGCAAGTGGTGGTGAAGTGGGTTTATACCCGAATCACGCGCCGTTAGTAACTACCATTAAACCAGGTGCCTTGCGTATCAAGCAAGCGAATGAAGCAGAAGAAACGCTCATTTTTATATCAGGCGGATTGCTGGAAGTGCAACCTGGCATAATTACAGTGTTGGCTGATACTGCGGTGCGCGGCCATGATTTAGATGAAGCTAAAGCGATTGCTGCAAAAGAGGCAGCTGAAGAGGCGCTTAAAAATAGAACTTCAGATATTGACTATGCCTCTGCGCAAGCTGAGTTATCAGAGGCGCTTGCGCAAATCCAAACTATCGAACGCTTACGCAAAAGTACACACTAATATAAGTGCAATGGTTACAATACTAAAAAGGCAGCCTCGGTTGCCTTTTTTGTTATACTTTAGCTAACAACATACAACAGTTATCAATTCTATATGAGTCAACTAAATATCGTGATACTTGCTGCCGGTAAAGGCACGCGCATGCATTCAAATCTTCCAAAAGTACTGCATGAAATTGGAGCAAAGCCAATATTAGAACATGTGATAGATTGTGCAAAAGCGCTAAATCCAGACAAAGTGATCGTGGTATATGGGTTTGGTGGTGAAGCTGTCAAAGAGCAGTTTTCTAAAGAGAATATTACCTGGGTGAACCAAGCAGAACAGCTAGGAACTGGCCATGCGGTGCAACAAGCAGTTCCACACTTGGAAGACCGTGCTAATACGCTTATTTTGTTAGGTGACGTGCCACTGGTAGATGTTGAGGCGTGTAGAAAATTAATTGCTCATTCGGATAGCAAGTTGGTGATTCAATCGTTCAATAAAACTGACCCTGCAGGCTACGGTAGAATAGTCCGCTCAGCCGATGGTCAGGTCAATGCAATTGTAGAACATAAAGATGCAACAGCAGCACAGCGCGACATTAGTGAAGTGAATACAGGTATTATGGCGATGCCAAATAAGTATTTAAAAAAATGGTTATTACAACTTACAAATAATAACGCACAAGGTGAATACTATTTAACGGATATCGTTTCATTGGCTGTAGCAGAAGGTGTGCAAGTGAGTGCTGAAATCACCGAAGACGAATGGTCGGTTACTGGCATTAATTCTAAAACTGATTTGGTGCAAATTGAGCGCGTGTATCAAAGTAGGATCGCCCAAAAGCTGCTACAACAGGGCGTCACGCTTAAAGACTCATCAAGATTAGACGTACGTGGCAGTTTAGCCTGTGGCCGTGATGTGGAAATTGATGTGAACTGCGTATTTGAAGGCAACGTGACGTTAGGCGACAACGTAAAAATCGCTGCCAATTGTGTCATTAAAAATGCCGTGATTGCTGCTGGTACCAAGATTGCTGCTTTTACACACATTGATGATACTGCAATTGGTGAAAATAGCCGAATTGGGCCATTTGCACGATTACGCCCAGGCACTATACTTGCTGCTGACACGCATATTGGCAATTTTGTCGAGTTGAAAAATGCGCAAGTAGATATTGGTAGTAAAGTAAATCATTTAAGTTATATTGGTGACGCAACTATAGGCAAACAAGTAAATGTAGGTGCCGGCACGATTACTTGTAATTATGATGGCGCCAATAAATTTAGAACGGTGATTGAAGATGGCGCCTTTATTGGCTCAGACAGCCAATTAGTTGCACCAGTCACCATCGGCAAAAATGCAACTATTGCGGCTGGCTCTACCATCACGAGAGATGCACCAGCAGACTCGTTAACGTTATGCCGTGCAAGAGAACAAAAAACGATTGTGGGTTGGCAACGACCTACTAAAATTAAAAAGTAAGAAAGCATCAATTAACTATGTGTGGAATAGTCGGCGCAGTTGCCAATAGAAATGTTGTATCAACCTTAATCGAAGGTTTAAGTCGCTTAGAGTATCGCGGTTATGACTCAGCAGGCGTTGCTGTGTTAAGTAGCGGTAGCATTGAACGCGTGCGTGCAGTGGGCCGTGTAGCGAACATGACTGAAAAAGCAAATGCTGTGCATTTAAGTGGGGAAGTCGGTATTGGCCACACGCGCTGGGCCACGCACGGTGGCGTTACAGAGAGTAATGCACATCCACATGTATCAAAAGGTGAAATTGCGGTTGTACATAATGGCATTATTGAAAACCACGATGAACAACGCACGCGTTTAAAAGCGCTAGGTTACGAGTTTACCTCGCAAACAGACACCGAAGTGATTGCTCACTTGATTCATTATTATCACAAACAAGGGCTAGTTTTACTAGCCGCAACTAAAAAAGCGGTGGCAGAACTCACTGGTGCATTTGCAATTAGCGTAATTTCAACCAAAGAGCCTAAACACATGGTAACAGCACGTTTAGGTTGCCCGCTTTTGATTGGTTTGGGTGAAGGTGAAAACTTTATTGCCTCAGATGTCTCTGCAGTGCTGTCGGTCACGCGTAAAGTCATCTACCTTGAAGATGGCGATGTAGCGGACATTCGGCGTGATGGCGTTACAATATTCGATAAGCATGATGCAGAAGTCGCGCGCAAAATTCATTTAAGTGATGTGTCACTTGCCAGCCTTGAGTTGGGCCCTTACGCGCATTTTATGCAAAAAGAAATTCACGAGCAACCACGCGCGCTGACTGACACCATAGAAGCATTGATTGATGATAATAATTTCTCCCCCGCCCTATTTGGTGATCAAGGCGGTGAAGTATTAAAGCAAGCGGACAGCATTTTAATTTTGGCCGCAGGCACCAGTTATTACGCAGCACTCACAGCAAAATATTGGCTGGAGAGCATTGCCAGAATTCCAACCAATGTTGAAATCGCCTCAGAGTATCGTTATAGAGACTCTGTGCCAAACCCACGTCAATTGATTGTGACGATTTCACAGTCGGGTGAAACACTAGATACGATGGAAGCACTGAAACATGCAAAATCGTTAGGGCAAAACTTAACACTGGCCATTTGCAATGTGCAAGAAAGCGCTATTCCGCGTGCTTCAGCACTTGTGTTCTACACGCGCGCAGGTGCAGAAATCGGCGTGGCTTCTACCAAAGCATTTACTACACAATTAGTCGCTCTGTTCACCTTAGCGGCAACGCTCGCAAAACTGCGCGGCTTACTTAGTGTGGCTTTGGAGCAAGAATTTTTGACAGCATTACGCCAACTGGCGGGCAGCGTACAACATGCGCTCAATCTAGAACCGCAAATACGTGAATGGGCAAAACGCTTTGCGGACAAAGAACATGCGTTATTTTTAGGCCGCGGCATTCATTACCCCATTGCCTTGGAGGGCGCGCTTAAACTGAAAGAAATTTCTTATATTCATGCTGAAGCCTACCCTGCCGGTGAGTTAAAACATGGCCCGTTGGCATTAGTGGATAATAATATGCCAGTCGTTGTAATTGCGCCCAATGACGCGTTGCTAGAAAAAGTAAAATCAAACATGCAGGAAGTCAACGCACGCGGCGGCGAGCTTTTTGTATTTGCCGATGCAGATAGCCATTTTACCGAGAGCGAAGGCGTGCATGTGATTCGCACGCCGCGGCATGTGGGCGTACTCTCCCCTATTTTGCATACCATACCTGTGCAAATGCTCGCTTATCACGCCGCTTTACTTAAAGGCACTGATGTTGATAAGCCAAGAAATTTGGCAAAAAGTGTGACAGTAGAATAGGTTTTAAAAAGCATGTAACCTGCTATTTCAAACAACAACCTTTTTCGATGCCCTGGAAGCCTTATAAATAAAGGCTTCCAGGGCATAAATTTTTTCTCGTAGATTTAAGTGCGTTATAAGTGTAATTATTAGTGTGCAAAAATGGCGTAAAAACTTATCACATTAACCACCAGCCCAGCCAGACGGCTGCCACTTGTATGGCTAGTGCAGGCACCACTAATCGTGCAAATTGAGTGCCGCCAGTTACCTGCGCGATGACGGCTTTAACCAAAGTGTTGACACTAAATGCGACAAGTATTGGTATCACAGCACTTTGAATGCTAATTTTTCCTGAGGCAACAAAAGAGGTAATTGAAATCACTGCAGCATGAACATCCGCTAAACCCGCAACGCCAGAGGCAACCACTAAACCCGCTTGGCCAAACCACGCGTTAAGCGCGGCAGAAGCAATTAATATGATGGCGATAATTGCAGCAAAAAGCAGCGCAGTTTTTACGCTAAATGTTTTGGTTTGTTTGTGTGCATCTACGTGCGGGTCATGATAGCAATTGACCGTTGCAATTAAGCCATAGATGGCAATAGATAAGCCACCAAAAATCAGTGGCCATTGTAAGGCTATTAGTGATGGTGGATGGATGGCGAGTAGCAACATGGCAATTTGTAAATGGTCGCCAAGCTTGATAACACGGCGCCGGCAACTGTGGCGCTGAGTAAATGCGGAGATTCTTTGACGCGTGCGCCCATGGCGCTAATGGTTGCAATGCTTGAGATAAATCCAGAAAATAAACCAACGAGTGGCAACCCTACCCGCCCGCCTAGCCAGCGTAGCGCCAAGTGACCAAGGGCGCTGATGGTCATGATGAGAATGACAATAAGCCAAAGATTGCGCGGGTTAATGGCTTCAAATGGCCCCACAAACGCATTAGGGACCAAGGGCAAGATGATGAGGGTTGCTGCGGCTAAAATGAGGAAGTCATTAAGCTCATCTTTAGTGACAGTGGCCAGCACAAACCCATGCATCGGTTCTTTGGCTGAAAGGAGGATGGCTATGCTCACCGCTAATGCCGCAGCCAAAATGGGTTCGCTCATGGCTAATCCACCAAGAATTACTGAAAATATCAGGGTGATTTCTGTCGTAAGACCTGGGTCTTCAGTTCTTTTGGAATAATAGGCCGTTGCAGCAAAAATCATCACGCAAAAGATGGAAGCAATCAGCAGCCAAACATTAAATACGATGCTGACAGCGCCTAATAAAGTGGTGATAGTAAAGGTTCGAATACCGGCAGCTGAACGTTCTGGGCCGTTCCCTTTACTGCGCTCTCTTTCGGCGCCAATGAGCAGGCCAATGCCCAAGGCCACGGCCAAATTAAGCCAAAGTGCGTTTTCAATAGTCATTTGCATTATGTGAACGATTTAAACATGCGTAACAAAGTTGTTATACGCTATTTTAATGTGATTGGCGTAATGTCAACACTCCCTGTTTCATGACCAACCAGCATTTGGCCATCTTGAATGGTGCAACTGATATTTAACCCTCGGCTTGCGATGTTAGTCAGTGCTTCGGTGTCGGGCAGGTTAATTACCGTGAGGTTATTGAGTTTTAGCAACGCTTTGCTATTTTGCGCCCACCACATATCTGCAACGCGTCCGCCGTAAAGTACAACGACCACTTGCGCAGATTTTCCACAGGCCTTACGAATTTCACGTTCATCTGGCAGACCGACATCAATCCAAAGCTGAATTGCGCCTGTGAGATCTTTTTGCCATAAATCGGGCTCTTCATCGTCACTTAGGCCCTTGCCAAATGTGAGCGCTTCATTTGCATAAAGTGTAAAAGCGATGAGGCGCACCATTAAGCGTTCATCTGTTTCAGAAGGGTGTCTGGCTAACGTGAGATTGTGTAGCGCATAGTAATTGCGATCCATATCTGCAATTTGCAGATCAATTTTGTATATAGTTGATTTTATTGCCATAACGGTTTAAATGGCTTTCGTAAAAGACTTAAAAAGTGCGTACATTATACCTTTATCGCCAAGCGGGCTGACACAATCCAGCATGGTGTTGATTCACAAGGGAAGGCGACTTTCTGTTAAGCTTGCATTCTTTCAAATTTACAAATTATCATCATGGCTCAATACGTAATGTCAATGCTCCGCGTGAGCAAAATTGTTCCTCCTAAAAGAACAATCATTAAAGATATCTCTTTATCGTTTTTTCCAGGCGCTAAAATTGGTTTGCTCGGCTTAAACGGCTCTGGTAAGTCTACCGTACTACGTATTATGGCTGGGGTCGATAAAGAGTTTGAGGGTGAAGTGCAATGGCAGCCCGGCATTTCAATTGGGTATTTACCGCAAGAACCGCAGCTGGATGCCAATAAAACCGTACGTGAAGAAGTGGAAAGTGGCATGGGTGAAGTCATGCAAGCGCAGGCAAATTTAGATGCCGTGTATGCCGCCTATGCCGAGCCAGATGCAGACTTTGAAAAACTGGCTGAAGAACAAGCCAAATGGGAAAACATCATTGCCGCCAGCGGAGCAGACGTTGGACATCAATTAGAAATTGCGGCCGATGCGCTACGTTTGCCACCATGGGACGCGAAAATTGGCCCATTATCAGGTGGTGAAAAACGTCGCGTGGCTTTGTGCAAACTGTTGCTATCAAAGCCTGATATGCTGCTGTTAGACGAGCCAACCAACCATTTGGATGCAGAGTCAGTGGAGTGGCTGGAACAATTCCTAGTGCGCTTTCCCGGCACTGTGGTGGCCGTCACGCATGATCGTTACTTCCTTGATAACGCCGCTGAATGGATTTTAGAGTTAGACCGTGGTCATGGTATTCCATGGAAAGGCAATTACTCTAGCTGGCTAGACCAAAAGCAAGCACGGTTGGCTTTAGAGGAATCACAAGAATCATCTCGCCGTAAAGCGCTAAACACAGAATTAGAATGGGTGCGGCAAAATCCAAAAGCGCGGCAAGCTAAAAGTAAGGCACGTATCGCCCGTTACGAAGAACTTGCCAGTGCCGAATATCAAAAACGCAATGAAACCCAGGAGATTTTTATTCCTGCAGGTGAGCGTTTAGGTGACCAGGTGATAGAGTTTAATAATGTCAGTAAAGCGTTTAAAGACCGTCTGCTGATTGATAATTTGAGCTTGAGTATTCCAGCAGGTGCGATTGTCGGTATTATCGGCCCGAATGGCGCGGGTAAATCGACGATATTTAAGATGATTACAGGCTTAGAACAACCTGATAGTGGTGAAGTGAAGATTGGCCAAACAGTAAAACTGGCGTATGTTGATCAAAGCCGTGATGACTTAAGTAATGAGAAAACCGTGTTTGATGAAATTTCTGGTGGCTCAGATATTCTCACCGTGGGTCGTTACGAAACGCCCTCGCGCGCCTATATTGGCCGCTTCAACTTTAAAGGCGGCGACCAGCAAAAAGTAGTTGGCCAACTTTCGGGCGGTGAACGTGGCCGTTTGCACTTAGCAAAAACGCTTATTTCTGGTGGCAATGTGTTGCTACTAGATGAGCCATCTAACGATTTGGATGTTGAAACTTTACGCGCACTAGAAGATGCTTTGTTGGAGTTCGCAGGCTCTGTATTGGTGATTTCACATGACCGTTGGTTCTTAGATCGTATCGCCACTCATATTTTGGCTGCAGAAGGCGATTCGCAATGGACGTTCTTTAATGGAAACTATCAGGAATATGAGGCCGATAAGCGTAAACGTTTAGGTGAAGAAGGTGCTAAACCGAAACGCATTCGATATAAACCAATAACACGCTAGATTTTTTTCTTGGACTTTTTAGTGGATATGGGCGGAGATACTTTGCCTATTTCCCTGATGGTGTTATTTACCTTGCAGCCCAGCGAGTTCTTTTACAAATTGTGCAATATCCCACTCGCAGCCGGCACAACCTGAAATAGCGCCTGTTCTTCTAGAAATCGCGTCAATATCCAGCCCATCTTCAAACAGTTTTTGAATCTTGCCACGCGTAGTGCCACTGCACGGGCACATAATTTCATCGGATAAGTCGTTTTTTGCAGAACTCATTGGTGAAGTATTTCTAAATAAATAGTGTTAATGATTAGTTTGTTAAAGTTTTTCTATAACGCGTGATTTTTGAGGCGCATTTTTAACCAGACAATCCCAAAGCGCCGGCGGTAAAAGGCGCATCAGCTTCACTACAATACCCATTTGCCATGGAATCACACAAACGCGGCGTTTAGAGGCTACGTGATGGATAAATTTCTTAGCAAAGTCATCAGCATCCATAAGAAAAGGCATACGGAATTGGTTTACGTCCGTCAAGGGCGTGCGAATATAACCTGGCACAATGGTGGTGACGCTAATATTATCATGCAGCATTTCTGCGCGCAGACTTTCTAAATAGTTGATGACTGCTGCTTTGCTGGCACTGTAAGCACCTGCGCCTGGTAAACCGCGAATGCCTGCAACGCTGGCAATCCCAACTAAATGGCCGTGCCCTGCACTTTTCATGGCTGCAATAAAAGGCTGAAATGTATGCACCATGCCAAGCACGTTAATTTGCATCATTGCTTGAAACGCAGCGTTATCTTCTTGATATTCGGTGAGCGTTCCGCGGCTAACACCCGCGCTCGCAATCACAAGATCTGGTGCGCCAAAGCGTTGTATAAAGTCTTTGGCCGCGAAATCCAATGCAAGGCTGTCTTTGACATCAAGTGGATATATTACACATTCAACATTGGGTTGCGTTTGTAAAAGGCAAGCTAGTTTCTCTAATACATCTTGGCGCCGAGCTGCCAAGCCAATAAATATCGGACGTTCGGCGCTAGTCTTTGCGTAGGCGTGAGCTAATGCTTCACCAATGCCGCTTGATGCGCCCGTGATAAATATTTTCATATCTAGATAAGGCCTTATAAAAGTAAAAAACCCGTTTCGCCTTAAATGGTGAAAACGGGTACTGAAAAGTAATTGGTATGGTTTGTTAAATGTCTACCAATTAAAAACTTTTTTCAAGAAAAACGATAGCCAACTTGATTTTTCAACTACTTTTTTGCAGGTGTTGCCGCCTTCGCTTTATCTGCGCGAATGTTGCCGACAATATAGTCAGTCACTCTTAAGGCTTGCGCATTTCCGCCCACCATTGTGCTGGAGGTGATGTACTGACCGTCAATCACCAAGCTTGGCACGCCAGTAGCACCAGAATCTTTAAACATTTTGGCAGCGCGGTTAAGTTTGTTATTCATACTAAAGGACTTAAAATGCTCTTCTATTTTAATTTTATCTAGCCCACTTTGTTTGGTAATCCAGTCAATGATTGCCTTTTCATCGGTTGGATTAAGCGCTTTTTGTTTATGCACCGCGTCAAACAATGGCGTGTGTAATTTATCGAGTAATTTTAATTCTTCCAATGTATAAAACGCTTTGGCCATTGGCGCCCATGATGGGTTAGGCAACCCGGGAGTGCGCTTGAATATGACATCAGCAGGCAATTTTTTGGCCCATGCTTCAAGCACTGGGTCCATATGGTAACAATGAATACAGCCGTACCAAAAGATTTCATTCACTTCTATTTTGGCTGGGTTTTCTGTAGTGATTACTTGTGCGGTCTTTTCAAAATCTTGGCCAATCTGAGGGTCAGCCGCCATTAAATTGAAAGAAGAGATTAACAAAAATGAAGCGAGTAATTTTTTTAACATAAATAATCCTTAAATTTCTTTCTAGTTTTATGATGTAAAACTGTCAAAACATGCAACTAACGTCTGACATAGTGTTTGGCTGACAGGTTCCGGCAATTAGCTTTCACTATTAATTTTAATGAGGTCTGCATTAAAACCATTATTCAGTAAATCCGTCTTGGTTTTTGTAATTTGGTCTAAATCGTTAAGTGGCCCTACGCGCACACGATGCCATACGCCTTTTTCAGGAATATCAGCCGTTTGCACGACAGCTTCAAAACCTTGCAATGCAAGTTTCGCTTTTAAGTTATCTGCTTCTTCCTCAGTATGAAAAGACCCTACTTGCAGATAATAAGTTTTATTCGTGGCGGGCTCATTGTTGGCTTTCAATGTGCTTTCAACTTCTTTGCTTATTTTATTTTCATCACTTGGCAAAATCGTATAAAAGTCATAGCTTGTATCGTCATTATTAGCACTAGCCTCAGGCGAGATGTCTTTACTGGCGGTTGCATTTTTTTCTTGAGACTTCGCATCCTCAGCAATTTTGTCTGAGAGAGATTTGCTGGTCTGCTTATTCGTTTGAATCGCGAAAGGGTTATCGTCTCTTTTGAGGTAAACGACAACCGCGAGCGAAGCGGCAATGCCCAGTAAAATGCCTATTAACATTCCAGTTAAAAACGGGCTACCCTTTTTGCTACGGGTTTGCCTTTCGGCGCTTTGTTTGTAATCTTTACTCATGGTAGATAATGTCCTTACATTCTTTCTTTGGCGGTGACGCCTAGTAAATCCAGACCGTTTTTAAGCACTTGCTGTGTGGCGTAGATTAAGCTCAAGCGAGCCATTTTAACGGTTTCATCCTCAATTAAAAACTTATATTCATTGTAATAACTATGTAGGTCACTGGCTAAATCTTTTAAATAATTTGCAATTACGTGAGGGGCAAGCTCATTTGCAGCATTTTCTACAGTTTCAGAGTATGCGCTTAAGCGCTGCATTAACGCAGTTTCGTGTGGATTATCAAGTGGGGAAAGATCAGCGCTCAATAAAAGTGATTTGTCGCCATTCCATTGCGTTAATACACTGCAAATACGCGCATGGGCATATTGAATATAGAAAACCGGGTTATCGTTGGTTTGGGCTCTAGCCAAATCAATGTCAAACACTAATTGTGAATCAGCGCGGCGTGCAGCCAAAAAGTAACGCGTTGCATCACAGCCAACTTCTTCAATTAAGTCACGTAGCGTGACATAACTCCCAGCGCGTTTTGAGAGTTTTACTTCTTCACCACCGCGCATCACGGTGACCATTTGGTGCAACACATAATCTGGCCAACCATTGGGGATGCCAATATTTAACGCTTGCAGGCCAGCACGCACGCGGGTAATGGTGCTGTGGTGATCAGCGCCCTGCTCGTTAATTACGCGAACAAAACCACGGTTCCATTTATCGGTATGATAGGCAATATCAGGGACAAAATAAGTATAGCTACCATCCGTTTTGCGCATGACACGGTCTTTGTCATCGCCAAAGTCCGTGGTTTTTAGCCAAAGGGCATCATTTGCCTCATAGGTATGCCCACTGCTGATGAGTGCTTGAACGGTATCTTTTACCTTACCTGTTGTATAAAGCGCGCTTTCTAGCGAAAACACATCAAATTTGATTTGAAACGCTTTTAAATCTAAATCTTGTTCATGGCGCAAATAAGCAACACTAAAAGCGCGAATAGAATCAAGATTATTAATGTCCCCGCTGGCGGTAACTTCTATATCGTCGGCAATGACGGTGTGCTTGGTTAAATATGCGGCAGCAATATCATTAATGTACTCACCTCGGTAACCATTTTCAGGAAAACTTTCGTGTTCCGTAGAGATACCCTTGCATCTAGCCAGCACGGAGATTGTAAGATTGTCAATTTGTGCGCCGGCATCATTGTAGTAAAATTCGCGGGTCACATCCCAGCCATTAGCATCTAATAACCTTGCTAAACAATCTCCAACTGCCGCACCACGGCCGTGCCCAACATGCAACGGGCCAGTTGGGTTAGCTGACACAAATTCAACCTGAACCTTTTGCCCTTGACCATTTTGGTTGCGGCCATATTGATGCCCGGCTTGCAGAATATCTTTGACCACTTTTTGCTGAGAATGGCTGTTTAGAAAAAAGTTAATAAACCCTGCACCTGCAATCTCCGTTTTTGCAATATAGTCACTGTTAGGCATAGCAGCAATGAGTTGTGTGGCAATGGCGCGTGGATTTTGTTTTAACGGTTTTGCCAAAACAAGTGCTAAATTTGTTGCAAAATCGCCATGGTCTGCTGATTTTGGTCTTTCGAGTAAAATGGCTACCTGTAGCTCAGGGGCAATTGTTTTTGCAGCGTTGGCGAGTAATTGGGTAAGATGTGTTTTCACAATAATTGCATTAAATGCTAAAAGCGCTATTTTAACCTACTGCCGTTATTTTTTCTTGAAACAATTGTTTAGTACACTATATTAGAAACACCACTTTGCCAAAATCAATCGTAAAAGTTGCTCTGGACGTTCCGTTAAATCGCTTATTTGATTATTTATCTGACAATAGCGAGATAAGAATTGGTCAGCGTGTGCTTGTGCCATTTGGGCGCAGAAATCAAATTGGCATTGTCTTGAGCCAGAGTGATTCCAGCGATTATCCAATTGAAAAGTTAAAGTCTGTAAAGCAGGTTTTTATTGATGAAACGCCGCTGGATGCAGAGTTATTAAAACTCATTCGATTTAGCGCGGACTATTATCAATACCCGTTAGGGCAAGCGCTGCTGTCAGCACTTCCTGTACGTTTGCGGCAAGTGGCCCCTGCTGTCGCGCGTAAACAGTTTATCTATAGTTTGACTGACTTAGGGCGCAGTCAAACTGTTGCACAGTTTCCTAAGCGACAGTTAGTGACACATCGTGTGTTTAGCGCCTTGTTGGCAAGCAATACGGTATCTGAAGCTGAGCTAGACACAATATCCAGTAGTGCTCGAAAAGCGGCCAAGCAATTGGTGGCAAACGGCTGGGCAAGCGCCAAGCAAGTCCATTTGTTACAGCGGGTGGCTGAAATACCCATGGCTCAAGTGCCTGAACTCAATGATGAGCAACAATCGGCTGTAGCCGAGGTGATAAAAGATTCACATCACTTTAAGTCGTGGTTATTGCACGGTATTACGGGCAGCGGTAAAACAGAAGTTTATATTCGCTTAATGCAGCATGTGTTAATGCAAAATGAAGCACAAGTATTGGTGTTGGTGCCTGAAATTAACCTTACCCCCCAGCTAGAGGCACGCTTTAGAAGTCGTTTTTCTGGCATTCCGCTCGTGAGCTTACATAGTCATTTGAGCGAAAGCGAGCGCTTACATCACTGGCAGTTGGCGCAATCAGGCGTGGCTAGAATCATTATTGGTACGCGACTTTCGGTTTTTACGCCGTTGCCGCATTTGAAGTTAATCATCATCGATGAAGAACATGATGGCTCGTATAAGCAGCAAGATAGCATGCGCTACCACGCGCGGGATGTTGCACTGGTTCGTGCAAAATGGCTGAATATTCCAGTTGTACTTGGTTCAGCAACGCCCTCGTTAGAAAGTTGGCACAATGCCACGGTGACAGCCGCTGGACTAAAGGCTAATAAATATCACCTCTTAAGCCTTAACCAACGTGCAGTTACGGCGGCACAATTACCAATCATTCATTGTATAGATACTACCAAAGTGCATCTGCAGCACGGTTTCACACCCCAACTGATAGAAGCACTAAAACTTAGGATATCGCGTGGCGAGCAGAGTTTGTTGTTTATCAACCGCCGTGGGTTCTCGCCAGTATTATTATGTTCTGCGTGTCATTGGATAGCGCCCTGTACCCGCTGTAGTAGCCGATTGGTGGTGCATTTGGGGCAGCGAAAATTACGCTGCCATCACTGTGGATACGAGCAAAAAATTCCGAATCAATGCCCAAGTTGTGGCAATGCAGACTTGCACCCAACGGGGCATGGCACGCAACGCTTAGAGCAGACTCTGGCACAGTTGCTACCCACAGCGCGAATCGCACGCGTTGATAGAGACAGCATTAGTAAAAAAAATGCCTTGGTAGAAATTTTAGATAAAGTTCACCGTCAAGAAATAGATATTTTGGTGGGCACGCAGATGCTTGCCAAAGGCCATGACTTTCCTAATTTAACATTAGTTGGCGTGATTGATGCAGATAGCGCCCTGCATAGCCCCGATTTTAGGGCAAGCGAACGATTGTTCGCACAATTGATGCAAGTGGCTGGACGTGCTGGACGTGCTGATAAAACAGGTCAAGTCATTATCCAAACACAGTTTCCTGAACACGTATTATTCAATGCGTTGCGCAGGCAAGATTACGCAAGTTATGCAAATGCTTTGTTGCATGAGCGCCAACAAATGCAATTCCCACCCTATATTTTTATGGCATTATTGCGTGCGGAAGCCAATGACTTTAATTTGGTACATCAGTTCTTAAGTTATGCATTTAAAGTTGCTAGAGATTTAAATACTAAAGTGGTAGTTTATGACCCGATTCGCCCACAAATGGAACGTTTGAAAGGCATGGAGCGTGGCTATGTGTTGATGCAAGCTGGCAATAGAGGCGTCTTGCAAAAGTTACTTAATAGATTGGTAGCACAATTAAGAGGACATACTGCATCTGCTAAGGTTAGGTGGGCGATAGATGTTGATCCATTAGAATTCTGAAAACTCGCACAAGCTCATAATAATTTTTTTGTATAAACTAATACAAAATATGTCTTTGACGAGCTAAATTTAACGGATTAGTATCATTCAAACGAAACCATAGTTAAGGATGAATGAAATGACTACCTTTTCAAGGCACTTGTACACGCCCATACTTTTCGCGTTGCTAGGTTTGAGCAATGCGTTTTTAGCGCAGGCAGACGATAAACAACTTGATTCCGCTAAATCAGTGGTTGAGCAAATTGTTGACGTGCAAACTAAAATAGCCAGCGGCCCGCATAAAGGATTTCGCGCGAATCATGCTAAAGGAATCATTGCGACGGGTATTTTTACGCCATCTGCCGAAGCGGCAGGTTTAACCAGCGCAGTCCATTTGCAAAACACTGCCAGCGAAGTCATTGTGAGGTTTTCAAATGCAACAGGCATTCCAACCATTGCTGACACGAGCCCAAAGGCTAATCCACGTGGCATTGCAATTCGTTTTAAACTTGCGGATGAAGCTTTTACGGATATTGTCAGTTTGTCGGTTAATCGGTTTCCGGTTTCTACCCCTGAAGCCTTTTTAGCCCTGTTGCAGGCAAATGCCGCAACAAAAGCTGATTCACCTAAACCTACCCCAATCGAACAATTTTTAGCAGAAAACCCTAGCGCGCAGGCTTTTGTGAAAATACCAAAGCCAGCACCCGCCAGTTATGCCACGCAGTCCTATTTTGGCATTAATGCGTTTAAATTTACCAATACCAAGGGTGAGTCGCGCTATGGGCGCTACCTCATTACGCCGCTTGCCGGAAATATCGTGCTGGATGAAGCTAAAGTTGCCAGCGCTTCGCCTGATTACCTCTCTGAGGAATTGGCAGCGAGATTAAATCAGGGCGAAGCCAGTTTTCGCATTAGTGTGCAGGTTGCTAATGATGGCGACAGTATCAATGACCCCACCGTTGTTTGGCCTGAAGATAGGGCGCAAGTTGCACTTGGGACGTTGACATTAAAAGCGATTCCAGCAGACAGCAAAACCATAGAGCAAAAAATTACATTTAACCCGCTCATTCTGCCTGATGGTATTGCACCATCAGAGGATAAAATATTACTTGCGCGGCCTGCGGCCTATGCAGTGAGTGCTTCACGCCGATAAATCAAAGCTGATAAATCAAACAAGTCGCCTAGAGAAATTTAGGCGGCTTCAAACATAATTCAATTCACTCCGCGACTGTGTCGTCACCTGCAAAATGATTCGGGTATAATTGTACCCTTACGCGGGCGTCGTATAATGGTAATACCCTAGCTT
>ERZ795049.2632-NODE-2632-length-20543-cov-5.833219_pt1 | contig 20543 bp, 20 predicted proteins | sample MGYA00375133_ERZ795049 | MGnify/ENA primary metagenome ERZ795049 (study PRJEB30178, sample SAMN05720147) | activated sludge metagenome | isolation source: anaerobic digester from wastewater treatment plant | place: Japan | collected 2015-04-20 ...
CTGTCGGTAGTGTATTACATATTGCTATTGCTGGGCGGAGTTACCCCTAGTTCGTCGTAGGCTGTGCCTACGAAAAGCAAAGCTCTCAAACGAATGTACTGTGGAGAGTTGAAAGTTGACAATTGATAGTTGTTAATTCTGCACGAACTACGAACAACACTAAACGCTAAACACTAAACACTAAACACTAAACACCTCTGTTACCCTTAGCTCGCCATTGCCTCTTCAGGGCGTTTTAGGTAGGCTAAAAATCAACCTAATGGCGGAAGTCGATTTGTAATCGGTGGATACAGTTCTAAAGTGAAAAAACTCTATCCTTTTTTTTTTAATTATATTTTAGTCGCTAAAACAAATAATACTTCTATCTTTGTATCTTAAAACAATATTTATCATATATATATATGGAAAAAATAGCCAGTTTTACTATTGATCATATTCGTCTGTTGAGAGGTATTTACCTTTCGCGTACTGATTTAGTACAAAGCGAAACCATCAGTACCTTTGATATACGCATGAAAGAACCTAATCGTCAACCTGCTTTGTCTATTGCATCGCTACATGTAATAGAGCATTTGGCAGCTACGTTTTTACGCAATCATCCTATATGGGCACACAAGGTAATTTATTGGGGACCGATGGGTTGTTGCACAGGCAATTATCTTATACTTCGTGGAGCATTGCAACCCATTGATATTGTTGAATTAATGATAGAAACTTTTCAATTTATTGCTCATTTTGAGGGGGATATTCCAGGTATGACTCCCAAAGATTGTGGTAATTGCAGGTTGCAAGATTTACCCAATGCAAAAAATGAAGCCGCAATCTTTGTAAAAGAAGTATTATCAGTTATCCAACCAGAAAATATGATTTATCCCACTGAAAAGTAACTAGATATTGTGTATAAATTCGGTAAGCGATTGTGCAAAATTTTCCCACGAAAGAGCCTTTTTCTCTGCTTGTATACCTTCTATAAAGGACGTTTTATCTTCGGTGAAAAATTGTTGGATTGTTTCTGCAATACTATCACTATCAATTCGTTCGCACACTAGTCCAGTATGGGGAGTTTCCACCATTTCTTTTAGTCCTCCTGTATTGGTAATTACTAGGGGTACCTCAAAATGATACGAAATGGCAGCAATGCCACTTTGTGTAGCTGTTTTGTAGGGCAATACGCATACATCAGCAGCCGAAAAAAACATAGGCACTTCGCTGTCGTTGATATAACGATGAAAAAGGTGTATGTTTTGTTTGTTTTTGTTCGTGTCTATTTGTCGTTGGTATGTGTCAAAATTTCCATAACACTCGCCTGCAATCACTAACTGATAACTGTCATCAAGTAGGTTCATGGCGTCGAGCAATAAGTCTAAGCCTTTGTAGTCGCGTATTAATCCAAAAAATAGCAAGGTTTTTTTGTTGTTATCAATGTGTAGCTGTTTTCGAGCTTGTTCTGCCGATATTTTTTCACCAAAATGATTGTATAGTGGGTGCCGTTTCATCATGTGTTTAGCAGCAGGATGCAAACGAACTAAATCGTCTCGTACGGCTTCGCTAAGTGTTACCAATGCTGTGTTTTGTTTCAAAAACCATTTGGTAAAAAGTGTATCAAACCAATGTGTTTCGTGAGGCACAATATTGTCGGCAATAGTGATTACTTTGTATCCACGTTTGGTAGCATAGCGAGCAATATACCCCATCGAAGGGGCAAAATAGGTGTGCCAATAACGTAATATGATTACATCAGGCTTATAAGCAAGCACTTTTTTTGCCGTAGAATAATAGGAAAATGGGTTTGCCGAATCGAGTACACGTTCGCTTTCTATTGCCAAAGCAGTATCCTTGTCGGTTACATATTGTGTTTTTCCAGGAAACAACAATGATGGGTATTGTCTTGTAAAATTAAATGCCTTTACGTTATGTTCGTTACTTAAAACAGCGTATAAATTTGCATTGAATTGTGCAATACCTCCCCTATACGGGTAAAAACAAGATACGATGGCAATCTTCATTTTCGTAGAATACAATTAGAATACAAAAGTAGTAAAAAAATATCAGATTAAAGATGAAGTGTTAAGGTCTTTTTGTTCAAACAGTCTGTTTATTTGATAAGTTGTGGAGCGTAAAATACGTTTAATTTTTCTTCTAATTCGGGGCATTCTTTTAGCTCTCCTTGTACCAAGCATACATTTTCTGCTTTGGCTCTAATGCACAGCTTCATATCAGGCAAGCGATAAATATCTTGGTAAAATACATTTTTAATTCCTTCTTTTCGTATGTTAAGTTTGCTTACAAATTCATCTTTGCTTCTGAGTGGGTACTTAAAGGCAATTTCAATGCGGGCAATAACCGCATCAATTCCTTTTTCGTGCAATTCTGAGAAACTTATTCCTCTAGATAGCAAAAATTCATGTCGTGTATGTTCTAAATAATGTTGGTAGTTAGCATTATTTACTATCCCTTGCAAATCACATTCATAGTCTCGCACTTTGAAAGTTAGTTCATAATCATATTGTTTCATATCAATGTAATGTTAATTGGTTGTCCGAATTATTTTTTTTCCAATTAGGCGGTCGCTTTGGTCGTTAAAACTTCTGTAATATACATACACAATATATTCATTTTCTGTTTCCCAATAGTCTCCTTCTATGGTGTTCATTGTCCCTTTTTCGCTTTCGCGAGCACGTGTTACATAGGCATAATCATATCCTCCTTGTTTTAAAAGTAATGATTTTTCATAGCATCTTTTTTCGTAATTATACTTCATTATAGAAGAGCTGTCCATGTGATAATGATTGAACTGTCCCAGTAGGTATACGTCTTCGGGAAGTAGTGTAGAGGGCAACGAAAAATGAACAAAAAAATAATCTGCTTCGGTGTCATTTTCAGTTGTACCTTGTATATTCACAATTATTCTGCCGTTTATGTCGTAATCTTGTGTGTACCACGCTTTTTTGCGTATTTCGTCGGGGTAGAGTAATGCATGATACTGCGTTTGTACAAAAGAAATATCCTCTATTCGACGACTTAAAATCCGTGTGGCAGACAAATCAAAATTACGAAATTCGTTGCCTGCTGCAAAAATGAGTTTACGTTCGTTGATATAGCTAATTTTGTTGCCTTGAACGATACTGGGTACTACATTACTTACTTCGTTGTCCATTCGTTGGTTTTGTTGTAAATTACCTTTATATCGCGGTAAGGATTATGGATAGTAAAATTGTTCGGTATAATATCTATACTAAGTTGTTGATGCTCTTTTTTATAATCAATATCAGTGATTCCTGACACTGTTCCATTGATTGTAATACTATTTTCCGATACATACACACGTGCTGTTAGTGCTACTTGTTGCTCATCGTTGTTAGTATAAATTACGATAGCATAATTTCCCGATTGTTTAAATCGTACATTCTCGTTTGGGAAACGTATTGAGTGGTGTGTATAAGGCACATAAGTGTTGATTGATGGACTCGAATCTTCTATGTTTCCAGTAGAAAAACCTTCGGCGTATTCTATTTCTGTGGCATTCGATACTGTCCAATCAGCATTGCAATGTATAATTTTATACGAAAAAAGACGAAACGATGGGTGCAAATCGTCAAACGAAAGCTCAACGTATTCATTTACATGTAAATCAACAACCGGGTAGTAAGGTTTTTGGTTAGGATTGTATACGCGTAATGTGTGAATATCAGTATCAAAAATCTGGGTGTGATAAACATTCGCCATAAGAGAGCACATCGGAAAAAGCAATATGCTCACTATCAATTTTACATAGTTTCCCTTTTTCATTGTTGGCAAAGATATAATTAAAAAATGAAACTGCAAACTGTCTTTTTGATACTATTTATTATCTGTAAAAAATAAAGTGTTAAAAAGGGAACTTTTATCTTGTACATATCGTTATTTTTTCTAATTTTGCGAAGTTTTTACAAAAACAGTATTCAACCTCATTTTTATGGCTAAAGTAATACATCTAAAAAAGGGCTTAGATATTAAACTCAAAGGTGCTCCTCTTGAGATAATAGGAAAAGCGACACAATCGGAGTTGATTGGTTTTGTTCCTGAACATTTTGCAGGAATTATTCCCAAACCCGTAGCTAAACCTGGTGACAAACTGAAAGTAGGTTCAGTATTATTTGTGGATAAAAATTGTCCAGAGTTACGAATAGTTTCTCCAGTAAGTGGCGAATTAGTAGCTATAAACAGAGGAGAACGTCGTAAAATTTTGGATATTGTTATCAAAAACGATTTCAAGATGGAGCAAGAAATTTTTCCTACTATTGATTGGAAAAATGCTTCAGACAAAGAAGTAAAGCAAATGCTTTTATCACTCGGCTTATTTGCTTTTATCAAGCAACGTCCATATGATATCGTGGCTAATCCAAATGATCAACCCAAAGCCATTTTTATCTCTACTTTCGATACCGCTCCATTGGCTCCCGATTACACTTTTATTTTAAAAGATCAAGTAGCCGATTTTCAAGCAGGTATTACAGCCTTGTCTACCTTAGCACCTGTCTCTGTAGGGATTAAAGCAGGCAATGGGATATTTGATGGTTTGAAAAATGCAACCTTACATTATTTTAAGGGAGCTCATCCTGCTGGTAATGTAGGTGTTCAAATCAATAATGTGAATCCAGTAAACAAAGGAGAGGTTGTTTGGACTATCAATCCTCAAGAGGTATTGTTTATTGGTCGATATGTAAATAAAGGTACCTTAGATTTCTCAAAATTGGTAGCATCTACTGGTTCTGAAGTTACAACGCCAGCGTATTACCCATCAATTGTTGGTTCTCCAATAACACCGATTGTAAAAGCAAACGTAAGCCAAGGTATGTCTTTACGCTATATTAGTGGTAATGTGCTTTCTGGTGAAAAAATTACTGAAAATGGCTTTTTAAATCCTTTTCATTCTCAAATCTCAGTTATACCTGAAGGAGATGATAATCACGAATTGTTCGGTTGGATAATGCCACGTTGGGATAAATTTAGCAATAGTGGTACATATTTTACTAAACTAGTGCAATTTTTAAACCCGAAAAAAACATTCGAAGCAGATGCACGATTGTTAGGAGGCGAACGACATATGATAATGAGTGGAGAGTATGATAGTGTATTGCCAATGGATATATATCCTGAATTCTTGATTAAAGCCATCATTGCAAATGATATAGATAAGATGGAAGCCTTGGGAATTTACGAAATAGCACCAGAAGATGTTGCATTATGCGAATTTGTTTGCTCGTCTAAAGTTCCCTTACAAAAAATTGTGAGAGAAGGATTGGATATGTTGCGAAAAGAAATGAATTGATTATTAATATATTTAAATACCTAATACATTGAAAGCACTTAGAAAATTAGTCGATAAAATTAAACCCAACTTCCAAGAAGGTGGTAAATTATCGATGTTCCATTCCGTTTTTGATGGGTTTGAAACCTTTTTGTTTGTGCCAAGCAAAACATCAACATCTGGCACGCATATTCACGATGCTGTTGACTCTAAACGTATGATGTCGATGGTTGTTATAGCATTAGTTCCTGCTTTACTGTTTGGGATGTTTAATGTTGGTTACCAACATTTTTTAGCCACGGGGCAGCTCGTTGCTACATATTGGAATCCACAAACAGCTCAATTTTGGAACATCTTTTTGTATGGAGTAGCATTGGTATTACCCAAAGTTATAGTTTCGTATGTTGTTGGTTTGGGTATTGAATTTACTGTAGCTCAATGGAAAAAAGAAGAGATACATGAAGGATTTTTAGTGTCCGGAATACTTATTCCTCTTATCGTTCCTGTTGATTTACCTCTTTGGATGTTAGCCGTTGCTACTGCATTCTCCGTAATTTTTGCAAAAGAGGTGTTTGGAGGAACAGGAATGAATATTTTCAACGTAGCATTGGTGGCACGTGCATTTTTGTTCTTTGCGTATCCTACCAAAATGTCAGGAGATGAGGTATGGGTTGGAACAAATGAAGTGTTTGGTCTTGGCGGTGGACAATTAGTGGATTCTTTTTCAGGAGCCACTCCTTTGGGGCAAACAGCCGTTGCAACAGGCAAGGAATTTGTGATACATAATGTGGCAGGTGCTACTACTTCGTGGTGGGATATGTTTGTTGGTCTAATTCCTGGATCGATTGGTGAAACAAGTGTTATTGCTATAGCATTGGGAGCTATCCTTTTGCTCGTTACCCGTGTAGCTAGCTGGAAAACAATGTTATCCGTCTTTTTAGGCGGAGCTATAACAGCTTTTTTATTTAATACATTCGGAGCAGAGTCAAATACTATGGCACACTTACCTTGGTATTATCATTTAGTATTAGGAGGATTTTGTTTTGGAGCTGTATTTATGGCTACCGACCCAGTTACATCAGCACGTACTGAAAAGGGAAAATGGATATTTGGCTTTTTAATCGGTGCCATGGCTATTGTTATCCGTGTGCTCAATCCAGGATATCCCGAAGGAATGATGTTGGCTATTTTATTGATGAATATTTTTGCTCCTCTCATTGACTATTTCTTTGTGCAAGCAAATATTAGTAAACGCCTTAAACGTACAACAAAATCTATTAACGCATAAAAACTAGAACAATGAATACAAATAGCAATGTTTATACAATCGTTTATGCCTCGGTAATGGTTATTATTGTAGCATTTGTTCTTGCTTTTTTCTCTGGTTCGCTCAAAGAAAGACAAGATTTAAATGTAAAATTAGATAAAAAGAAACAAATTTTATATTCTTTAAATTTAGATTTGCAAGATAAAGATCCCGCAGCCCTCTACCAGCAATACATTACACAAGAGCTTATTGTTAATGTTAATGGCGATGTGGTAGAAAGAAAAGGAGGTTTTGATCTTGATATTAAAACAGAGTTAGCAAAAAAAGATGAATCGTCTCGTTTATTGCCTGTATATGAATGCAATATAGATGGAGAAACTAAATATATTTTCCCTCTTTATGGTGCTGGTTTATGGGGACCAATTTGGGGATATATTGCCTTAAATCATGATAAAAATACCGTGTATGGAGTGTATTTCTCTCATGCAGGAGAAACTCCAGGCTTAGGAGCTGAGATAACATCTCATGTGTTCCAATCACAATTTCCAAACAAAAAGATAAAAAATACCACAAACGATTTGGTGTCAATAGCCATTGTAAAACCAGGGAAAACGGCAGAAGGTCAAGATTATGTGGATGGTATTTCTGGTGGAACAATCACATCTCATGGGGTAGAGCTTATGTTAAAGAATACATTAGTAAACTATACAAGTTTTTTAAATAAATAATTAGCACATAGCATCTTTTCTTTTTAGAGAGTAGATGTGAAAATTAAAATAATAAGCGTATGAAAAGTCTGTTTTCTGCAAAAAATAAAGAGGTTATTGTAGGCCCATTGAGTTTGAATAATCCAATTACTGTACAAGTATTAGGTATATGTTCTTCCTTAGCTGTAACAGCAAAACTCGAGCCTGCTATTGTAATGGGAATGTCTGTAACTATTATTGTTGCCATATCAAATGTTATTATTTCTTTCATGCGAAATACCATTCCTGTGCGTATTCGCATTATAGTACAACTTGTTGTTGTAGCTACCTTAGTAACTGTCGTAAGTCAATTTCTAAAGGCTTTTGCCTATGATGTAAGTGTACAGTTGTCCGTATATGTAGGATTAATTATTACTAACTGTATATTGATGGGACGTTTAGAAGCATTTGCTATGTCTAATAGACCCTGGGAATCTTTTTTAGATGGATTGGGTAATGGGTTTGGTTATGCATTAATTTTGGTTATTGTAGCCTTCTTTCGCGAATTGCTTGGTTCTGGTTCATTACTTGGATTCCATGTTATCCCTGCAAGTGTTTACGAATCGGGTTATGTCAATAATGGTTTAATGGTAATGCCTCCAATGGCACTGATTATTTTAGCTATTATTATTTGGGCTCATCGTACAAAAGTAAAACAATTACAAGATAATTAATTACAACCTAGTAAATTCAGAACGAATGGAAAATTTATCAAGCTTATTTGTCAAGTCGATTTTTGTCGATAATATGATTTTTGCCTATTTCTTGGGAATGTGTTCTTTTTTAGCCGTTTCTAAGAATGTTAAAACTGCTTTTGGTCTAGGTGTAGCTGTAACGTTTGTGCAGGTTATGACCTTACCTGTTAACTATTTATTGGAGAACTATATACTTAAACCCGATGTTTTAATCGAAGGGGTAGATTTGAGTTTTTTAAGTTTTATCGTCTTTATTGCTGTTATCGCGGGTATTACACAATTGGTAGAAATGATGGTGGAGAAATTTACTCCTGCTCTATATGCTTCTTTAGGAATTTTCTTACCTTTAATTGCTGTAAACTGTGCTATCATGGGTGGCTCTTTGTTTATGCAACAACGTAATTTTACTTCCATTAGCGAAGCATCTGTTTTTGCAGTAGGTTCGGGGTTAGGTTTCCTTGTTGCAATTGTTGGATTAGCTGCAATTAGAGAAAAAATGGCATATTCACATGTACCAGCACCTCTAAAAGGCTTGGGAATTACATTTATCGTAGTAGGGTTGATGGCGATGGCATTCATGTGTTTTTCTGGCTTAAAAGTCTAATAAATTTAAGATACAAAACAGCATTTAAAAAAATAACTATATGACATTTTTATCTGTAAGTCCTATTATGATAGGCACTAGTATAGTGGTATTTTTAGCGGTAATTCTTTTACTCGTAGTAATCTTATTATTTGCTAAAAAATATTTATCTCCATCAGGTCCTGTTAAAATTTTAATTAACGGAGAAAAAGAGATAGAAGTTGAATCTGGATCTACATTATTGTCTACATTGGCAAATGAAAAGATATTTTTATCATCTGCGTGTGGAGGAGGTGGTAGCTGTGCTCAGTGTAAATGTCAGGTTATTGATGGTGGTGGTGAAATTTTACCAACAGAAACAGTTCACTTTTCTCGTAAAGAAGTAAAAGATAATTGGCGTTTAGGTTGTCAAGTAAAGGTAAAAAACAACATGCAAATCAAAATTGATGAAGCTATCTTAGGAGTGAAGCAGTGGGAATGCGAGGTTGTTTCTAACAATAACGTGGCTACTTTTATCAAAGAATTTGTTGTTAAATTGCCCGAAGGAGAAAATTTAAACTTTATTTCTGGAGGTTATATTCAAATTAATATACCCAAATACGCGATTAAGTTTTCTGATTTTGATATTCAAGATAGATTTCGCGGTGATTGGGATAAATTTAATATGTGGAATTTAACATGTACCAATACTGAGGAAACAGTACGTGCGTATTCTATGGCAAATTATCCTGCTGAAGGAAATATTGTGATGTTAAATATTCGTATTGCTACACCACCTTTTGATAGAATTAATGGAGGTTTTTTGAATGTGCCTCCTGGTATTGCGTCATCGTATATCTTTTCACTAAAACCTGGCGATAAAGTAATTGTTTCAGGTCCTTATGGAGAGTTTCATCCTCTACTTGACACTGGTAGGGAAATGTTATATATCGGTGGAGGTGCTGGTATGGCTCCTTTACGTTCTCACATTTTGCATCTTCTTAATACGTTGAAAATTAAGGATAGAAAGATTTCTTATTGGTATGGTGCTCGTTCTAAAAACGAAATATTCTACGAAGAAGATTTTCGAGCATTAGAGAAAGAATTCCCTAATTTCAAATTTAATATTGCATTAAGTGATCCTCAACCTGAAGACAATTGGACAGGTTATGTCGGATTTATTCATAGTGTGATATTGAATGAGTACCTAAGTAAACATGAGGCTCCAGAAGATATTGAGTATTACATGTGTGGACCTGGACCAATGGCAAATGCTGTTGAAAAAATGTTATACGACTTAGGTGTTCCTCGCGAAATGCTAATGTTCGATGATTTTGGTGCTTAAATAATTGAACGCATATTTTTTACTAAGAGGCTATCGTAAAGATAGTCTCTTTTGTTTTTAACTCATTTTATTATTTCATATCTGTTATGTTGAAGGTATATAGCAAACAAAAATCTTTTTTCCACGTAGTTTCTTTTCTTATCTTTGTAATAAATTCGTAAACTATGTCTTCGAATACTATCCAGATGTTTGTGGAAGTAATTCTTCCTGTCAATATCTCTTCGACTTTTACCTATTCGGTTCCAGCTAACTGGCAAGGTAAACTTACGAAAGGGATGAGGGTTGTCGTGCCATTTGGAAAAAATAAAATTTATACAGGCGTTGTTCTAGAGATACTCTCTTCGCATAATGGTGAATTTGTACTAAAAGAAATAATTGAGATTCTAGACGATAATCAATTTGTTAGTAATGCTCAACTGGCATTTTGGAAATGGATTGCGTCGTATTATATGTGCTCGTTGGGCGAAATCATGGTGGCTGCTATTCCTTCGGTTTTTCGATTAGAAAGCCAATCAATCATACGATTGCATCCTGATTTTGATGAAAGAGAAACGTACAGTGCTGATTTTTCATCTAAAACGCAAGAATCTATTTTCCAGTATATTATACAAAAAAAGCAGCTTACGATACAGCAACTTATTAAACAAACAGGTATAAAAAAACCATTGTATGCAGTTAAGCAATTGGTAGAACAAAATATGTTGACGATTACCCATGAAGTAACCGAAAAATTTCTACCAAAATATGTTACGTATGTGCGATTAACATGGATAGCTCAACATAAGATAGACTCAATTTTTGAAGAAATAAAACGGGCAAAAAAACAAGTGCACTTGCTCGAAACCTTTATAGATATCGCTCAATGTGATGATAGCACAAAGCCCATCCCTATAGAAAAGTCTGTTTTGCTTCAACGAGCTTCTGTTTCAGAAGCTGTGCTATCCGAATTGGTAAAAAAACAGGTATTAGAAGTATATAAATTACCTGTTTCACGTTTTCAAGAGACTTCATCATTAACCGAAAATAAGCTTGTATTATCGCCCGATCAAGAAAGAGCATACAAAGAGATTGTTGGGTATTTTGAAACGAAAAAACCAGTATTATTACATGGAGTTACCTCAAGTGGAAAAACAGAGGTATATATTCAATTAATACAAGATGCTGTACATAAAGATAAACAAGTGTTGTATTTAGTGCCAGAAATAGCGTTGACTATACAATTATTGCAACGTTTGGAGCAAGCTTTTGGTAACAAGGTAGGGGTGTTTCATTCAAAATATTCTGATCAAGAACGTGCGGAGGTATATCAAAATTTACTGTCGCCAAACCCCTATAAAATTATTATTGGAGTTCGTTCATCTATTTTTTTGCCTTTTCAAAATCTTGGTCTTATTATTGTAGATGAAGAACACGAACAATCTTATAAACAAGTAGATCCAGCTCCACGATACCATGCTCGGAATGCTGCAATTATGTTGGCTTCTATTATCCAGAGTAATGTATTACTGGGTACTGCCACTCCAGCTATTGAAACATATTACAATGTAAGTGTAAAAAAATATGCCTATGTGTCTCTTGCTTCGAGGTATCAAAATGTATTGTTGCCAGTAATTCGTGTTGTTGATGTAGCAGATGCGTATAAAAAGAATAGAATGAAATCGATGTTTTCTTGGTTCTTAATTGAAAAAATTAAAGAGGCTATTGAACAAAATCAGCAGGTGGTACTGTTTCAGAATAGGAGAGGATTTTCATCCCATGTTGAATGTCAACAATGTGGTTGGGTGCCAAAGTGTATGGCATGTGATGTAAGTCTTACATATCACAAATTTGCTAATTATTTATCGTGTCATTATTGTGGTTACACGGAACAGTTGCCAACTCAATGTCCCCAGTGTGGAAATAATCAGTTGAAAGATAGAGGTTTTGGTACAGAAAAAATTGAAGAGGAATTAGGTAAATTATTTCCAGGGATTCGAACTGCTCGGATGGATGTAGATACTACTTCGAAAAAAAATGCTTACAAGAAACTTATTCAGGCGTTTGAAAATCATCAAATAGATGTGCTTATCGGGACACAAATGATAACGAAGGGTTTGCATTTTGATAATGTTAGTTTAGTAGGAATTTTAAATGCAGATAATTTGTTTAATTATCCTGATTTTAGAGCCAACGAAAGGGCTTTTCAGATGCTTGTTCAAGTAAGCGGTAGAGCTGGGAGGAAACAAAAACAGGGAACTGTAGTACTTCAAACATTTTCTCCACACAATCCGATTGTAAATTATATTGTAAATAATGATTATCATGGTTTTTTTTGTTCCGAAACCGAAGAGCGGAAAGTATTTAATTATCCACCATTTTGCAGATTAATACACATCTTTGTTAAAGATAGTGATAAGGAGATAGTAGATAGAGTGGTAAACGAACTAGCTTGTCATTTACGCCGTAGTTTTGGCAATAGGGTTTTAGGTCCAGATAATCCGCCTGTATCAAGAATTCAACACATATACATTAAAAAAATTATTGTAAAGATAGAGTTGCAAAGTTCGTTTGAAAAAGCAAAGGAAAAGGTGCAAAATAGTATAGCGTCACTTTTACATCAATATAAAAAAACTAGAATTGTTATTGATATAGATCCTTTATAGTGATATAACGAATTAAGCGAATGATAAAGATTTTGTTTAAAATTGTTATAATTCAGTATTATTTCTTATTTTTGCAGTAGCAATCTCTATCTCTGTAAAAAGTTAGTATACAAAATGAAAAAAATTTTATTTGTATGTTTGGGTAATATCTGTCGTTCTGCTGCCGCTGAAGCTGTAATGAAGTCTGTTGTAAACAAAATTGGAAGAGATAAAGATTTTTTTATTGATTCGGCAGGTATAATATCAGTGCATAAAGGAGAGCCCGCAGATAATCGAATGCGTAAACACGCAGCCCGCCGAGGGTATGCTGTAACAAGTATTTCTAGACCAGTTAATTATAGCGATTTTGAACAATTTGATATAATTGTTGGTATGGATAATACCAATATAGATGATTTGAAAGATAAAGCTCCATCAGTGGAGGCACAAAAGAAGATTTATAAAATGACTGATTTTTGTGAACGTTCTCAATATGATTATGTGCCAGATCCATATTATGGAGGACAAGATGGATTTGAATTAGTATTAGATATTCTGGAAGATGCTTGTGATGGATTATTGAAAAAAATAGATGTGTTATAGGGTGCAGAGTATATAACTTTATATAGGGAAATAAATGAAAGAAAATGTTGTTACTTTGTTGTGTTTTTTAGGCATAATGGGAGCGATTTTAATGTATTTTGTTTTTCCTAATGATATTACGCATGCTATTTTATTCGGAGCTATATGTTTAATTATTACCATTATACCAGCATTATTGCTTAGTAGAACTAAGAAAAAGAAGAAGCCTATATACACCTATACAGATAAATCTTTTGCTGATTTTCACCCTATACAGTCCGATTCATTAAGTATGATTGAAGAGGTTTCTAATACAACTCGCAAAGTCTCTGATAGTTCTCTTACAGCAAAAAGAATGTATGGGAAAGTGCTTGCTTGTGTAGCCGATTTTGAAGAGTTAAATAAAGCTCCACTGAGTGCAGAAGGTCGTACGGAATGTGTGCTTTTTGTGTCAACGGTAGTGTTGCTCGAATATAAATCCTTGTATCAAATAAAGGAATACCGTGATTTTGAAGTGGCATATTTGGATATTATGCTTTCTCTTGTACACCAAAATGCAACACAAAAATCGAAAGAAGAAGTGTATGAATTTGTAAAACGTAGATTGCGTTTTTATACAGCCGAATATCAAACTCTTATAGATAATAAATTCCCTCTAGAGTTTTATTCGTACTTTTTTTATACCCCTTTACGTACACGTACACAAGTTTGCCTTGATCAGAATGAATTAATTCGTTTTCATGGAAATTTGTTGTCTTTGGTCGAAAAAATTAAGCTGTCAACAAAAAATGATGCAAGCTTTTTAGGCGTTTAGCTTTTCTCCAATAATAATGCCATCTTGCATCTCAATTATTCTGTTTGACAGATAAGCTAAGTTTGTGTCATGTGTTACTACTAATAGGGTGATTCCTAAATCTCTGTTTAATGTTACTAAAAGTTGATGTAACTCTTCTTTATTTCTTGAATCTAAACTGCCCGAAGGTTCATCCGCAAGAATAATGGAGGGATTGTTAATTAAAGCTCTTGCAACAGCAACACGTTGTTTCTCTCCTCCTGATAGTTCGTTGGGTTTGTGTAACAATCGATTAGTAAGACCTAGATAATGTAATAATTCTTGGGCTTTTTTTTCAGCCTCTTTTTTTTGTACTTTTGCAATTAATGCAGGTATCATTACATTTTCCAAAGCCGTAAATTCTGGAAGTAATTGATGAAATTGAAACACAAAACCAATTTCTTTATTTCGTAATTCAGAAAGTTCATCACTATGTAGGCTTTCCAGTTTCACTTTATTCATTGTAATTGTTCCGGCGGTTGGTTTATCAAGTGTTCCAATAATTTGCAGAAGTGTCGTTTTTCCAGCTCCACTGGCTCCAATAATGCTAGCAAATTCTCCTTTTCTAATTGTTAAATCAATATTTTTTAGTACTTGCAAAGTGCCAAAACTTTTACAAACACCCTGTGTTTCAATTAAATTCATTTTTGTATCAATTTTTTTATTACATAAGCAGCTAAATAGCACCCAAAGATAGCAGGTAAATATGAAATTGTGCCTACGGTTGAACATTTATTTTTTTCATCATCAATTTGTATCACAGAATTTTGGTTAACTTGTTCTGACGAAAATACCACAGGCAATCCTTTTGAGATATTTACCAACTTTAATCTTTTTCTTACATGTTTTGCAAGAGTACAATGGTATGTGCCTGAAATGTCAGCATAATGTATTTTGCTTGGATCTGTTCTGCCTCCAGCACCCATTGAGGAAACAATCTTTATTTTATGTTGAATACAATAACGAATGAGGTCAATTTTAGGGGATAGTGTATCAATAGCATCAATCACAAAATCTACATGAAGATTTTCAAACAGAGAGGGTATAAGTTCTTTCTCAATAAATACATCATGTTGTTTGAGTACTAAATTAGGATTGATGTCAAGGAGGCGTTCCGTTAATACGGTTACTTTTTTTTTGCCTATTGTGCTATGTAAAGCAGGAAGTTGCCTGTTAATATTGCTTTCTTTTATCGTGTCTGCATCAATAATAGTGATGTTGCCTATGCCTGCACGACAAATCATTTCGGCTGCATATGCACCTACACCTCCAACACCTACTATCATAACGTGTTTTTTCTCAAGGATACTACTATTTTTCTCCCCCAGTAATAATTGAGTTCTACTAGTCCACATACTATTATTATAATGAAGGTAAATTCATGCCTGTAATTTTACGGTACAAGTCTAATGCGTAAATATCTGTCATACCCGATATAAAATCTACAATAGCTTGAATTTTTTCGTAAGTACTTGGAGCGTACATGTCGTATTGGCTTGGAACCCTATCCAATAATAATTTTGAATAGGACTTATTTGGTTGAAAACTTGCTTTTATGTATTCATCAAGTAAAGTTTGAATAATTTTATAGCCAGCTACTTCTATATCTAATACTTCTTGTGATTTGTATATTTTTTTGACAGCTATTGTAGAGCAGTTTTCATAAGCATTTTTACAGACTGGTTCAATGTGATCTATTAATGATCCAGAAAATTGACCAGAAAGTATTTGTTGCTCATTTTCCACAAATACACGTGCACACTCAGATACTAATTTTCCAATCACAGAAGAGCGAAGATAAGAAATTTGTTCGTTTGAGTCGTCAACTAATTTCCATGTTTCATAGATGCGTTTTTTTCGTTCTGCATCGAAAAATTGCAATAATAATTCTTTTGTTTGCTCTGTTGATAATATCTTTAGCTTATGTGCATCTTCTATATCCATTATCTGATAACAGATATCGTCAGCAGCTTCTACTATATAAACTAAAGGATGTCGTGCATATTTTTTATCAGAAACTGGGCTTTTGATTATACCTAGTTCCATAGCAATTTGCTCATAGGTTGCTTTCTCTGATTCAAAAAAACCAAATTTCCCTTTTTTGCCACATTCGACAGATGAATAGGGGTATTTTACGATCGAAGCTAATGTGGAATAAGTCATTGCAAAACCACCATATCGCCTACCTTTAAATTGATGCGTTAACAATCGAAGAGAATTTGCATTTCCTTCAAAAAAAATTAAATCATTCCATTCAGTTTCATTTTCAAGCCTTTCTTTTATAAAAGAACCATTTCCTTCGGAAAAAAAACTAGCAATAGCTTTTTCGCCAGAGTGTCCAAAAGGAGGATTGCCCAAATCATGTGCTAAACAAGCTGCTGATACTATCGATCCTATCTCGGGTAAAAAATTGGAGCTTTTCTGATGTAAAATGCTTAATTGGTGAGCAATATTAGTGCCTAATGACCGACCAACACAGGCAACTTCCAAGCTATGTGTTAACCTATTATGAACAAATACGCTACCAGGAAGAGGGAAAACTTGTGTTTTATTTTGTAAACGCCTAAAAGGAGATGAAAAGATGAGTCTATCATAATCCCTCTGAAATTCAGACCGATCTTCTGTGTCTTTTTTATGATACGCTTCCATCCCAAAACGTTTGGTAGATAAAAGAGTTTCCCATTGCATTGTTGATTGTTTCATATGTATAATGTTCTATTTTCTGTTGAATAATTGCATTAAAAACGCATATTGTTTTATCTCTTTTCGATAAGTAATATAATTAGGTTCTTGGCTTGCCACTAAATTCCAAAATGTATTTCCGTGATTCATTTCTTTTGTATGACAAAGTTCATGAATGATAACATAGTCGCTAAGATATGCTGGTACAAAAAGTAAATACGCACATAAATTGATATTTTTTTTGGAGGAACAACTACCCCAACGTGTTTTTGAACGTTGAATGCGAAATTCGTTATACGTAAATCCTCCCTTATTTGCTAAATAAGCTAATCGTTGCGAAAAATGTTTCTTTGCTTCTGAAACTACAAATTTTTCCATTCCATCAAGTAATATCTGTTGGTATTTAGCTTGTGTAATATCCAAAGAAATTGGATGTTCAATCGTTAAAATTTTTTCGTGCAAACGAAATAATATATTTGTTCTTTCACAAGCCTTTGTTAAGATAGAAAATGTCTGTGAATTTAATTCCGTAATATGAATAGATACATGTCTCTTTTTTTGTTCGGTTCGCTTCAAGGCTTTTTCAATCCAATCTTGTTTGGCGTTGACAAAATGTAGCCCTTTATCTATATTTACACCCAAAGGAATAATTAATTTTATTCCATTATCACCCACCTGAACACGTATAGAACGAGCCTTTGGGCTATAGTAAATCAAAATTTTGCCTAAGTCTTTGTGTATATAAGTTTGTGTCATGTTTTAGAGCTTAAGTACTTTCACATGCAAATGTAGAAAAAAAAGCTAATATTTTGGCAGTAAAAGAATTATTCGTATATTTGCAACCGAAAAAGAGATAGGTGAGGGGGGCGGTAGTTCCCCTCATTTGTTCACATAAAGTAAGGTATGATATCTAAAGACGTTGTTGTTCAGACTGTTAATCAATTTTTGAAAGATAAAGAAGATTATTTCTTAGTGGATGTTACAATAAGCATACATAACACTATTTGTGTCGAAATAGATGCTTTTCAAGGTGTAGATGTAGAAACATGCTGTGAACTCAGTCGTTTTATTGAAACAAAAATTGACCGAGAGATAGAAGATTTTGAATTAGAAGTAGGTTCTGCTGGGATAACAGCACCTTTTAAAATACTTCAGCAATATATCAAAAATATCAACAACGAAGTTGAAGTTTTATTGAAAAACGGGAAAAAAATAATTGGATTTTTGCGAAGTGCCAATGAGCATACATTTGTGGTTGAAGTGTCGCAAAAAATCAAAAAAGATAAAAATGCCAAAAAAGAAGAAGTAACGGAGTTACTAACTTATGCGTATTCAGACGTTAAACATACAAAATATAATCTCAGATTTAAATAACAATTATGAGCAACAAACCAGTACAATCACTGAATTTGATAGAAACATTTTCAGAGTTTAAAGAATTAAAAAATATTGATAAAGCCACGATGATTAGTGTGCTTGAAGATTCTTTTCGTAGTGTAATAGCGAAAATGTTTGGAACCGATGAGAGTTTTACAGTCGTAATTAATCCTGATAAAGGTGATTGTGAAATTTGGCGAGACTATGAAGTAGTAGCCGATGGAGAAGTAGAAGATGAGGTTTTACAAATGGGCTTGTCAAAAGCTCGTGCCATTGATGACGAATGCGAAATAGGTGATGATGTTACAGAGGCAGTTAACTTTTTGAGTTTCGGAAGACGTGCTGTATTAACTTTGCGTCAAACATTGGCTTCAAAAATCTTAGAATTACAAAAAGAATCTGTATATGATCAATACAAAGAAATGGTTGGTCAAGTTGTTTATGGCGAAGTGTACCAAATTTGGAAAAAAGAAATCTTGTTGTTAGATGATCAAGGCAACGAGTTATTATTACCAAAAACAGAACAAATACCTACTGATTTTTATAAAAAAGGAGATACGGTAAAGTCTGTTGTAGTGAGAGTTGATAATAAAAATAATCAGCTGAAAATTATAGTGTCTCGTACAGCTCCAATATTTTTACAACGTTTATTTGAACAGGAAATACCTGAAGTGCAAGAAGGTACTATTATGATACGCCGAATCGCTCGTATACCTGGCGAAAGAGCAAAAGTAGCCGTAGAATCATATGATGATAGAATTGACCCTGTTGGTTCTTGCGTAGGAGTAAAAGGTTCTCGCATCCACAGCATTGTTAGGGAATTGAGAAATGAAAATATTGATGTTATTAATTATACATCTAATTTATCTTTATTTATTGCACGTTCATTAAGTCCTGCAAAAGTGCTTTCGATTCGCATAGACGAAGAAAGAAAACGTGCAGAAGTGTCAATTAAACCAGAAGATGTGTCTATGGCTATTGGCAAAGGAGGATCCAATATAAAATTAGCTACAATGCTTACAGAATACACTATCGAAGTATTCAGACATGTGGATGAGGAAGACGAAGATGATGTGTTCTTAGATGCATTCTCTGACGAAATTGAACCATGGGTTATAGATGTTTTTAAATCTATCGGATGTGATACAGCAAAAAGCGTATTAGAAATTCCTCGTCAAGAATTGATTGATAGAACTGATTTAGAAGAAGAAACAATAGATGAAGCATTGGCAATACTAAGGCAAGAATTTGAATAATAGGTCATTTTTTGCAAAAGGATTAGGAAAAGATGAGCATTGCCAAAAAGAAAATTTAATTAGAAGAAAACAAGGAGTATTTATATGTCGACAAAATTAAATAAAGTAGTAAAAGAATTAAATGTAGGATTAGCTACGGCTGTAGAGTTTTTACATAAAAAAGGCTTTGCGGATGTGGAATCTAATCCCAATGCTCGTATAACCGAAGAGCAATATGATTTGCTCGTCAAAGAATTTAGCAAAGATAAAAGCCAAAAAATTGAATCTGGTATTCTCGCCCAACGAAGTAAAGAACGACCAAAAGGGGAAGTTGTTGCTCTCGAAGGTTTTGATAAAGAAAACAAACCAGTAGAAGAAATTAAGGTGGAAATTCAAGAAGCATCTCGTCCTCAATTTAAACAAGTGGGCAAGATTGATTTAGATGCTCTTGTGCCTAAAAAGAAAGATACGAATGAGGTTAAAGAAGAAATGCCTAATATAGATGTTCCTTTGCAAGAAAATGTCGAAAAAATAGTAACAGTCCAGCAAGTAGAACAAGCTCCTATACAGGAAGTGGAAGAAGAAATAACAGAACCTTCTGTGGTAGTAGAAGCTGAAATAGAGGATAAATCGGAAACGGAAAATGTAGTAGAGGATATAGATGAATCGGTTGATGATACTATATCTGCTGAATTAAGTGATGATGTATATACGATAGAGAAAAATACCATTCATTCCACAATCAATGTGGTTGGAAAAATTGATTTAGATGCGTTAAATCAACAAACACGTCCAAAAAAGAAAACAAAAGAGGAAAAGAAAAAAGAAAGGTTAGAACGCGAAATTCAAAAACCTACACCAACAGTAGCTACTGCACCAAAAGATGCCGTTCAAAAAGAGGCAACAGTTGCCGCAGATAAGAAAAAAAGAAGTCGTATTCAACGTGAACGGGTGAATATTTATGACCCTAATGCCCAAGCTAAAAAACCTACTAAGCCTCAACCTCAAGCAAATAACAAAGAGGTAAAGAAGTTTGTTCCTAAAGAGCAAATTAGTGACGAAGATATTCAAAAACAAATAAAAGAAACGCTCGCTCGACTCACTAATAAAGGAAAATCAAAAGGAGCTAAATACCGTAAAGACAAACGTGAAGCAGTAAGCCAACGTCTACAAGAAGAAGCTGATTTAGAAAGATTAGAAAGTCGCGTAATAAAAATCACAGAGTTTGTTACAGCCAATGAGTTGGCGACAATGATGGATATGCCTGTAACACAGGTTATTGGTACTTGTATGAGTATTGGAATTATGG
>ERZ795049.2640-NODE-2640-length-20484-cov-5.778012_pt1 | contig 20484 bp, 18 predicted proteins | sample MGYA00375133_ERZ795049 | MGnify/ENA primary metagenome ERZ795049 (study PRJEB30178, sample SAMN05720147) | activated sludge metagenome | isolation source: anaerobic digester from wastewater treatment plant | place: Japan | collected 2015-04-20 ...
TTCTCATAACCGCAGCATCAGTATATTTTTGTATCCATTCTCTTTGGTTTATAGAAAGACGCACTTCTGGTAGTTCATTTATTGAACTATAACTTAAGACGTTTTCGGAAGACAAATCATCTGGAAAATACTTATCGTTTATAACACTTAAAAACGCGTTTTTCCATCCATCTTTATATTGAGATTGTCTAACGTCTAATACGTCTTCTAAGCACATTTTAACCAATTCACCATTAGGCAAAGATATAGTTTTGGTTTGTTCTATTTTATTCATCTCGAATTTATTTCCTGAGATAGTTAATACATTTTGTAGATCTTCGTTTCTATTTGCAATCTTTACTACAGGAAGTTTCCATCTTCCGCTTCTTAGAGTACAATCAACTCCTTGATTGTATCTATCGCATTGCAAACTACCACGCATAATAGTAGAAAATTTATCAATAAATCTTACTTCCTCCAAACTAGTAGCTGCATATTCATGACTTCCAAGTGTCATACTCACATGTTGTAGATGCTCTGTGGCAATTTTAGTATAACTATCTTCCCATTCATCAAACGTTTCTCTAATGTCACTAAAAGGAGATGGGATTAGACCTGGAAGTGTGTAATACCCCGTATGTTTTTGAAGATATTCTTCATTGCCACTTCTCATAAATATACCACATTCATTTAAAATGCCTTTAGATACTCGAAGACTCGGTATTGGAGTCATATTCTTTTTCTCGCTAAATATATATTCCGCCATCGTTATTTCGGAATCAATAGCATCTATAGTATCAATTACCGATTCATAATATCCCTGTGAATAACAAGGATATTCTTCTACCTCCTCCATTCCCTCGTCCTTGGCTTCTTCCTCCAAGTCGTTAACAGGATATGGCTGGGATACCGCATCCGTAACGTGCAATATCGGACAAGTATTCCCACTAACAATAGGACTTAATGGATCAACCGCATCCTCAAAGGGAGCGAGAAAGCCGTTTCTATTGTTAAAATCACGGACGACTTTACAATCATCAAGTTTAACCTTTTTCTTTGGCAATGCGTTATCAGAATGGATTTCTGGGTATTCTGGAAAATATTGCGCCCTCTTACTTCCAGTATATAATGCATTACCAAACATCTTGGGAATTCCAGATGAATTGTTACAGCTGAACGTGCCACTAGTTAGCTGGTAGTCTTCATGTTCCATGCCGGAACGATTGCCCATACACCTTTGTGTGACGATTTCATCCTCGGGGTCAAATTCATCAACGATTTTTGTGACGATTTCATCCTCGAGGTTAAATTCCTCAATTAAGGTGATAGAACTTTCATTCTCATCACTTTCCATTATCCCTACACTTTGATCCGCTTCTTCGCGCTGTTGAGAAGGGCTCATAACTGGAAAGAAGGAGTGTTTTGCCTTCCTTGCGTTATTACAGCTCTTTTCAATCGGACGATTCTCGTTACTATTATTCATTGCACCAAAGCGGACTTGGACGTTCACACTTTTATGCCATAGCAATTATTTACAAAACGTATAAATAGCGTTTATTTGCGTATTTAACGCGTATTTCGCATTAAAAATATAGTTTGGACTTGGTGAAATTTTAATTAATTGTGTTTTTTTCTAGTCAGACAATGACGTCACGATATTTAAAAAATAAAATTTCACCAAGTCCAAAATCGTAATGAATTCGGGGGTTCGAATCCCACTTTTGCTTTTTATTTTCTAGTCAGACAATGACGTCACGATTTATAAAATAAATTTCACCAAGTCCGAGAATTGTTTTTAAGCACGAAATACGCTATAAACAACGAAAACTAATGCATTTATAATTTATTTAATTAGTTGAATATTGTGAATTTCCGGGCGTCCTTTCTAGCATGTATACAATGTCGACTAACACTACTAACTCCCAAACAGTAATAGACATTGAAATGGAAGAATGTATCGAAAGAATGGAATTGCCCTTTCTTCCGAATGATTGCATTAAAAAGAATATGATAAATATTCTTCAGAGTCCCTGTGGAACCGGTAAAACTACTGCAATCGATAGCTTCCTAAGATCCTTGCCTACTGAAACGTCAATTACTGTCATTACGTTTCGAAAGTCCCTTTCGAGTTACATGTCCGAGTTGCTTGACTTAACTGATTATCAGAAAGTAAAAGAAAAATTTATTAGTTGCAGTAATTACCCTCGTATTGCTGTGTCTATTGAATCATTCTGGAGATACCGTGAGGTGGACGAGGGATTTAAAATCCCAGATGTTTTTATTGTTGATGAACTATGTTCGTTATTAGAGCATATTACTAATACTAGTACGTTGGTAGGAAGACAAAGAGATTATTTTGTTAAATGTGCAAAATTTATTTTTGCAAATCCAAGTAGTACATCAATACTATGTGACGCATACTTTGATGATGATGACTTCCAGATAGTTAGAAGTATTAATGGGTTTTCTACGGATAGAATTAGATACATTAAAAACTCCTTCAAAGGAAATCCTAAAAAAGTGTATTATTACACCAATCCAAAAGAATGGAAAGAACAGTTATTCTCTACTATCATGAATCCAGAAAAGAATTTGTATGTGTTTTCAAATTCTAAGAGAATACTAGAAGGATTGGAATATGAATATTCTAAGTTGCGATATCCTAATGAAGATGCTGGGTTAAGTATGTACGAAGATGGTGATAGAAGAAGAATGCTTACTTCGGATTCTTCTAACGAAGACAAAGAAAACTATTCTAGTCAGCCAGATGAATATTGGCCAACAAATAGAGTTTTTTGGGCTTCTCCTACTATGCAAGCAGGAGTTTCAATGATGGTTCTTCATTTCCATCAATCATTTGGTTATGGTATTGGTGGAACATCAAGTCCCTTGGCATTACTGCAACAATTAGCAAGAGTTCGAAAACTGATTGATCAAGAAATACATTTATTAGTACCAAAAGATTTAGTTAAAATACCTGATCATGTGTTAGAACTAGAACTTGATCCAGAAAATATAAAAAAGAACATCGATTACTTAGATACTTGGACAAACTCAAGAGTACAGGCACTAATTGAAAGAGAAGTAATACAAGTTGGTGACTATATTAGAAGTGATGTAGTAAATCATTCAATACTGAATGATATACTTATCCGTCATTTGCGTAACAAAGCACGTGCAAAAATCTCATTTTTATCTGAAATTCGGAGATTAACAGCGAATGACAACATAGAATTAATTTCGAGTGAAAATTTACCTGAAATTACCGGTCCAATACCGAATTTAACAAACATAAACCAAACCGTTATTAATTCTATAGAACATAAGAATCAAAGGTTTGATGATGGGATATGGGATGGTACCTGGAACTTTGATCTTGAAGATCCAAAACAACCAGCATATATGAAGATGGCATATTCCTTTATCCGCTCTTGGAATGTACTTGGGTTTATGGGAGACATAAAAGATTACGAAGAATTAGTATTTAATCCCCCAAGATTTGCAAAATTTGTTAATGTTTACTGCAATAGAGAACAACAAAAGCATTTTGATGATTTGTTTTTAGTAAATACATTCAAACACATGGAAAAAGATGCTTTGGATGGAAAGTTTAATAGTTATCGTTTTGATGGTGTGTTTCATAGTGCAATAGCAGCTATATTTCATAGTTATGGACTTTTTAGTATAACTAAAAACGAACCTATTTTTCCAGTTCTATCTGATGATCTTACATCTAATGCTGTTTTAGATGTAATTCCTGGTCACTTTCGCTTAATAGAAGCGCGATTAAACTACAAAGCTCGTTTTACTTTGCTTTGTAAAGAATTAAAGAGATCCTGGAGTATACTCATTGAAAAACTAGGACTTACAAAAATATTGAGCCAAACTTTGCCAATATGGGTGGAATACTCATATATATGTACTCAAGCATTGGTAGACTTGAGGAAAATAGTAGATAGAGCTTTGGGGTTTATTGGTTTAGAAAGAGTAAAGAAACCATTATGCGAATCAAGACCCAGCTGTGAAGCTACTAACTTTGGTATCGTGTTACCTGGAACTACTGCTCAGAAAAACAAAAAGAAGAAAAAAGCAGAAACTAGAATCAGAGTTAAGGAATATCGTGTTAAACACTGTAGAAAAAGATTTATGTTAATGATTTTAAAGCTTTTTAAGCATGAAGAATCTAATGAAGGAGGATTTTATCATCCTAATTACCCAATCGAAGATCCATTTAAATTACTTGATTATGAAAACCAAGTTAATGTTACTCAATCGTGGAAAAGAGTTTCTGATAAATCAGTAGATAGAAAAGAAGCCGAACAATCTAGGCTAGCTAGAAATTATTGGAAAGAAAAATCTACTACGCTTGACAATGTATTAGACAGAGTAGAGTTCTGGAATCCTACTGATGCTAAAAGGATGGAGAAATGCTTTAATCATGGTCAGTTACCGGCCATATTTTGGGATCCAAAAGAACCTAGAAGGAAAGCTATGTTGGCTAGAAAGGCATCGGGTAAGAGGCGAGAAGGTGACTTTAGGGATATGGAAGAGTGGAAATCGGGTAAAAGAACTAAGTATGACGAACCCGAGCTGATGGAGATAGAATCCGATCCTGTGGAAGAGGATCTACAAAATACAGAGGAAGAAGTGGAAGAAGAATCACCGGAGGTTGGTGTAGGTAATATAAATTACATTGACGACAACGACTATGTGTTTCCAGATAGCCCTGCTATTGACGACGACGACGACGACTGCATTTGCTTGGATCTAGATGATTATGATGATTAGCTTTTTAATAAACAATTTTTTTTTATTTTATTACAAGTCACCAATATAAGAGAGATCATAGACAAAATCTTCGAAATGAAATTTCCAAGTTTTTTCTTGGTAAATTTTCAAGATCTAGATCATGTCCGGTTTTCCAATTATCATTAATTTTGTTTATATAATATAATATTAAAGTCAAATGGAAAACCGGACATACATTTATTTAATTATATTATTAATTCTTGAAACAAGATTAAAATCTTTTGGAAAAATTGTTACTCTACTTCCATGTATCGCTGCTAGATTAGCATTTTCAAATGATTCAATAACATATGCTTCAGCTGCTTCTTGCAATGCATCGATAGCTGATTTTTGGTATCGATATTCTCCTGAGAAGCAATTTTGAGTAATTTCTTTTACTACTCTTGTAAAAGAAGCTCGAGGGAATAATAAATTTGTAGTTTTTTGGTATCTTCTTATTTGTTGTAATGCCACTGTTCCAGGTTTAAATCTTCTTTTTTTCTTGAACACTAAACGTTCGTTATCTCCAGACGTTAACGTAGATTGTTGCAGAGCCTTTTTACCTCCTGGTTTTTTAACTGGTACTGTTGATTTTCTTTTATTTTTCTTTATTGTATACTCTACTGGCTGAGAAGCTGGTATTCCTTGGCTTTCTGGCGTAGAATTAAACGTTGTTGCTGACATTGTTGAAAATAATTTAATATTAATATAATGTAAAATATGCGTTTTATATAAATGTAGACATTTTTAACATGTCAGAGCCTGCAGACAGCACGTCCAATGAAGATAAATGGAAGAATAAAGCGAAGAAGAGAAAAAAGAAAATTCAAGAATATAAACGCAGTTTTCCTCGAAGTGCGGAAGAATCCGAGAAGACTGGAAGCAAAACTACTGTTTTAAAAAGTGGATTTATACCCGAGGAATATAGAAATGTAGATACTCCTACTGTAGGTCAAAATACAGTATATGAAACCACTGCTATTTCTAGAGACGATAGAAATAGGTTCGAGCATCTTTTGCCACAAAAAGGAATTATAAGTAACAAATTCACTAAATACTCTCCAAAAGATGTTATTGTTGTGGATTTAACCAATTCTGAAAATATATTTATTCCTCAAAAATACGCCTTTGGAAAAACTCTAAAAGATAATATTGTTCCGAGTTTATCTGGTGTTTCTCCTCTAGTTGCATATCTTAATCCTCCTGCTGATAAACGAAATTGTGATTATTTAGAAGACATAAAAACTTTTGGAATTGGAAATGAAAAAACTAGAATTGCAATTGAATTAGGGCAAGTAGTTAATAGAGCTTCTTGTACTTCCCGACATTTAGCTTTAAATCAGTGTTTTTTAACCAATGATCAAAAATTTTGGGACATGAATCCTGCCGGTACTACAGCTACTACATACAAGGAACCCAAAATTGTTATGTTTTCTAAAAAATTCAATGCTTCTGATCCTGAATATGCTAAAACTGCGTCCAATGCTGAAGAAATATACGATAATATAATGCCTTCTAAGTCTGATGTAGAGAAATTTATGAAAGTTTATGCTTCATCTCCAGTAATGAGAGAACGAATTGATAGTCTTTTAGCTGGCTCTAACGATATGCGAGGAAGAATACCCAAAACAAATTCTGACGTAGATATCGGATTTTCTAATCCAAATACGTCGTTTAAGGAAGAATTACTATTAAATAATTTTCAAAACCTTCAGATTACCGAAGATATGCACCAAATGATGAAACATATGATGATGACTGTTTATATAACAATGGTTTCTACATTAACGGATTATTTTCTTATGACACAACATGCTTCAAGAACGTTGTTGAGCGCTGGAAATACTATGGTTGTTACTCCTGGATTAATGACGCCAGTAGTATTACACTCGTTTTTTAAAGAAACGGCCGGAATATGTAAAGGCTTAGTGGAACAAACGGCTGAGGAACTTTTATCCTCAGAAGATAAAGTAAAGGCTTTGTATCATACGGAATCAAATTCTCTTGTATTTTTAAATCAACTTATTTATAACTCATTTGTTAGTGCCGAAGAATCTAACTCTGGGTTATTTCGTGATGGATATACTTTAAAGGTTGATGGATACAGGTGGATAAACGACTGTACTCCTAATGGTCCATTTACTATTAGAACTGGTATTGATCAGACGTTAACTTTGAGTACTCCTGATAAGCTTCCTACTGTAGGTATAAAAGATGCATTTAAAAATAGTAGTGAAGGAGTACATGTAGAAGGAATGTTAAAAGCTATTGCAGGAAAGACTAAGGATACTACAAATAGAAAACAGTTTCATCAGATTCTATTAGATTATTATTACGCATACTTATCTTGTACACCATTAAATGCCATGGCTCCAGATGTATGGTTATTGCCTCCTCATGATTACAGTAACGAGTTTAATGCTGATGCGGTTTTCAACCTATGGACCGAGAGAGTCAACTTCTTTCAGTCGGAATTTATTCCAGATAACAACGCATATTTTAATGCTGGTGGAGTTAAGTCGATTATTGCTACTAAAGGTAGAACTACTCCTTCGATAATACCTAATTCAAAATCAATATACCAAAAGAAAACAATTTTACCCGGACTAAAAAGCGGTCTTAAATTTTCTGGTTTATTGTAAGATTTGATTTGATTTAATTAAATACAATAAAATAATTTAAACAAAAAGAACAATTAACGGTGCAAGTATAAGTATAAGTTCTTCTATTATAGCTGGAGGTTCAGCTACTCCCAAAAGCATAAAACAACAAACTAAACTATCTACTCCAAAAAAATCTCTGATCTCGTTATCTTCGTTATCTTCGTCCATCACTACACCTAATACACCCAAATCTTCGTTATCTTCGTCCATCACTACACCTAATACACCCAAGACTCCTATAAATCCAAGAAAGAGCATAGCCACTTTGACTCCTATTGGAAAGAAACTACATACTACGCTAGATCCAACATCATCTAAAGCAAAAGTGCTTTTTATATCGTTCCTCCCTGAGCCTAAAAAAATGTATGACAGTAAATCTGTAAGGGCGTTTTTAGTAGTTAAATCTACTAGCGAACAATACGTATTGGATCCAAAAACCAAAGGAAATCATACTAAACGCAAAATATCTGATATGACCACTGAATCAGAGGCTATATACAAAAATTCTAAATTAAATATGTGGAATATGCCTAAAGCTGCGAGTATTATTAAATTTGGTCTGGGAAAAGCTACTATGGTTCCATATGATTATAGTAATATTGCAACTCATATTACTAACAAATGCAATATTCTGACATTTGCTAACACGTACAGTTATACTATAGATCACAATAAAATGGCATCAACAAACAAAAACAGAAAAGAGAAAAAGCTAGCTTCTTTTATGAATGGACATCTGATTTTGTCTACTAACGTATACAAGTACTTGTATCCTAATGGCGGAGAACCAGATATATGGAAAAGAAATAACCCGAGTAATAGAGTAAATGATGTGTATAAAGAAATGTTTTTTGGAAAAAATTCATTTGAAACTTATGAGAAATGCATTTTTATGACGGAAATAATTCTTTGGATACAAAATAACCATTCAACCTTTGATTACAATACCCAAACCACAGTAAAGGAATTCATGGAAAAACTTGACTCTGAACTTTCACCACAGACTCAGTACTGGCTACAAAGTGAGTATTCGAATAGTAGTTGGTCTGTTGTGATGTCTGTTAAGGTAATGCTTGAACTTGACGATATCGAGATGCCAGATTGGATAGAAAACAATGGCCCTGGAATTGATGAACTAAATTCTGGTTCCTTTTGGGAAAATTCATTTTCAATAGATTCAATACATGCGAAACATGCAGAGTATTTACCGATCGATACACTTACTAACGCAGTTAATATTATGGGAGGAGAAGAAACATTTGCTATAATTTTATGGAGAACTATAAGAGGTTCTGTGGACGATCAACTTTTAAATTTGATGGCATTTTTGAGAGATGCTAGTGAAGTGGATGAAACCAAAGGAGGGATATCAGACAAGAGGTTAGAGATGGTGTTAATTTATATATGGGCAGTGGAAAATTGTCTCAACATTATTCTCGACAATACTTATGGATCGGTAGCACGTCTAGTGTATGCTATTTCGCCTATAAGAGATGTTCCTCTAGGAGGTAGAGTAAATCCAGAACTATCGCATAGATTTGGCTATGACGAAACTATAGTTGGTTTACGTTCTATAAACTGGGATAAAGTGTTAGCGTCCCAGTCAAATATTATTATAACTTAATTTAAAACGATTTTTATTTTTTATTTTTACGAGATAAAAATTTTAATAAACCTTTCTCTTTTTTAGTTGTTTCTTTGTGGAGTTCTTTGTCTTCTTTAGCTTCTTCTTTTTCTTCTTGGGTTTTTTCTTCTATTTCTTCACCATCAGAGTCAATATCTCCATATTTTACCCCTTTAGAGTTTAGCGCTTCTAACTTTGCGCTCTCGATTAGAACAGGGCTTTTTTCTAACTCCTTAGGTAAAAACATAAAACTAGCATAGCTCATTACCCAACCATTCACAATATCATTCCAAGATTCAGAGGTAATAAAATCCGACCATAAATCATTTTTTACTTCTAACTCGAGCGACCTAAAACTACCTAAACACTTTTTGAGGGTTTTGAAATGAGTTCTAAACTCAAAAGAACAGAAGAGATCGAATAGTTTATCCCATTTTTTTTTATATATTAAGTGAGAACCCTTTGATAAAACAGGCCTGATACTGCGTAGTACTTTCCTAGCGTCAGTTAAAACAGCATGCTTATTATAGGTAATAGCACTTTTCTCGTATTCTTTGTTGATATGGTATTGTTTATCTTCTTTTCGTTTTTCTCTTATGTAACCACGCAAATTTAAACTTACATTATCTATGACTTTTACAGTGTCATCAATAATAAGTTTACATTGGTCTAATAATTTTACTACATTTTCGGAGTCTAAAAATAAAAATAAATAAAAAATTAATTATTTTTTTTTATGAGTAGAAGGAAAGCAAGCAAAAAACAAACCTCCGTGTTGGTCGAACCAACTAACGAGTTGTTTTCTCGCGATGACCCTAGCAATAGGCCACAAGTCGATATTGTCCAAGATAGGATTAGCTTCGATGTCACAAATATTTCTAGTGAACCCACTAATGAAAGAGAACATGTTACACGCAAAAAGCAAACTAATAATAAACCAAAGTCTACAAGATATCAAAATATAAACAAAACTGCTACCCAATCAGATGATGTTATAGCTAATGCACGGCTACAATTAAACGAAGTAACTAGAACTGTCAGTGAAAGAAACAAAGGAAAAGAACGAGCAGTACTAGATGAAGACATATTAGCCAGTTTCAATTTACTAGCTAGTACTCCAGAACCACAAATGGCTCCTTCAACTGTTGGAATATCTGTAAATCCTTTTGAACCTCCTCCTCAGAAGTATACTACCGAAATCCATGAACATCCACAATTATTAAATAACGATAATTCTCACAACGTAGAAGAAGAAGAAGAAGAAGAAGAAGAAGATATTGCATATTCAAATTCTGAGTTAGAATCGGATGATAATAACGACGAAGTAGAAGAACAAAATATACCTGAAGAACCTTCAGCAAAGAAACAGAAAATAGTTTTAGAAACGGATGATAGTTACAGTAAAGAAGAAGTCCTAGAAAGTGCTAAAAGAAACCGAAAAGTTACTATGAATGATGTTATGAGATTAGGCGTATTTAAGATTGTACACAGTGTTGAATCTCACGCTAGTTATGTATCTGGAGTAACTAAAAAATTGTCAGATGATGAATTGTGGAATGAATGTTTTGATCTTTGTTTAGATAAATGGAACAAACAAACATTGAAACATATAAGTCCCGAAGCATGTTTATTAACAGCATCAGTATTTGTTTTTGCAGATGTAGCAGCTAATAACAAGGCTGGAAATATTCTTCCTCCTAGTCCTATCCCATCATTAGAAAATTATGTATTAAAAAGAAAAAGATATTTAGAAAAAATTAAAAAACTAAAAAAATAAATAAAATTTCTGTTGCATGGCACAGAGTTCTGACCAGACTTTTTCATTTAGGAACTTTGCAGTAAGACATTCTTTTGTAGTAGAAAGCGAACCGGGAATATATATTATTCAAGATACCGAACAAGTAGGTAATAGACATCAATTTTCAAACGAAACATATCCAGAACGTTATAGTGGTACTGGTTTTGGAATCTGGGATAATATTGTGATTAATTGGGGTCTTTGTGATTTTGTTACATCATTTGGAGCAGCTAATAACAACTTACCTACTTCAACTCAGCTAAATACTTGGATTAGAGCACTTTTTATTGCTGGACCTTCTCAATCTTCACCCATGGCTGGAATTACTACTATAAAAGATACTGTTTCTGTAGGATCTCTTGGTCTCGTTAAAGGAGGTACAAGCAGCGGACCAATTACAGAAATAAAAAAACTAAAACCCGGTTCATCAAGAATTGTCTTAACTAATGGAACTGACGATATTACCATCGATACTCCACTTCTTGAGGGAATAGTAATTGATCCCGTGGATAGTAACTATAAATTATCAATGATACAAAATGCTACAACTAGTGCATTTGTTAATGTTTCGCCTTCACCTAATCCACTTATTCAAGTTAATAGTTTAGCTGGAGAAATAACACTTATTTCTCAGAAAGTAACTATTCCAAACTTATCTTACGGACAAGCTGGCTACGTTATTTATTTCGATACTCTTACGAGTGAGATAACTTATGCGCAACTTCCAGATCCTATACCCAAAATAGGATGTTCTTTAACATTAGAAAAGCCAGTCATTATACCTACTGTAGCTACTACTTTTGATTTTGGTTCATCTGTTATGACAATAGATGCCGCATTAAACAATTATGACACTTCCGTGTTTGACTTTGGAGCAGGAACGATGATAATCAATTATAATGGTATATATGCATATAATGTATCCGTAAACTTGTCGTATACTGTAGGTCCTGTAGGTCCTGGAGGTTCTCGAAGTGCAACATTAAATTTATATCGAGTAGATGGCGGTGGTAACGTATTATTACATAAATCAGCACAAGTTCATAAACCAACCGCATCGGAAGACACCTTTACTATTTCATTAAGTGGACAAATAAGATGTTTAGCTAATGAAAAGTATCAATTCACTTTAGATATGGGAGCTTTATCCGGAGGAGCTGGAACAGTTACTACTATTAACTCGGGTCCATCATGTTTTCTATGCATCAGTGATGTAAACAATCCTTTTATACTTTAATAAAACAAATAAATGTATGTCCGGTTTTCCATTTGACTTTTATTAAAAATATTATATAAACAAAATTAATGATAAATGGAAAACCGGACATGATCTAGATCTTGAAAATTTACCAAGAAAAAAACTTGGAAATTTCGAAATTTTAATCTAGATCTGATTCGCTGTCACTGCTTGAATCTGAAATTGCTGATCTGTCATGTTTTTTATATCTGCTTTCTTTCATAGATTTGCGCTTTCGTTTAGATAGATGTTCGCTTGCGTCTTCTACTGGAGGAAGTAGGATGATTCTCTGAGGAGCAACTTGAAATTTTTGTTTGAAGTGCCAAGTTGTTACGTATACTACTATGTTGTTTTCAATAGCATTGTGTTTACGAATTTGGTGAATAGCATCATCGTCCACTCCGTGAAACCAGTCCACTAGAAGTCTGTGATTTTTTTTATTTGTTGAGAAACATACCCACATTCTAGCGTTGTCTTTAAATAAAGGTCCGCATTGTTTAACATACTGACAAGCAATAATAAAGTAGATACCAAAATGTCTTGCCATAGTAGCTAAAGTACCAGAAGCATTACCTGGGGTTATCATATCAATACTACCATATGTATCGTCACTTATAATCATAATGGGGTTTTGTAGTCCCCAAGTTTCACAATAAGTCATAGGTTTACCTAAAGCTTCACACGCTTCTCTACATTCTTTTATTCTTTCAGCTAATAGATTCTTTATAACCTCGTTGTTAGCTTCTAGTTTAACAATATCTGGATTCCACTCATAATCGTCATTAATTTTAGCAGTAGCTGATACAACTATTATATCTGTTAGCTTTACCCTTTGTGGTTTAGGAACAGACTTGCTAGTAGCATATGCATACATTTGTTTAATGCACCAAGTCTTTCCAGATTCTGTAGGTCCTAGAAAAACATAAGTTCCTGGTCCTCCTAAACCAAAAAGATTGAATACAGAGCCATAATGATAGTTTATCATAGTATACATATCCTCTGGAGAAAAGTTGTTTATTTTTTTCTTTGGTACATCACAATCATCACTATCTTCATAATAGGAGTCATCACTATCTGGAAAGTCTTCCATCTCCGCATTATCAATTTCCTCCTCCACTTCCTCTTTGTTTTTGAGGTGGGCTGTATGGTGTTTTATTCTTTGAGCCTTTTGGCCTGCCAACTTTCTTTTTTTGAGAGGGGGTTCCTTGACTTTGAACTTGGACTGCATTTTGCGGATCGTTTCCGCCGTTGTTGCCTTGAGAAATAGAGACATTTTTTGCTTTATTTTCCTCTGGATTTATGGGGTTACTTTTTTTAATGTAATTATCTATTACATCATTGGTTGTTTTTTTTACAAATTTTACGTTAATATAAACATTAGGCATAGACAATCTAGAATTTAATTGTATTCTAGCTTCTTGTAGTTTCATGTGAAAGTATCCCGACGTATCTCCTTTGTAGACAATCTGTACACGTGCATGAATATGATAGGTTTTAGTTTTTGGGGCTATTTCAGTACTAATAGCTTCTACAGTTAATTTATAAATGTCGGAAAGAAAGAGGTTCTCATCTCCCACTGGTTTGTATAATTCCTTTTCTTGAAGGAGTTCCTGAACCTTTGTTTCAAAATCATCAACAAATTCATCTACTTGCATTTGCTTTCTTCTTAAAGATTCTTCTGTTTGATTTGAATTTATTGTGACTAAAAACGTTGAGGATTTAGGACCTCCTGCTACATTTAATTTTACTTTTCTTAACTTGTTACCGTCTCTAACTACAAACGCAGAAAAATCTACAAAAAGAAGAATATTAGAAATTGATTACAGTCAATATGAAGAAGAAGTAGAAAGACTTCTATCTACTAATATGATTCATTTTGGAGTAAACAACTTTAATAAGAATCAAAATGCTGATGGTATGAGTATTGACGAACCTAAGAGTACGTTAGGAGCCAAAGAAGATCTTTGTCGTTTAAGTTCACGATATTCTTCTGATGCTGCGGGTTTCCAAGGTCGCCACGGTTTTTTTGATTTCTTCTTTCCTACTTGCATGAAAAACTTTTTCTATAAAGAATTTCCAATAACGGTTATGACTGATGATAATCGTGTTCTAGAATTAGATAACACTACTCACATGATGATATTTGTTAGACTTATTTTATGTCTGGTATTGAAACATGCAAGAGAAAAAACTTCATGGGATGATCCAGTTCCTAATATCATGGACTATCTTTACGTTGAAATATTGGAAAATCTTAAGTATCCACACGAAGATTTAGGAGAATATTGGCATATATTCACAGAAACATTACTAGAAAAATTACAACTTTGTGTGTTTGACATGTCAAAATGTGGGATTATGAAGTGTGACGTCAGAGAAAAAATTATCAAAAAAATCCAAAAAAGGGCAAATCTAGATTTAGTGAAAGAAGTCTGCAATTATTTATTTGTTACAAAAATATTCGAAAAATTGTATGAAGGAGACTATGAGATTTCTTGTGTAAAGCGAAAGCAAGAGTACTTAAATTCTCTGTATATTAATAATAAACATTGAGGGCATAACTCAAACCACTTTCATTTTTTTGAATTTTCAAAGTGCCCTTATATATGGTCGAATGTAATGAGAACTTTCCTTAGGTTTTCTTTTTTTAGTAATTTTATGTATAAGGGTACTTATTAATTTTATTAGTGGTGAAGAAGTTATTAATTGATGTCTACCATCGCAAAGCGTTTACAAAACAGAATTAAAGGTGCAGGTTCTAGTAACACTGTAAGTAAAGCTGATGGACTGGGGTCAGCTGGCGTTACACCTAATTCAAGTATACTACCCAACAGTAATAACAGAAGCAAGATTACTTCTCTCGATCCTCATTGCAACACTGCAGGTAGTGGGAGTTATTCGAAGCCTGGAATGTCTAATAGCAGAGGTAGCAGGGAGAGTTGGAATATCTTCCCTGTTGACAATTTGGTTCCTTCGGCTTTTGATCCTTCTGCTCCTAGTCAAATGGACATAAGAATAGTTGGGGCTCCAACTCATACTCTTAAAGATATAACATTTGAAATTACTCTTCAAAACACTACTGGTAATATTATGACATTATCTCATCCATCAACGTGGTTCAGTAGACTGGAAATAATGTCAGATGGGGTAACTACGGATGAGACTGTTTATCCAGTTCAGCATTACTTGGATGCTATGTTAGATGTAACTGATGAAGAAAGAGCAGATTTTTCAAGAACCATGCATTACAATCCAATTACCGACAGGTCATATACAAATACAAGCTATGAATGCAGAAATTACGATTCTCCTTCAACTGCAGAGTTTCAGATACCCGCAAATAGTTCTAAAAGATTTTACTTTAAATTATCTCACTTTCTACAAGATGTGGATTTATTTCTACTTTCATTAAATGCAGAACCTCGACTTCGATTTTATACTGGAAATCAACTACAAACTACTACTTCAGCTGCTTATTTAGCATCAGCTGCTAGTTTTCCTACTTTAACTCAATTCAATATATATAATCGTGGAACTCTCTACAAAGGAAGTATTGCAGCAATGCTTGCAAAAAGATATTCATCTAGAAAAAGTGCAACAAGAATATTAACTCATGAAAGACAAACTTATTCTCAAACCATAACCTCAGGGACTGAATGTGCTGATATTTTATTGACTGGTTTAAATGGACAATATGCATACTTAGTTGTCATTGTTAGTGAAGTTGGACTCAAACAAAATGAAATTTACAGTGATCACTTAACTGCGGCTGCTAGGGCAAATGGAGCAACTTGGAAAAAACTTTATGATATAACACTTTTAGATAGTAACCAAACTGCCCTCAATAAGAATAAAATGTCTGTAGAATATCTTCAAAACAATGTTTTCCCTCATCATTTCAATTCGGCAATAACTTATGAAAAAGAACTGATAGTAATACCTTTTGCAGAAAGTTGCCGATTAGCAAAACATTATGACTGTGGTTCCATGACCATGGATGGAAATTGGGTTCTTAGATTTACTCCTACTTCTATTCCCACATATAATGTAATACCCGCTAGTTTAGCTGTAGAAGTAGCCGTGTATGGTTATAGATACGGTGAATTTGCACAATTACCTGGTGGAGGTGTATCTTTTTCAAAATTTCAATAAAATATTTTTTTGTCTTCGTTTATGACGCAACTACTTTCAAAATTAAAAAAGGGAGCCAAAGAACTGGAACATGGGTGGAACTACGGAGTGGATAAAGTAGAACATACTGCTAAAGATATAAAGAAAGATTTGGGTTTAACAAAGAAAAACCTTAAACGCAAATTTTCCGATTTCGAAGATGATGTAGAAGAAGGAGCAAGTAAACTACCAGGATATGCTTTAGATGTTGTAGAAACCTTAAATCCAATTTATGACATGGCCGATTCTTTCTCTGATAATCCTAGTAATTTCATAGCTAGTGGAATGAAAAAGGGAAGACAGTTATTCAAAAGTGACGTTGTGGATAAAGTTGTTCCAAACATTGACGCAGACATTGAAGCTGCAAAACATGCTGCAGAAGTAGCTGGGTTAGTTGTACTTGGAGGATTAGGATTATTATTATACTTCAGCTGGGAAAATAAAGAAAGCATTTATAAAGTAGGAAAAAACATTGCTAAGACTGGAATTAATGTTGCTCTACCCGAAACTTTACTCCTATAATTTGTAAAAGTTTATATTAATAAAAAAAAAAAGAGAGAGTAACAGCTAATGAATTATACTACACCAGCTGCAGTTTTTGCAGCATCTTTTGGAGTTAACAGTCTAGTTTTTGGAGTATCAAATGAAACCGCGATGAAAGATGGAGCACAAATGGCCTTTTCAAGTGTCGCATCTGGATATGTTGCGGATAGTCTTGTTTCCGTTTTACCTTCTTCATTATCTCATATGGTAGGATCAATTGGAACTGCAGGAATATATGCAGCCGTAGATAGCTACACAAATATAAGTCCAATCAACAGTTTAACTGGAAAAGTTCTTTTTGCAGTAGGAACTGCAACCCTCGGAGACGCAATTGTCGGAATAGTAGAAAATGGAACTATTACTTATTAAAATTAATAAACTTTATTTAGTGTTTTTTAAGAAAGAATGAAGTGTAAAACTAATTTTCATTGACCACTCGCCTAGATTTTGATCATACAGCGAATGACCTCTTTGGTCCGTTAGGGAAATTTGTAACTCTTTGCAATTAAATATTTGTTCGGGAACATTTATTTCATTAAAATAGTCATTTCTGCTTTGATAAGTATTTGGTATTTGTATTAATTCACCACTTACAGTAGCTTCATGAACTTCTACTGAAAATTGTGCAGAAGAATGAGCAGTACTAATAACACGAGAAGGTAAATTTTCAATATGAATAAATACACTTGTAATAGGTAAATTAGCACTAGGTGGTCTAGGAAATTGTCTGATTTGTGTAACTGGACCAGCAAAAAAGGTAAAATCAGTAGGACCACTAATAGGTAGTCCGAGCATAGCCAATGGATGAGAAGTTTGGGGAGTAGCTCCCGAAGATATGCTAACCACTGATGGATACGTATAAAACGTAGCATTATACACTAAAGATATTCTATTCGTAATAGTATCCAAATGCAATGAAATAGGAGAAGTATGACCCAGAGCCGTAAATGCTGTGACTAATTGTTGATTTAAGAATATTAAGTAATTTTCTATGGTATAAAATCCATTTTGAATGGGTATGGTTACAGTTACGTTTCCGGCTGGTGATAATAACCCAAAAGTTACAACATTGCCATAGGTATCAGTAATATTATTAAATGCAAATGGGAAAGTTACTTTTTCCAATCTTAGATTACATAAATTTCTATACGATGGATTGAAGGTAACTGTAAATTTCCCAGCATCTCCGCTAACTCTATCTAAAGAGTTAATTATCATAGATGTACGAGATAGTTCTTCTAGTGCGTTCATTTTTATTGTAGACTTTAAAATATAATTCGCAAAAGACATGTTTCCTTATGGTACAAGACACAGAGAAATTCCAGAAGACGAAGAAATAGAAGCAATAATTAATGATTTAAAAGACAGTATTGATAAATTAAATGCATATACTAAAGACGAATTAAAACACGAAATCTATAAAACAAATAATGCAATAGAATGTGAATTTCGTTCATTTAAAGCTGACATGCAATATTTCTCCCGACAGCATAATTCTTATATTAATAAACTGTATCAAGTTAGAGCAAGAGCAGATTATTTATTGGAACAAAAAGAGAATATAAGTAATAAAAATTTATTATAACAACGCATGAGATATCTTTTTTTCTAACAAATCTATTCTAACCAGAAAGGCAGATTTTATCTCAGTATAAGAATCGAGCATCTCTTTTGTCTTGAAATTATACTCGAGTTCCAAAGCAGAAAGTTCCTTCTTAGATATGTCAAGCTGTCGAACAAGTCCATCTCGATTATATATGTTAAGTTTGCTGGTATTATTAATTTTTTGTAGTCTCAATCGTAAGGGATCCGTCGCTTCTTCCATTTGTACTTCAGAATTATATTGGTACTGTCTTAACATTTTTTTGAAGTTTTCTAATTCCCGCATAGAATTAGCATCATTTTCGTCATAGTTCCATTCTTTTATTTCTGGTGTCCGGTTTTCCATTTGACTTGAATATTATATTATATAAAAAAAAATTAATGATAAATGGAAAACCGGACATGATCTAGATCTTGAAAATTTTCCAAGAAAAATTTAAAAAATATCTTAGAAATGATTCGTTCGATATTAATGTTTGGATTGAAGTGTTTGGGACTAAATAGAATGCAAAACGAACTGAAAAGATCATCTCCTTCAATTGTACAAAATCAAGGAAGTCCTACCAACAGAGACAAGAATCAAAATAGTAACTCGAATTCTTTTCCTATCGTATTACCATTAAACGAAACAACATGTTTTTGTCTTCCAGAAGATCAACTAGTTCCTTTTAGATTTGTTCGTCCTCATCATATATACTATAGAGGACAGAAAACAAAAACTAATTTTGCTTCAATGACTGGTAATTTTTTTGTAGAAAACATTGGAAATAGATATTCTAGGCATTTTATTCCTTTACCGCAATACAGAAAAATACATGTAATGGCTCCTTGTGAACATCCAAATTGGACATTCCTCGATGCGATATCTAGTACACACTACGGAAAAAATCATTATGAAGTTCAAAAGAATATCACTGATATTGTTGAATCTTCGTTATCCTGTCTTATAGGAGATACCAATGAAGAATTGGCTTTATATTCGAAAACACGACTAGTTACTAAAGATCCTTTGTCAGAATTTCAACAAGGACGTATTTTAAATGATTTAATCAATAGTAGCGTATTCTTGATTATTATATATGTTGCTAATTCTGAATGGATTGACAATTTTAATATTACGAAAGCATTTTCTCCAAATTGGAATCAAGGAATGATATTCGAAATCATTCAAATAGTATCTGCACCTATTAATAAATTTGTTTCCTTGCGTTCGCTACACAACGAATTAAATACTATACAATCATCACAAGAATATGGATCACCAACACCAGTATATGGTGATGGATCGCCAGATGATTGTTCTCTGTATTGCCATGAAGAATTGGGTTACTTTAACGAAGAAGATTTCATTGAAGAAGAGTAATACTCTTATATTTGACGTGCTTAATAAAAAAAAGTTCATCAAAACAGAACTTGTAAAATATTTTATTAAAAAAGAAATAAAGAAATAAAGAAATAAAGAAATAAAGAATTAATATTCATATTCATCATCACTATCATTATCAACCCCATGAGCATCCACATCCTCGTTACCTTCCTCTTCCTCATTATAATTAATTATGATATTTCTTAAAGGTAAAGTAGTATCATCATAAGTATAATCATCGTCATGCATGTCCCAAGCATTGTAATTAGGTTTACCCCAGCAAGCTGTTAAAAACTGCTCTCTAGTAAACGCTGCGTCTGGTCTAATAAAATAGTATTCAAGCCAATTAACACAATCATACATACATGTATCATCTTCCATGTATTTGATGCACTGAGTACTAAATGCAGTTCCTAACCTTTTTACTATACTTTCACCTCTTTCTATCTCGAAAAAACGTAAATCAGCTCCTGCATCAATTGCCGCATTATAGTATTTTCTAATGTCTCGGTGAGCAAGCATTTTACCAGCCGTATCAATGTCAAAACTACAGATACGTTGAATTGGAAATCCTCTTCTATCAAGCATGATATCATTATATGCATGAGAACCATATTCGCTGTCAAAATCTGGTACATCTAACTTAGCTCCAACATATCTGATACCATCTTTAATTGCTAGTTCTTTAGCTAAGCGACCTTTTTTGAGATTTAA
>ERZ795049.2642-NODE-2642-length-20480-cov-8.521909_pt1 | contig 20480 bp, 17 predicted proteins | sample MGYA00375133_ERZ795049 | MGnify/ENA primary metagenome ERZ795049 (study PRJEB30178, sample SAMN05720147) | activated sludge metagenome | isolation source: anaerobic digester from wastewater treatment plant | place: Japan | collected 2015-04-20 ...
CCGTCTCGACGGAGCCGGCGATTGGAAATCGCGCCTGGGAGCCGCCGTTGGCGGCTCCCAGGCGCGACTTGCAGTCGCCCGGCTTATTTGAACTGTATTGAGCCTAGCCCCCCTTGGCCGCCGCAGGCGGCTTGGTGGGCGTCGGAGGGCGATGATTCGGCCGTCTGGGGGCCTTCGCAGGAATACTTGACCGATGTTCTAGTAGGGATCACTCAGCCTGTGGAGATGCGCATGATCGACGTGCTGCTCGTCGGCGCCGAAGAGTTGGAGAACCTGGCCACGCGCTACCTGGCAGCGGTGCTGCGCCGGCACGGCTACAGAGTCGAGCTGGCCGCCTTTAGCACGGCGGGCGAGCTGGGCGCAGTGCTGCAGCGCGCCGGCGAGCTGCAGCCCAGGCTGGTGGGCCTCTCGGTCATCTTCCAATACCGCGCGCCCGAGTTCATGGCGCTGGCCGCCGAGCTGCGCCGCGCGCTGCCGCAGGCGCACATCACCGCCGGCGGGCACTTTCCCACCTTCGCCGCCGCCGAGCTGCTGCGCGACTGTCTCGCGCTCGACTCGGTCGTGCGCGGCGAGGGCGAACTGACGCTGCTGGAGCTGGCCGGCGCGCTGGATACGCCCGGCAATTGGCCCGGCATCCTCGGCCTCTCCTACCGTGCGGGCGGCAGCATCCGCGAGAACGCGCCGCGGCCGCTCATCGCCGACCTCGACAGCCTGCCCTTCCCCGCGCGCGATACGCCGCCGCAGCGCCACCTGGGCGTCGGTTTTGCGCCGATCGTGGGCAGCCGGGGCTGCCACCGCGATTGCGCCTTCTGCAGCATCCATTCCTTCTACGGCGCCTCGCAGGGCCGGCGGCAGCGCTTCCGCAGCGTGCCCAGCCTGGTCGACGAGATGGCGCAGCTCTACCACACACATGGGGTGCGCCTCTTCGTCTTCAACGACGATGAGTGGTTCCCCGCTGGACCGGCGCGGCTCGAGCGCGTGGCCGCGCTGGAGCGCGAACTGAAGCAACGCCGGCTCGACGTGATCATGAGCATCAAGTGCCGCGCCGACGACGTGGAGGAGGAGCTCTTCCGCCGCCTGCTGGCTATGGGCGTCGTGCGCGCCTACGTAGGGGTCGAGTCGGGCTCGGACCATAGCCTGCGCACGATGAACAAGCACACCACAGCGGCGCAGAACCGGCGCGCGCTGGAGGTGCTGCAGCGTGTGGGGATGCTCGCCGATTTCGGGCTCATCTTCTTCGATCCCGAGAGCACCGTCGACGATATCCGCGCCAACCTCGGCTTTTTCCACGACATGGCCGGCGCAGGCCAGGCGCCGTTGAGCTTTGGCCGCCTCGAAGTCTACGCCGGCACCCCCATCCTGGCGCGGCTGCTGCGCGAGGGGCGCCTCGCCGGCGACTATATCGCCTGGACCTACACCATCGCCGATCCGCGTGTAGAGCTGCTCTTCCGCCTGATGATCGCCACCATGCGCCGCCGCCACTATGCGACCGAGGGTCTGGGCAAGCAGTGCTCGATTGCCTGCTACGAGCACATGATGTACCGCTACCGCCTGCAGGGGCAGGCCGACCCGGCGCTGGCCGAAGAGCTGCGCCGCATCGTGGCCGGCGCCAACAACCACTCGCTGGCCATGCTCGAAGAGATGCTCGAGTTCACCCTGCACGGCGATATCTATGACGCGCAGCGCGTCAACGAGCAGGCGGCGGCCTGGGCCGGCCAGATCAACCTCTTCGACCTGCAAGGGCTGGCCGAGCTCGACGCCTGGCGTGCGCGTATCCATCAGTCGGTTGGCCGTTTGTAGATGTGCTGGGTTGGGAGGAGGCAATGGCGAAGCGGAAGAAGCGAGGCAAAAGCCTGAAGCAGGCGCTGCTGACAGCCGCAGCCGTCGTGGCCGGGAGCACTGCAGCCACCGGCTGCCGGCCGATGGTCTGCGACCCGGCGCCGCCACCGTCGACGGCGCCGCGGCCGGCGGGAACGCCGTCGATGACGCCGATGATCTGCGACCCCCCGCCGCCGCCGAGCGTGGCCTCGCGGCCCAGCAAGACCCCGGCGACACCAATGATCTGCGACCCCCTGCCACCGCCGAGCACGCCCGGCGCCAAGCCGACGCGCACGCCCATGATCTGCGACCCGGCGCCGGCGCCCTCGCCATCGCCGCGGGGTGGGGCCAGCGGCACGCCAGCGGCGCGCGAGTTCCGGGCGCGCCGCGTCGAGATCTCGGCCGATCCCACCATCGTGGGTGCGCAGGCCGAGGGGCGCGCGGTCGATGCCCAAGACCGGCCCCTCGGCGGCCTGTGGGCCAGGGTCGAGGGCAGCAACTACCGCATGCAGGTGCTCACCCAGGCCGACGGTGGCTTTGTCCTGCCGTTGCCCGGACCCGGCACCTACCGGCTGACCATCGGCGGCGACGAGGCCCACGCGGTGCTGCTCGACCTCAAGGCACACGAGCGGGCGGTCGTCATCTGGCAAGAGACGTCACAGGCGGCATTGCCGCTGGCCGAGATCCGCGAGGTGCGCATCGCCTGGCGCGGCGGCCTGGCCTTCGCCGCCGAGACCCTCTGGCCGGGCGCGCGCTGCGCCTGGAGCGTCTCAGGCGGTGAGCTCAGCGCGGCCGGCCAGGGCGTGGTCTGGCAGCCGCCGGCCGAGCCGGGCCGCTATCTGCTGCAGGTGGTGGCCGACTGGGGGGCCGCCGGCCTGGCCGTCGACGCGCGTGTGCTCACCGTGGAGGACGGCGGGCGGATCGGCGTATGACGTCGCCGCCCAGCGATGCCCTCGTGCTCGAGGACCTGGGCCAGCAGCACCTGCCGGCGCGCCGCCTGGCCGCCGTGCTGCAGCAGGCCGGCCTGCGCGCCCGCCTGGTCGATTTCGCCGGCGGCGATGGCACGGCGGTGCTGCAGATGGCGCTCACCGAGCAGCCACGCCTGATCATCTCGTCGCTCCTCTTCGCCAGCGGCGTGGCCGAGCACCTGGCGCTCTTCACGGCGCTGAAACAGGCCGGCGCGCGCGCCCACTGCACCATCGTGGGGCCGCTGGCCACCTTTGCCTGGCGCGAGCTTCTCGAGCGCTGCTCGGCGCTCGACTCGGTGCTGCGCGGCGAGGCCGGCCGCGGCTGCTACCATGCCTGCGCCTTCTGCCTGCCTTGCGCCCACTACCACGCAAGTGGCCCGCCCGTCTATCGGCAGCGCAGCGTCGACAGCGTGGCCAGCGAGATCGAGACGCTCCACAGGCGCGGGGTGCGGCTTTTCCTCTTCGACGACGAGCAGTTCCTGCCGCCGGCGTCGATGCGAGCCGAGCGCGTGGCGGCGCTCGCGCGCGAGCTGGAGCGCCGAGCCTTGCACATCGCCTTCACCATCAAGTGCCGCCCCGACGATGTGAACGAGGGCCTCTTCGGCCGCCTGCGCGCCATGGGGCTGATCCGCGCCTACGTGGGCGTCGAAGCGGGCGGCGCGGCCACGCTGCGCCTGCTGGGCAAAGGGACGGCGCCCGAGCAGAGCATCGCCGCGCTGCAGACGCTCGACCGCCTCGGCCTCGTGGCCGATTTCCGCACGCTGCTCTTCCACCCCTGGAGCACGCTGGAGAACGTGGCCGCCGAGCTCGATTTCCTGCAGCAGGTGCGGCCGCTCGTCCCCACCCTCTTCAGCGGCCACGAGGTGGAGGTCTACCCCGGCACGCCGCTAGCCGCGCGGCTCCGCGCCGAGCGCCGCGGCGCCGGCGACCCCTGGCCGCTGCAGTATACCCTGCCCGACCCGCGCGCCGAGCTGCTGCGCCGCCTAAGCCGCGTGGTATTCAGCCCAGCGGGGGCCTATGCGGAGCTGCAGCGCCAGGTCACGCAGGCCTGGTTCGACCTCCTGCTGACGCAGCGCCTGGAGCCCGAACGGTACGAAGCGAACCCGGCACGGCGGCTGAGGGAGGCGGTAGGCTGGATGAACGCCCGCACGCTGCACCTGTGGCGCGAGATGCTCGCCTTTGCCTGCGCGGCCGACATTTATGATGCTGCGTTGGTCAACGAGCGCGCGGCAGCGTGGGCCGGGCAGACGGCCGGCTGGTGCACGCAGAGCGAGGAGGTGATACCTGGCGGGTGACACGATGCGCAGACCCGGACTCCCCGACTTGTCGATCGCAGCAGCCGCCCCAAGCTACGGCCCGAACAAGTTCGGGAGTCCGGGCCGCTACAGGGCGACGACCTTGCCTGCGCTGAGCAGCGTCTCGGCGATGGTGTACATGTTCGAGACGGCGCCCACGGCCACGCGCTCCTTGAGGTCCAGGTAGCCGAGGCAGGTACCGCAAGCGAGCAACCGCACGCCGCGCCCGGCCAGCGTGCGCAGGTCCTCGAGCACCGGCGAGCCCTCGACAACCAGCCGCACGCCTGTGTTGAGGAAGACGAGCACCTCGGGGCAGGGCTGCACCTCCGTCAGGGTGTGCACAAAGCTGCGCACGAGGACCCCGCCCAGCTCCTCGGAGCCGCGGCCGATGGTGTCGGCGGCAAAGAGCACCACCAACGGCCCCCCCGCCGGCGCGGCCGTCGGCAACGGCGCGGATGCCGGAACGCCCTTGGCCGTGATCTGCAGGTAGGTGCCGTCGGCGCGCTCCTCCACGCGCACGTTGTGGCCCAGGCTGCGCGCCAAGCCGGCCACATTCTCGCGCGCCGTCGTATTGTCGACGATCACCATCACCTCGGCCGACTCGGCCAGGGCGCGGCGCGTCATGATGACCGGCTCTGGGCAGGCCCTGCCGCGAGCGTCAACGATAGTAGACATGGGCACCTCCGTGGGGGCATGAGGCGTGATGCGTAATACGTAATGCGTAATGCGCGGTGGCGTCGCTGGATGGCCATCGGGCGCGTATTACGCATCACGCATTACGCCTCACGCATCACGTAGGTCTACATCCTGCGCACCGCCACCTCCACCCGCCAGCTCCGCCACTCGCCCGGCTCGAGGACGATCAGGCCGGCGTCGATGCCGCGGCTGTGCAGGTTGAGGGCATCGGGCACACAGGTGTAGGGCTCGAAGCAGACGGCCGGCCGCGGCGGGGTGTAGACGACCCACTCGCGGAACTGCGGGTCGGCCGCCACGGTGACTGCCAGGCGCGCCTTGGTGTCGCTGAGGACGGCGCGCGAGCCATCCTCGGCCGCGATGACGCCGGTATAAACGTCGTCAAAAGCGCGCCCTTCCAGCGAGACGCCGGAAGCCAGGTCCTCCTCCATCGGCAGGATGCGCCCCGTGGGCAGCAGCTCGGCCAGCTCCCAGCGCCGCGTGACCGGCACCTGGATGACGCAGCCGCCGGCCGAAGCGCCATGGTCAATGGGCGCATGCAGGTAGGGATGCAGGCCATAGCCCAGCGGCAACGCCTCGCGCCCCACATTCTCGGCTCGCGCCTCGATGCCCAGCGACCAGCCGCGCAGGCGATAGGTCAGGTCGAGGCGGAAGGCCGCGGGGTACTGCGCAGCCAACTCGGGGAACGCCTGCGATTCAAAGCGGCTCACGAGCACGGCGCCGTCGCGCTCGCTCGCGCCCGAGGCGATCACCTGCCATGGCCGATCGTAGACAAAGCCATGGATAGCATTGCCCGCCGCCGCCCGAACGCGCAGGGCATAGTCGCGGCCGCGAAAGCCAAAGCGCCCGCCGGCAACGCGCCCCGGAAAGGGAAAGAGGATCGGTATGCCGTAGCGCGATGGCGACTGCTGCAGATCGTCGAGGGTGGGGGGCGGCTCGATGATGCCCACCTCGTGCTCGTCGGGCTCCACCGAGAAGCGGTAGGCATTGCAGCCCAGCCCAGGGACCACCCAGGCATGGGCGCGCGCCGCGCCGTCCTCCAGCACATAGACCGTGCGGCCGTCCTCCTCTTCGGGGTGCACAGCGTACGGTGATGATGCCACGCTCCTATCCTCCACGCGAATGCATGTTCGCACTGTCATTGTGAACAGACATACGAATGCCTTGGCCGGCTGCCAGGATAATACTCCACCCTGCCCCCCACTGCAACCCGAGGCCAGCCAAAGGGGGGGTTCTTCCTGGATCAGAGCCGGACGGCAGCAGAGCAAAGCGCCCGGCTGTTACCAGGATGCTGAGTGTCGCGTGATAGTTCTCCGACAGCCTGCCAGGCTACGACGGGTTGCAGACACGACCTAGTTGGCAGTTCACGAGTATTGGAGTATAATAAGGACAGAAATCAATATCCTGAACCTTCGGGGCAGGGTGAGGCGCAGAGCACCGCGCCAATTCCCGATCGGCGGTAGGCCGCAGGAGCGCATCCTGCGGCGAGCCCGCGAGCCTGTGATCGGTTCGCCACAGCGCAGCCCGTGGCGGGCCGGGAGGCTGATCCGGTGCAAGCCGGAGCCGACGGTATAGTCCGGATGAAAGAAGGTCGTGTTGGCGCATGTGCGCGCCTGCCCCATGCCCCGGAGGGATGCCGTCCTTTCGGGGTTTTTGTATGGCCGGTTACACGCACAGCCAGTTGTCGCCCCAGGTGGGGCACAGGCCGCAGGCCAAGCCGCAGTGGCCGGCGCTGCTCGCGCCGTTGCTCATCGTGGCCCTCTGGCAGGCCCTGGTCTGGTGGAAAGCCTACCCCGCCTTCTTCCTGCCCTCGCCGCCGCTCGTATGGCAGCGCTTCCTCACCGCGCTCGCCGACGGCAGCCTGCCCATGCACACCGGCATCACCCTCGCCGAGATCCTGGGCGGCCTGGCGCTGGGGCTCTCGGTCGCCACGGGGCTCGGCTATCTCCTCGCCAAGTCGCGCGCCATGGAGCAGTTGCTGCTGCCCTGCCTGGTCGCCTCGCAGGCCCTGCCCATCGTAGCCCTGGCGCCGCTCCTGGTGATTTGGCTGGGCACAGGGTGGCTCTCCAAGGTCGTCGTCTGCGCCCTGACCCTCTTCTTCCCGGTGCTGGTCAACACCATCGTCGGCATCCGCTCGGTAGAGCCGGGCCTGCGCGACCTGATGCGCTCGCTGGAGGCCACGCGCTGGCAGGCCTTCACCATGCTCGAGCTGCCGGCGGCGCTGCCCGTCTTCCTGAGCGGCCTCAAGATCGGCCTCACCCTCTCGGTGATCGGCGCCGTGGTGGGCGAGTTCGTCGCCGCCGACCGCGGGCTGGGCTTTCTGGTCAACCTGGCGCGCGGCCTCTTTGACACGCCGCTGCTGTTTGTGGCCCTGTTCGTCCTGATGGCCATCGCCCTGGCGTTCTACGCCATCATGTCGGCGCTGGAGCGGGCGCTCCTGGCCTGGCAGAGGGATGATGGCTAGGCACCTTCATAGATCAGATTCTCAATGATCGAGGCCAAGCTTCGCTAGCAGGCTGTCGGAGGGCTATCCCGCCACCCTTAGCATCCTGGTACCAGCCGGGCACTCTGCTCCGCCACTACCCGGCCTTGATCCAGGAGGGGTTTTTTCGGGTTGGCTGGGCCAGCCAACCCGAACAAACCCCCGAAAAGGGTCCATACCGGGCTCCTGCGGAGCCTGAAACCCGGTCACCAGCCGGGATTGGTCTTCTCCGACAGACTGCTCGGGTACTCGCAATGGTAGTCGGAACAGATTCGAGGATGCTCCGAGTGGAGGGGGTCATGACCGCAACGAGATCACCGAGATGGCAGACCAGGTTGCTCCTGGCGCTGGCGCTGCTGCTCACGCTCGCCGGCTGCGCGCCCGGGGCTGCGCCCGGCCCCACGGCCACGGCAGAGCGCGTGCCGGTCACGCTGGCTATGGGCTTTATCCCCAACGTCCAGTTCACGCCGCTCTATGTCGCCTTCAGCCGCGGCTACTTTGCCGCTGAGGGCATCGACCTGACCTTCGACTATGGCTGGGACACCGACCTGCTCAAACTCCTCGCAGCCGGCGAGCGCCAGTTCGTCATCGGCTCGGGCGACCAGGTGGCGCTGGCGCGCGGCAATGGCCTGCCGGTGCGCTATGTGCTGAACTGGTACCGCCGCTTCCCCGTCTGCGTGGTCGCCCTGGCCTCGAGCGACATCGAGCAGCCCAGTGACCTCGCAGGGCGCACAGTGGGCACGCCGGTGCTCGAAGGAGCCAGCTACATCGGTTGGCGCGCCTTTGCCGGCGCCGTCGGCCTCGCGCCCGATCAGGTCAACCTGCAGGTGATCGGCTACACCCAAGCGGCCAGCCTCACCGAAAAGCGCGTCGACGCGGCCATCTGCTATGCCATGAACGAGCCGGTGCAGTTGCGCGAGTCGGGGCAGGACGTGCGCCTCTTCTACCTCGACCAGTACGCCAACCTGCCCTCCAACGGCCTCATCACCAACGAGCAGACCATCAAGGACCATCCCGAGCTGGTGCGCAGCATGGCGCGCGCCTTTCTGCACGGCCTGCGCGACACCATCGCCGACCCCGATGCCGCCTTTGCCGTCACCAAGCAGATGGTGCCCGAAGTGGGCGGCAGCAACGAGCGGCTGCAGCGCGCCGTGCTGGCTGAGTGCATCCGCTTCTGGCAGGGCGAGCCGCTGGGGCAGAGCGACCCCACATCGTGGCAGGCGGTGGTGGACTTGCTGCGCCAGGCCAAGCTGCTGAACACCGCGGTGGACCCCGAGACGCTCTACACCAACCAGTTCGTCTCGGAACAATAGTGCTGCCACCATACTTGTCGGCAGTGGCCTGCCAGCCGGGTTTCATGCTTCGCGCACGACCGGAACGGAACCCTGCATGGGGGGAATTCTCGGCGGGTTGGCTGGCCCCTGGCCGCCCGCGGGCGGCCAGGGGCCAGCCAACCCGCCGAGAATTCCCCCTTCCGGGTCAAGGCCGGGTGGAAGACTGGTGAGGTGACTGACTCGTGGCTGAACCCCTGCTTGTAGCCGAGGGCATCGAGATGACGTACAGCGACGGCGGGCGCGTGGAGGCGCTGGCCGAGACGAGCCTGGCGGTGGGCCGGGGCGAGTTTGTCTGCCTGCTGGGGCCTTCGGGGTGCGGCAAATCGACGCTGTTGCACATCCTGGGCGGGCTGCGGCGGCCCACGGCCGGCCAGGTGCTGTTCGACGGCCGGCCGCTGCGCTCGCCCCAACAGCGCATCGCCTACGTCTTTCAGAAGGCCAACCTCATGCCCTGGCGCACCGCCCTGGCCAACGTGGCGTTGCCGCTCGAAGTGCGCGGCGTGCCTCGGGCCGAGGCGGCCGCACGCGCGCACGAGATGCTGGCCCTGGTGGGGCTCACAGGCTTTGCCGGCAGCTATCCGCGCCGGCTCTCGGGGGGCATGGAGCAGCGCGTGGCCATCGCGCGGGCGCTCGTGCAGGGCGCCGAGGTGCTCCTGCTCGACGAGCCCTTCGGCTCGCTCGACGCCCTCACCCGCGAGCAGTTGAACGAGGAGCTGCTGCGCATCTGGCAGGCGCAGCAGCTGACCGTGGTCATGGTGACTCACAGCATCGCCGAGGCCGTCTTCCTCGCCGACCGCGTGCTCGTCCTCACCTCTCGCCCGGGGCGCCTGGCGCTCGAGCTGCCGGTGACGCTGCCCCGGCCACGCCCGTGGGATGCCGCTAGCCCTACGCAGGCGCGCCTCGCCGGCGAGCTGCGCCGTGCCATCGCCCAGTGGAGCGCCGGGTTCGAAGTTGGCGCTTGAGCGCCCTGGTTCGTCGTTGGCGCTCAAGCGCCAACTACGAACCAGGGGCCTCCTCTTCTGCCTCGCCGACCCGGCGCAGCTTCTCGAGGCTCTCCAACCGGTCGATGAACAGCACGCCGTCGAGGTGATCCAGCTCGTGCTGCAATGCGCGCGCCAGCAGACCCTCGCCCTTGACGCGCACCGGCTTGCCCTCGGGCGAGAACCCCTTCACGGTCACCACCGCAGCGCGCGTCACCTCGCCGACGTACCCCGGCAGCGAGAGGCAGCCCTCGTCGTCGGTGTCCTCGCCGCTGCTCTTCACAATCTCCGGATTGCACAGCACGTACGACTGGGCTGGCGTGCCGGTCTCGTCGTCGGCCGGAATCTCGATGACAACGGCGCGCAGCGAGACCCCCACCTGCGGCGCTGCCAGGCCAACGCCATTGGCCGCGTGCAGCGTCTCGAACATGTCGTCGATCAGGGCCTGCAACGACTGGCTGAACTGCTTGATTCGCTTGGCTTTCTGCCGCAGCACCGGGGCTTCGGCAGTGACAATCGTACGAACCGGCATCAGACCTCCCAGAGACACGGTGGAACCCGAGGTTCCTGTATCCTGGGATTATAGGGTCGCGGCAACGTTCTGTCAAGAGCCATAGGTTTTTGGGTATTGGCTGGTGGCGCAGGCGTCCTCGCCTGCGCCACCAGCCACCTTCCCAAGAACCTACCTTGAAGGTTAGCGGCTGGCCTCGGGCACCTGGCGCGGCCACCAGGGGAGCACCCTGGGATGGAGGCGGTACCAGAGCTGGTCGAAGCTGAGCACCTTGCCGGCAAGGCCCAGGAGCATGATCACCTCAGCGACGGCCATGATCTGGTTGGCCGTCGCCGTGCTCGGGCCGGTCCAGCCGGCGGCAAAGTAGAAGGTGAGGTTCATGGCCAGCGCGTCCAGCAGCCCAACCTGCGACAGCACGCCGAATACGAGCGAGAGCCCCACGAGCACCTCACCCCAGGCAGTGAGCATGAGGGCTGCATCCTTCGTCTGCCATACGGAGCGCAAGTACTTCATGGCGGTTGTCCTTTCCACAGCGCCGAATCAGGGCACAGGGCCCCTCCAAACCCATCAGGCGCAGTGTAGCACCCATCCGCCGCCGGAGGCAGGGCCATCTGGCGCGTTCACCATAGGCCAAATGGCCTACCCGGTGGGCACGTAGGCCTCCACTGAACCACAAAGGGCTTTGGGTGACCACCTTGCCCCCTTTGTGTCCTTCGTGGTGATCGGCCCCCGTCAGTGGCCGACGATTCTGGGATACACACTGGCACACGGCTTGCTTGGCAGGGGGCCTGGAGGGACGCCATGCCGGTCAGTGTGATCTCGCCCCAGGACCGCGGGCACCCCGCCGTCGCCGGGCCGCTGTCGGAGACGATCATCCCCGAGCTGGGCATCTCGCCGGCCGAGTTGGAGCGCAGGGCGCGCGCCAACACCTACGAGTGGCTGCCCAGGCAGTTCGATGAAGAGACAGGCGCCTTCTACGGCTACTACTCGGCCAGCGAGCGCCGCTTCGATGAGCCCCAGACGGCGAACCTGATCGCGCCGTGGCAACTCCTGGCGGCCTACGACCGCTATCGCGATCAGGCGCTGCTCACCATGGCCCGCCGCGCGGCCGAGTGGTTCCACAGCCACTTTGTCGTCACCCACCCCATGGAGACCGTCGCTGGGGGCGTGTGCGACACCAAGCACCGCGAGGAGTTGTGGGTCAAGTACACGGCCGAGTCTGTGATCCTCAACGTCGGCCTCTACCGCCGCACCGGCGAGCCGGAGTACCTCCGCCGCGCGCTGCAGAGCGCGGGCTTTCTGGTCCAGTCATCGCGGCACGGCTTTGCCGCCCGCTACGACGTCCAGGCGCGCGCCTGGGAACAGGGCGGCTGGCGCTCTTTCGGCCGGGCTATCGAAGCGCTGCTAGAGCTGCACGCGACAACCGAGGATGACGGGTGGCGCGACCACGCGCTGCGCTGGGGAGAGTTCGCCCTCTCCCTACAGACCGCCGACGGCTGCTTTTACCTGATCGACGACGACTATTTCAACAGCGACCTGGCGGCCGACGAGCTGCGGGCGCTGCTCTTCTTGGGCGAGGAGACCAAGCACAACGACCTGACGCATGCGGCGCGGCGCTTTGCCGATTGGCTGCTGTTCTGGCAGCGCGACGACGGCGCCTGGCCGCTGACCGTAGACCGCGACGGCGATATCGTCGTGGATATCGTCGGCCCCGGCGACGTGCCCAACATCGCCGTGGCCTTGCTGCACCTATACGAGCTGAGCGGCGAGGAGCGCTATCGCCAGGCCGCACTGCGCGCCTTCCGCTATGCGCTGGGCATCCAGGTCCTGCCCGGCAACGACCAGCCCTACGAGGATGACCCCCGCGTGCGCTGGGGGTTCTGGTCGTGGGACCCGCGCTACGACCACACCCTGTCGGCCGATCAGAGCACGCACCACGTGCGTGGCATGTTCTTCCTCATCGACGTCGAGCTGGATCCGCGAGGCCACCAGCCGTCGGTCATGGATGTCTGAACCTGTCGGCGCCCGGAGTCCCGAACAAGTTCGGGACACTGGCAGAGCGCCGCGCACAGCCGCAACCGGCGGCGTGGGAGCCGCCTCTGCTTGGCGCGGAATCTGGACCCTTCTTGGTGCGGCATCTGGACTGAGCGGGGACCCACGCACAGCATCAGACCCGGTCGCTGGCCGGGGCCGGCACCAGGCTACGCATGCTCTGCCTGCGTCTCCATAGGAACCGGCGGGCCGAGGGGCCGGATGGGCTCATAGTAGGTGCGGTGCGCAGGCACCTGGAAGAGCTCCAGCTCGGGGTAGCGCAGCGCCGTCAGGGCGCCGCCAAAGACGCAGCCGGTATCGATATCGATGGTGTTGTTGACCCAGCGCGGCTCTAGCACCGCGACATGGCCATGCACCACCAGTGCCCGACCATGGTAGTGCTGCGCCCAGTCGAGGCGCACCGGCAGCCCATACGCGTCGGTCTCGCCCGTCGTCTCGCCAAAGAGCGCAAAGCCGCGCGCCCGCGCCGAGGCCTTGCCCTGCAGCTCCTCTTTCAGCCCGGCGTGGGCCACGACCAGCCGTCCCTCATCGAGGATGTAGTAGGTGGGCAGGCCGGCAAGAAAGTCGGCCACCTGGGCGCGGAACCCGGCCGGCTGGGCGCCCAATTGCTGCAGCGAGTGTTGCAGGCCGTGGGCTATCTTGACGTTGCGGCCACGCAGTGCGCGCAAGAGCTTGTAGTCGTGATTGCCCAGCACGGCCAGCGCCTGGCCGGCCTCGACCATCGCCATCACCAACTCGAGCACGCCGGCCACGTCGGGCCCCCGGTCCACCAGATCGCCCACAAAGACGGCCTTGCGGCCCGGCGGCGGGTAGGCGCGCGGCCCTGCCCCCTGGCGCTGCTCCAGCCGGTAGCCCAGCTTGCCCAGCAGCTCGACGAGCTCATCATAGCAGCCGTGGACGTCGCCGATGATATCGAAGGGACCGCGTTCCTCCCTGCGCTCGCAGGCGATGGGCCCTTCGCTCACCGATGGCACATCCCCGGCGCGCCGGCCGGGCGGATCCAGCGTGCAGGAAAGCACGCCGTCTCGTGGCCGCTGCTCCTCTCTGTGCCCCATAGTCATAGCACTCCCCCATCTGCTCGGAGCAAGAAACATGCCGGGTCGCCAGCAGTCTATCGGAGAGGAGGCTTGTCGTTACCCAACATCCTGGTGATAGCCGGGCCATATGCGTTGCCGACGCCCGGCTCTGAGCCAGGAGGAGTTTTGGCGGGTTGGCAGGCCCTGCCGGCTGCCCCGGCGCGCCAGGGGCAGCCGGCAGGGCCTGCCAACCCGCCAAAACCCCCTTTAGGGGCCCGTACCGGGGTAGCGCGTCGCGTGAAAGCCGGTCGCCACCATGGGGCATCTCACTCCGACAGGCTGTCAGCTTGCCTGGCACGAGACGTGCTGGCGAGGATTACCCCTTGCGGAGGGTGGAAATGGACAATGCTGAGATCGCCGGCGCGCTGGAGGAAGTAGCGCAGCACCTGGAAGAGACGGGCACCAGGCTGACGCTCGCGGCGGCCTACCGCGCCGCGGCAAGCACCATCCGCTGGCTCGACCGTCCTGTGAGTCAGATCCTGGCCGAGGCAGGCGAGGCCGGCCTGAGGCGCTTGCACCACATCGACGACCGCACGGTCGGCTCGATCGAAGAGCTCGCCACGGCCGGCCACCTCGAGCTGCTGGACCAACTGCGGGCCGACGTGGAGCCCAGCCACGTCTTTGATCGCGTGCCCGGCATCGGCGATGCGCTGGCCCAAGCCATCGAAATGCGGCTGGGGATTGTCACCGAGGAGGAACTGCTCTTGGCGGCCTGGGATGGCCGGCTGGAGGGCATGCCCGAGATCGGCCTGGCCCGAGCCAACCGCATTCGCGAGGCCCTGCGCAGGCGCCTGGGCCGCCGGCCGATGCGCACGCCACCCGAACACCCCACAGTGGCCGAGTTGCTCGCGGTAGACCAGGAGTACAGGGCAAGGGCGGCCGCCGGCGAGCTGCACACGATTGCGCCACAGCACAACAACCCCAAGCGAGAGGCCTGGCTGCCTGTGCTACACACACAGCGCGGGGCACACCACTACACCGCCCTGTTCTCCAATACCGATCTGGCGCACAGGCTCCACAAGACCGACGACTGGGTCATCCTCTACCATTTCGAGGCCGGCAGAGTCAGGCAAGACATGGCTGCCACCGAAAGCCAGGGCGACCTGGCCGGCCGGCGCGTCATCTGTGGCCGCGAGCAGGAGACTCGCGAGCACTACCAGCGAGAGAGAGAGCCGGCCTCGTAGTACTTGGTCAGTAATCGCCATGTGCCACAGGTTCATAGTTGGCGCTTGAGCGCCAACTATGAACCTGGCTGCCCCCTCATGGCACGCAGCGCGATAAAAGCCACCGCGCGCTGGCAGGGCTCGCGGCGGCGGCCGCTGTTCCAGGTGAGGATGAGGTCCTTGCGGGCACGGGTGATGCCGACGTAGAGCAGGCGCAGCCGCTCGCAGATATAGTCGAGGCGGGCGGCCTGCGAGGCCTCGCCCGCGACGTACTCTGCGCCCGAACCGAGGGCCGCGAGCTGCGCCAGGGCCTCGGCGCCGAGGTTGAGGCCATCCTGCAGGTACCAACGCTCGCCACGGTACACGTCGTGCGCCTGGCCGGCCGGAAAGTCATAGTTGTTCAGCGCCGTCAGGTAGATGCGGTCCCACTCGAGGCCCTTGGCCTTGTGGATCGTGGCCACCACCACCTCGCCCTTGTGATCGTCGGGGTTGAAGCCGTTGTCATCCTCGGCCAGTGAGAGGAACTTGCGCCGCGGGTTCGTCGCCACCTCACGTAGCTCGGCCACCAGCTCGGGCAGGCGCCAGGTAGGGTTAGCGCCGGCATAGCCGCGCAGCACCACGGCGAACTGGTGCGCCAGGGCCAGCTCTGCGGGTGCGCTGAAGAGGTCCTGCGCCACGGTGAGCACGAGCTGGTCGACCGGCAACAGCGCCCCCTGCAGCCAGCGCTGCGCCTGCGCGCGGAACGCCAGCAGCGCGGCGCGGCTCTGCGCATCGACCGGGCCCGACGCCATATAGTCCTCGTCGCCACGCGGCCAGAGGAAGGCGTGCGGCTCGCGGCAGCGGCTCAGCACGCGCTCGGCCAGCGTGCCCTGCGCGCCCGCCTCCCCCGGCGCGGCGCGGTGCCAGGCAGCAAAGGCGCGGCGCAAGGCGTCGCGCTCGCCCGGCTGGGCCACCAGGCCGAGCACATCGCCCAGCCGGCGCGCGGCGTCGCGTGCCGGCGCGCTGGCGTTCAGCAGCTCCACACAGGCGATGCCCTTGCCCTGGAGCGCCTCCACATACCTGGCGCCACGGGCGTTATCGGGCACGAGCACGGCCACCGTCTCATCGGGGTGCTGGGGCAGCCAGCGCACCAGCGAGGAGACGATGTCGGCCACTTCCTTGTCGGGCGAGAGCTCTCGGTCGTGGAAGTACAGCTCGCAATGGTCCACCGGGTTGGGCTGCGGGTCGCCCGCATCGGTGGGGCGGATGTGCTGACGGCGGAAGGCCTGTCGCGCGCCGGGCAGGGGGTGGGCGTCGCGCGTCCAATCGACCAGGGCATTGGCCAGCGTGATGATCGGCAGGGCGCTGCGGCCCGACTGGTCCATCTCGACCGGCGTGACGCCCGGCCGCTCCAAAAAGCCGCGCAAGAGCTGTGGGTTGGCGGTGGTAAAGGTCTGATAGACCGCCTGGTTGGGGTCGCCCACGCGCACCCAGTTGCCGCCCGGGCCGGCCAGCAGCTCCAAGAGCTGCTGCTGCAGCGCACTCGAATCCTGAGCCTCATCCTCGAGGATGAACGGCCAGCGCTGCGCCAATCGCGCCCGGTAGTCGGGGTCCTGGCGCAGGGCATCGATGGCATAGCCTACCAGGTCGGCGAAATCCACGGCGCCGCGGTAGCTCAGGCTGCGCTGATAGTCGGCATAGACCTCGGCCGCCAGGCGGGCCAAGCCGAACTCTTCGCCGCGCAGCGAGAGCTGGCTGGCCAGCGCCTCGGGGCGGCGCCGCTCATCTTTGGCGCGGCGGATAAAGGCATCAACCATCTCGCGACAGTCGTCGGGCCAGTGATCCAGGCGGGCGCGCGCCAGGCCGGCGCCTTCGAGATCCTCGCGCAGATAGCCGTCCACAAAGCCGGGGTGGCTGCGCAGCCAGGCCATCACCGCATCGTCGACGATCTGCCCGGCCACGCGATCGTCGATGATGGCAAAGTCATCGGCCAGCCCCACCAGCCCCGGCCGCTCGCGGACAATGTCGTGGGCCAGGCCATGCAGCGTGCGCACGCGATAGCCAGCCCGTGGCGGCAGACCGCGGGCCTTGAGCTCACCCGAGATGCGCACAGCAAAGTTGCCCACCGCCGAGTTGACCAGGGTGACGATCAGCACCTCCTGGTCGTCGTCGATCTGCCTGGCCACCAGGTCGGCCGCCAGCGCCGAGAGGGTCTGCGTCTTGCCGCTGCCCGGCACCGCGGCCACCCCCATATAGCCGCCACGATAGTCGAGCACCTGGCGCTGCGCCGGGCGCGGCTGGAAGCGGCGCGCTGCGTCAGCCATCGTGCCCCTCCACTGTCTGCACAGCGCGACGCAGCGCCCGGAAGGCGGCCTGCTGCAACGGCCCATGCTCCTCAAAGCCGCGCTCGTTGTAGACCGAGTCGGCCACGTAGATGTGGCAGCCGCAGCGCCGCACCAGGCCCACGATCAGCCTGTAGAGCGCCTGGCGGTTCGCCAGGTCCTCGTCGGCATCGGTCCACGGCTTGCCCGGCGGCCAGTGACGGGTCAGCACGTAGGGGTGGGTCAGCGGCTGGTAGAGGCGCCGGCCCCAGGTAGAGCTCGCCAGGTCGAGCCAGAACTGGTAGTCGGCCGGCCGGTCGCCCATGGCAAAAGTATAGGCCGGGGCCAGCAGCACGGCATCGGGCGCCTCCTCCGCCGGCGGCACATACTGCGCCGCAATGACCCCCTGCTCGACCATGGCCACGAACGAGGCGGCGGAGGCCCCATCGGCGTCCTCCGCCGGCCCCGCCACCGTTTGGCGAAAGCGGCGCGCCGATTCGATCAGGTGGGCGGTGACCGCCGCCGAGTCGCGGTCGTGGTGGAAGACGTAGCCGGGCTGGGAGAGCAGTTCGTCGAAGAGACGCGCCCAAAAGTGATCGAGCGGTTGGGCCGGGCCTGCGGCATAAGCGGCCAGCCAGCGGCGCAGCGCCTCGTAGCGATTGCCCAGGAGGTAGGTAACCTTGAGCTGCTCTTCGGCGCGGACCTGCTCGAACGTGGCCAGCGTGGCCTGGCCCCCGGCGGTGCGGTAGACGATGGCCGTCAGGTGCAGGGCGCGCACCAGGTCCATCTCGTCGATGGCGGCGACCAGGGCATGGGCCACATCGGTGCGCAGGCAGGGCGGGCCCCAATCTGGGTGCGCCAGCCTGGCCAGGGTGAGCAGGCAGCGCGCCGCCGGCTCATCGCGCACGGCGCGCGATGGCCGCTGCGAGTAGCTGGGCACACCGCGACGCGCCAGGGCCGTGCTCAGCGCAAAGCGCAGGGCGTCGCCCATAAAGGGGGCGAGCACGGTAATGTGCCCCGGCGACACGCCCTCACCCTCCACCAGCCGCGCAATCTCGCCCACCACGCTGCGGATGGCGTCGGTGTGGTAGGTCTCGCTGATGAGCGTCACCGCCTCGCGGAGATCCCCCAGGTTCGTAGTGGGCGCTTTAGCGCCTCCGCCGGGCGCACAGGCGTGCGCACCAGGAACCTCACTCGCAAAGCCAAGGCTCCGCGCCAGCCCCGCCGCCAGCGCCAGCAGCGCCGGGCGTGGCGCCGGCGGCCCATCCCAACGTTCGTGCGCTGCACACCGCTCTCGCAGCGCCAGCGCACCCGCCGGGTCGGCGCCCAGGTAACTGCGCAGGCCACCCTGCTCGTCATAGATCACCAGCGCCGACGTGCACCCCGCCAGCCAGCGCCCGACGAGGTCGTGGCTCACCGGCACATCCTCCTCGACATTGTCAACGATGAGGTGCCGGTAGCGGCCGGCGAGGGCCGACGCTGCCTCGGGCAGGGCCAGCACGTAGCGAGCAAAGACCTCGATCTGCAGCGAAAAGTCGAGCAGATTGTGCTCGAGGCAAAAGCGCCGGAACGAGTTGGCGCAGGCCTGCACCTGCTCGTACACGCGCAGGCGGCTCGACTCGCCGCTCCAGGCGCCGGCCAACCGCGCGCCGATCTCGCTGTACGCAAAGCCGGCGGTGGCGGCCTTGTTGAGGTTGTCGAGGATCTGGCTGATGAGGCGCTGCCGCGCCAGGGTCACATCGCCAAAGGCGCCAGCGGCGACAAAGGGTTCGATGAGGCGGTCCATATAGTACTGGGCCGTCTCGAGGGTCAGAAAGACAGGGAGCGCTGTGGGCTGCGCAAAGCCGGCCGGGCCGGCGACCAGCGGCCAGTAGAGCTCGACCGCACGCTGCGCCAGGCCGCCGATGGTCAGCACATCGACATGCGCGCCCGCCGGGGCCGCCGGCAGGCGCAGGGCGTCGAGGTAGCGACGGCCGAGGGTCCGCTGCGGCACCAGCACCAGGATGGCGTCGGCGGGCACGCCCACCTCGAGCAGGCGCCGCACACGAGCAACGCCGGCCGTCGTCTTGCCCGCGCCCGCCGGCCCCTCGAGAAAGAGGCTCTGCGGGCTGCCGACAGCAGACTCGACCAGCGCCGCCTGCCGAGAGACGAGTTGGAACGGGAGGAGACCCTGGCTGGAACGGGCCGACATGGCAGGCCTGCCTCGCTGCAATGATGATCCGATGGGGCGACGATGGGGGTATTATAGGGCGTACCGGGAGAAACGTAAAGCACGCCAAACCCGGACTCCCGAACTTGTTCGGGCGGGGGCCGGACCCGGAGTCCCCAACTTGTTGGGCAGGGCACGCCCGAACAAGTTCGGGAGTCCGGGCTACGGCCAGGCGGCGAGGCGCTCGGCCTCCTCGGGGACCTCCTCGGGGTCGAGGACGGCCACGCCCAGCCGTGCGTTCCAGGTGCGGTGCAGGGCGCGGGGGAGGGGGTTGACTATCACTTCGAGCGTCGGGCCGACGATGCCTGCGGCAAGGTGACCGCTGTAGGTGTGGGACTCGTCATCGCCGGCCACCAGGTGCGCATGGATGGCCGGCTCGTCATTCAGGTTGGCGATGCTGCCCAGAAGGCTGGCCACCTCGACCGGGCGGTCGATCTCCAGCATCTCGGGCCGGTACGTGCCCTCCACCAGGCGGTTGTACTGCAGCCTGACGCGGCTGAAGGCGCCCCATGCCAGAAAGGAGCCACCGAGCACGTCGTTGTCAAAGAGAAAGCGCCGGAGCTCGGCCAGCACCTCTTCTCCCGCATTCAGGCGGAGCACCAAATAGTCGCCAAGCTGCGCATATCGCATGTCGCGCCTTCCTTGTTGGGTTATTGGGTGGGTTGGTTGGCCTGCAGGCCAGCCAACCCACCCAATAACCCTATGGAATGAGGCAGCGCTCGGCGCCTATGCTCTCGAGCAGCTCGGGCGCCACGCCCGGCTGGAGGATGGCCAGGCCCGTGCGTTCATCGCGCACGCGGTGCAGCTCGCCGGGCAGTGGCGTCACAAAGACTTCGAGCATGGGCCGCACCATGCCTTCGACCAGGTGCCCGCTGTAGGTGTGGAACTCGTCATCGCCCGCCGTCAGGTGGGCATGGATCACCGGCTCGCCATCCAGGCAGGCGATGTTGCCCACCAAGCTCGCCACCTCGAGCTGCTGGTTGAACATGCGCTCCTTGTACTCGCCCTGCTCCACCTGAAAGTAGCCCAATTTGAGGCGGCTGAAGGCACCCCAGGCGACAAAGTAGCCGGCCATGACGCCGTGCTCCACCAGAAAGCCGCGAATGCCCGCGACCGCCTCCTCCCCATCATCCAGCCGCAGCACATAGCCCGATCCGTACCTGGCGTATTGCACCGTCCCCTCCTGTCGCAAAAGCATTCGTCGCGCGCCTGCGGCCACCGGCGAGGCGGTGATGCCGAGACGAGCCGCCACCCAAGCGGGGCAGCAAGAAGCATACCACACGCACGCAGCCTGACACCCCGGCCTGGAGTGGCTCACTTGTTGCTGTATGGTGCTCCACAGCATCTTCCTGCACACGGCCACGGCCGGCGCGCAGGAGACAAGGGAGGTGTAGGGTTGATCCGAGAAAGAGAAAGGGAAGTTGAGGCCCCCAGCGCAGAGCGGCAGGCGCGAGAGGCCGGGTATGTGGCGGGGACGGGAGCGCCCATCGAGAGCATCTTCCTGACCCCGGTAGCTGCGCCCGCGATCCTCGGCCTCTACGGCTTTGCCGCCGCGCAGGCGGCCGTGGCTGCAGGGCTCATCGGCGCCTACCCGGCCTC
>ERZ795049.2643-NODE-2643-length-20477-cov-6.582509_pt1 | contig 20477 bp, 18 predicted proteins | sample MGYA00375133_ERZ795049 | MGnify/ENA primary metagenome ERZ795049 (study PRJEB30178, sample SAMN05720147) | activated sludge metagenome | isolation source: anaerobic digester from wastewater treatment plant | place: Japan | collected 2015-04-20 ...
GTGAGGAGAACATACTTCCCCTACAGCCGGAGTAATTCACAAACTATGTCGCATTCTACTCCTTATACGCTAAAGGCAATTCCCTTCTTATATCAAAATCTCTTCTTCCTTATCTATTCTTGCAATACCGCCTACATATATGCTGCCGCTTTCTTTATCTGCTTTTGCGTAAATATTGCTCGGACTATTCATGAAATATCCCTGTTCAATCTTATATGTTCTATCATAATCAAAGTTATTATCGTTCCTTATACAATAATACAATAATGAAGCATTGGACGTACCTGTTGCGCTTTCTTCATCTATTCCCACTATTGGGGCAAAGTTCCTGCAACTAAAATCCGAATCCTGTTCTATTGTTTCACGTGAAACAACATGCATTCCTATAAGGTTATATTCTCTGCAAATTTTTATCATGCTTTCTCTTCTCACATTCATACTCTTAAGTGTTTCTATTCCGCTCACTTCCAGAATAATGTCCCTGAGTCCCGTTGAAATAACGTCTATCGCTCCGTTTCTATTTGTAATTATTTCATCTTCATTTGTATCAATTGTTCTCATTACCAAGCCTTTACTAATTTCCATTACAATTTCAGGCTTCTGCATTTGAATCAATACAGCATCGTTTTCTATAAGTACCTTCAGCTCTCCGGCTTTGGAACGATGAAAGGCAATATTTTCTTTCAAACACCCAAGCTGCTTGAGTATGTAAAATGAAGCAAGGGCTGCGTGTCCGCAAATATCAACTTCATTTTCCGGTGTAAAATATCTGATTTTGTATTTGTTACACTCACTTTTAGTAAAATCTAAAAAAGCCGTCTCGGAAAAACCATTCTTTTTTGCCAGCATCAACATTTGTTGTTCGGACAATCCCATGTCATCAAAAACCACGGCTGCTTTATTTCCGCCGCCGCTTCCTGACACAAAGGAACTTGAAATATATTGCTTCATTGTCAAATCCCCTTTACACGCTTTTATTCTTCTTTCATCAAATTAATCAACTAATTGATATTAAACCATTGTGCCGTTCAAAATAATCGATTATAGGTGATTTAAACAGTCTGATTTTTTTCTAACAATTCGAGAATTCTATCAAACTCTTCATTGCTATAATATTCTATTTCTATTATTCCTCTGTTATTTTTATGATATATTTTTACTTTTGTGCCCAATGCTGTTTTTAATCTTTCCTCCAGCTGTTCTATTTCGATTTGGTAATTATTCAGCTGTTTTTCTTTTTTCTTTTTTGGCTTCGTTTCTTTTGCTAATTTTTCAACTTGCCTCACGTTCAATTGCCCGGTTATTATTCTTTCCGCTACTTCCATCTGTCTTTTCTCTCCGGCTATTGCAAGTAAAGCCCTTGCATGTCCCTGGGTAATTTTCCCCTCCGCAATCATATCCTTAATCTCCTGTGGGAGTTGAAGCAACCTAAGATGATTTGCAATTACCGGCCTGCTCTTTCCTATCTTTCTTGATATTTCTTCCTGTGTCATATTGTACTCTTCAATAAGAGCTTTATATGCCATAGCCTCCTCAATTGCGTTTAAATCTTCCCTTTGCAGGTTTTCTATTAGAGCGAGTTCCATTACTTCAAGGTTGCTACATTCTTTTACTATTGCGGGGATAGTCTTTTCTCCGGCCATCCTTGATGCCCTCCATCTCCGTTCCCCCGCTACTATCTGATAACTGTTCCCGCTCCTTCTCACTATTATCGGCTGAACCACTCCATGTTCTTTTATTGATTCGGAAAGTTCTGCAAGCGTGCTATCATCAAAGGCCTTTCGCGGCTGCATCTCATTCGCTTCAATATCCGTAATCTTTATTTCAATTATAGAATTTTTATCTATTTTCTCACTTTCAGGTATTAATGCGCCAAGTCCTTTTCCCAGCCCCCTTTTATTTTTCATTTATATCACATCCTCGCTCAAATATATAAATTCATCAGCCAAATCCATATATGATTCCGCACCCTTCGATTTTATATCATATTCAATAATTGACATTCCATGGCTTGGTGCTTCTGCAAGCCTCACATTCCTGGGAATCAAGGTCGTGTATACCTTTCCCTTGAAGTACTTTTTTACTTCGTCTACAACCTGAATGGAAAGGTTTGTCCTTCCATCAAACATGCTTAATACTACACCTTCCACATCCAAATCAGGATTAAGGCTTTTCTTAACCAGCTTAATCGTATTCATTAATTGGCCTACGCCTTCCAGGGCGTAATACTCGCATTGAATAGGTATCAATACGCTGTCTACTGCAGATAGGGCGTTTATTGACAATAACCCAAGGGATGGAGGACAGTCAACGAATACATAATCAAAATCGGATTTAATTCCTTCTATGCATTCCCTGAGCTTCAATTCTCTTTTTTGCACCTCCGTAAGTTCAATTTCAGCTCCGGCCAACTGAACACTTGATGGAATAATAAATAAATTTTTTCTTTTTGTATCGATAATACAATCCTTCGGGTCTTCATTATTAATCAATATGTCATATATTGTTTTTTCCAGTGCCGTTTTATCAATTCCAACACCGCTTGTAGTATTGCCCTGTGGATCAATATCAATCATAAGTACTTTTTTCCCTTTATCCGCCAGGCATGCACACAAGTTAATAACAGTAGTGGTTTTCCCGACACCGCCCTTCTGATTAAAAACAGCTATTGATTTAGACATGGCATGCACCTCTCATCGTACTTGTATATTTAGAATAATTTAGTTTATTTCCATCAACATTTATACAATAACAATACACTAAACTAATAATATATTAAAGACATTTGGAATAAATATTATTAGTTGATTCCATATATATACTATATCAGATTGAAAAAACAAATAAAAGGATGTACCAAAGCCAATAGCCTGTATACATCAGAAGCAAGGGGGGTTAATATGCTAAAATCAGTGTTCTATACCTTTTTTCTCATACTACTGGCAGAACTTGGGGATAAAACACAAATTGCTACTATGCTGCTTTCTGCAAAGTCAAATTCTATAATGGCAGTATTCATAGGCTCCAGCTTTGCACTGATATGCTCCTCCTTTATCGGAGTTTTTGCCGGAACATATATAACGAAGTATATTCCGCCGCACTATATTCAAAATGCAGCCGGTATATTATTTATTGCAATAGGAATTCTCATACTGGGCGGGAAGTTATAGCTCAAAGCATGTTAATGCAGACTGACACTACATATTAAAGCACCATTGTCTATAAACAAAAAGAACGCACTCGGTGCGTTCCCCATACTATACATTCTTCGGTATTCTTATATTGACTTCAATAAAATTGCCTTTATCAATCTGGGCATATTCAATTCGACAGCCCGCTTTAAAAATTTCTTTGCAAGCATTTTTAATTGTATTCAAATATATATTATAATTAATTTTTCCTTTTATTCTATTCTTTTTAGGCTCCTCCATCGCTGCTGCCGCTTCATCAAGCATCTTTTCTATCAAATCTTCGGACTTTTTCACATTCATGGACTTCTTAATTATGTTAACCAAGGCCTTTTCCTGCTGTATCCTGTCCGGAAGCTTCAAAAGTGCCCTTGCATGTCTCTCTGTCAGTCCATTTTCCAGTATTGTTTTTTTAATATTATCGTTCAGCTTTAAAAGCCTCAGCTTGTTTGCTATAGTAGACTGTTTTTTACCTACCTTCTTTGCAAGCTCTTCCTGTGTCATTCCATGATCGCTTATTAAACTAAAATAGCCTTCTGCTTCCTCAATAAAATTCAGATCCTCCCTTTGCAGGTTCTCAATCAGTGCTATTACAGCCGAATCTTTCTCGGCTACCTCAATGACTACCGCCGGTATATGGCTTTCGCCTGCAAGCTTTGATGCCCTTACTCTCCTTTCTCCGGAAACAAGTTCAAAACCTTCATCACCTATTTTTCTTACATTTATCGGTTGAAGAATGCCATATTCCCTTATTGATGCGGCTAAGTCCTCAAGGGATGAACCGTTAAATTCCTTTCTTGGCTGATATGGGCTTGGGGCTATATCATTAATCGGTATATTGATTATTGCTTTATTGCCTTTCAATTTCCATTCCTCTCCTTACCTCATATTTTCTAATGAGGCGGGGGGTTTATTCCTTCCCTTATAAAGGCAGGGACAACTTTTCTCCCCGATACATTAATCTATTCGTCATAACTTTCTGACTTCCTGCCTATAAACAATTGATTTTACTAGCTTTTAGCCATTTTTTTTATTACAAAATTTTATCTTTTTAACTAAATTATCGGACTTGCCGACGGTTTTCCAGGTTTTCTGGGATATTTTGTCGGAGTTGCCGAAATTTTCTCAATTACTATAATATTGTGCTTGATATCGCTTTGAGGCAGCTTATATTGCTTTATTTCCTTTATTGCTCCACCCATGATTTTGATGGACTTTTCCGCTTCCCCTATTTCCTTCCTTATATCCGGCCCTTTCTGACATAGAAAAAATCCCCCTACCTTTGCAAAAGGCAGGCAGTATTCGCACAAAACATTCATTGATGCCACAGCCCTGGACAATACAATATCATAATGTTCCCTGTGGGTTTTGCTGTTGCCTGCTTCTTCAGCCCTTGCATGAACCGCGCTTGTGTTTTCCAATTTGAGTGCTTTCACTGCTTCGTTTAAATAAATAATTCTCTTGTTCAGGGAATCAAGAAGAGTCATTTTTAGCCCGCTTTTTAAAATTTTTACAGGAATTCCCGGAAAACCTGCGCCGGAACCTACATCTATAATACTCATACCGCTTTTTATATATCCGGTGCACAGACAAGTTGCCGAATCCAGAAAATGTTTTATTATTATTTCCTTCTCTTCGGTTATTGTTGTAAGGTTTATCCTTTTATTCCACTCCAGCATAATATCTTTAAATAATATAAGCTTTTCCAGGCTTTCCTCCGATATATCCACGCCCAATTCCACTAAACCCTCAATCAATGATTTCCTGTTTTCCAGAATCTCCACCCCCCCGACTTCTTCTATGTTGCTCAATGTATATCATAAGCACCGACACATCTGCCGGAGATACGCCGGAAATTCTCGATGCCTGTCCGAGATTCTTAGGATTTATATTCTTCAGTTTTTGCCTGGCCTCAAGGGAAAGTCCTCTGATTGTTTCAAAATCAATTCCTTTAGGTATTGTCTTGTTTTCCAGTCTTTTGAATTGATCTGCTTGTTGAAGCTGCTTTCTGATATATCCTTCATATTTTACTTCTATTTCTATTTCTTCTGCTGTCTCTCTGTTCAATTCAGGCATATCTTCATCGATTTCCTTCAAAGTACAATATCCTATCTCCGGCCTTCTTAAAAGCTCATAGATACTTATGCCCCCTTTTATCTCGGAGCTTCCGGCTTTTTCCAGGTATTCTCTCACTTTATCCGTCATCGAAATATGCTTTTTCTTCATTCTGTCTATTTCTCTTTCTACATTTTCCTTCTTAATGATAAACCTCTTATACCTTTCTTCCGATACCATACCTATGTCATAACCTTTCTGGGTGAGTCTCAGATCGGCATTGTCCTGTCTTAGAATAAGCCTGTACTCCGCTCTTGAAGTCATAATCCTGTATGGTTCCTTTGTTCCTTTTGTAACGAGATCATCGATAAGTACACCTATATATGCTTCTGATCTATCAAAAATTAATGGTTCTTTACCTTTAAGCTTCAAAACCGCATTTATGCCTGCCATTATTCCTTGAGCGGCTGCTTCCTCATAGCCGGAAGTGCCATTAATCTGACCTGCGAAAAACAAACCTGATATTATCTTATGCTCCAGGCTCAACTGAAGCTGTGTCGCATCGATACAGTCATATTCTATAGCATAGCCCGTTCTCATCATATGGCAGTTTTCCAGACCCTTTACACTATGCAGCACATTTATCTGTACATCTTCCGGTAGACTGGAGGACAGTCCCTGCACATACATCTCGTTTGTATTCGATCCCTCCGGTTCTATAAAAATTTGATGTTCTTCCTTATCTGGAAACATTACTATTTTTGTCTCTATTGACGGACAATAGCGAGGTCCCGCTCCAACTATCTGTCCCGTATAAAGCGGAGCTCTGTCAAGATTTTTTCGAATAATGTCATGGGTTCTATTATTTGTATATGTAAGGTAACATGACAATTGATCTGCCTTTATTTCCCCTGTCATAAAAGAGAATGTGTTAATAACATAATCTCCGGGTTGTTCCGCCATCTTTCCGAAATCCACGGTCTTTCTGTCAATTCGCGGCGGTGTCCCTGTCTTAAACCTCATAAGCTTTATCCCCAAAGCCTTAAGACAATCAGAAAGCTTGGCTGCAGGGAACAGTCCGTTGGGGCCTCCATTGTAGCTTACCTCTCCAATCACTATCTTTCCCTTCAGGTATACTCCTGTAGCCAAAATCACACATTTGCATCTAAATATTGCTCCAAGATTTGTCACAACTCCTTTTACCTGGTTATCCTCTACTATGATCCGGACGATTTCTGTTTGTTTTATATCAAGATTTTCCTGGTTCTCCATGACCCTTTTCATTCTTCCCTGATATAGTTTCTTGTCAAGCTGTGCCCTTAAAGCTCTTACTGCCGGGCCTTTTTTTGTATTGAGCATCCTTATTTGGAGCATTGTTTCATCAACATTTATACCCATTTCCCCGCCTAATGCATCAATCTCCCTTACGAGATTCCCTTTCGCCGGGCCCCCTATGGAAGGATTACATGCCAGCATTGCGATACTATCAAGGTTCATCGCCGTAACTAATGTCTTCATTCCCATTCTTGCGCATGCCAGCGCTGCCTCGCTTCCTGCGTGCCCTGCCCCGATAACCACAATATCATATTCGCCTGCTAAATATTCCATATTTCCACCCCTATTTGCCAATACAAAATTTGCTGAATATCTCATTCACAATATCTTCTCCGACTGTATCTCCTGTTATCGCCCCAAGGCTGGTCCATGCTTCTTTTATATCTACCGATATTAAGTCAACAGGGATTTGATTTTCTATGGATAAAACTGCTCCTTTAATACTTTCCAATGCTTTTTCAAGCAGCCTCTTGTGTCTTATGCCGGTAACCAGATTATTTTTGCTTACATTCAGCTTCCCATGAAACACCAGGCCTTTTATTCTTTCTTCCAGCTTATCCAGCCCCATTCTGTTCTTTACCGACATTTTGATAACATTATCGGCTCCAAACAAATCATATAAATATTGATCTTCTATATCAAGCCCCAAATCTATTTTGTTCAATACCGCAATCACTTTTTTTGATTTTATCAAATCAATTATATCATTGTCATCCCCAGACAGCTTATTAGAAGCATCCAATACGAGTATCACCAGATCTGAGTCAATAATCGCACTTTTGGTCCTTTCAACGCCAAGCCTCTCCACAATATCGACAGATTCGCGGATACCTGCAGTATCAATTAACCTTATTGGTATCCCCCCAACATTCAGGTATTCCTCTATAATATCCCTAGTTGTTCCCGGTATTTCAGTTACTATTGCCCTGTTTTCCTTCAGCAGTAAATTCAGCAGGGAGGATTTTCCGACATTAGGACGACCTATTATTGCCGTACTCAGACCATCTTTCATAATTTTACCCTCTTCAAAAGATTCCAACAAATCCTCAATAGCATCTCCCGCACTAATAAGCATATCATTTAACCTGTTTACAGTAATCTCTTCTACATCATGTTCCGGGAAATCTATTGAAGCCTCTATGTGAGCCAACATGGAAAGAAGCTTATCCATAATTCCCTTAATTTCTTTGGATAATTCCCCTTTCAGCTGGTTTAATGCTGCATCAAGTCCCATATCTGTCTTTGAGGTAATAACATCAATAACAGCTTCAGCTTGTGCCAAATCAATTCTTCCATTAAGAAAAGCCCGTTTTGTAAATTCACCCGGCCCGGCAATGTCAGCACCGTTTCTCAGAACTTCTTCCATTATCCTCCTCACAGGTACAATACCCCCATGACAGTGGATCTCTGCAATATCCTCTGTCGTGTATGAATAAGGGCCTCTCATAATAATCACAAGTACCTCATCGAGAACTTCCCCATTTCTGTCAATTGCATGCCCGTATATTACCTTCCTCGATGGTATATCTTCTATATCAATATTCTTTTTCGGTTTGAATACTTTTTTCAATATTTGAATCGATTTTTCACCGCTAATTCTTACTATTCCAATTCCTGCTTCTCCAGGTGCCGTGGCTATCGCTGCTATTGTACCATCTGACATGGCTTTTTCCTCCTTGAACATATTACAAAGCCTGGTAATAAATTACCAGGCCGGCATCAATCATTTTTGAGATATTATAACTTTTCTGTAGGGCTCTTCACCTTCACTAAAAGTCGTTACACCCTCAAATTCCTGAAGAGTAGAATGTATTATCCTTCTCTCATATGGATTCATAGGCTCAAGTTCAACCCTCTTGCCTGTCTTTTGCACCCTGTCGGCCAGCCTCCTGGCAAGTCTCTGCAGTGTTTCTTCTCTCTTCTTCCTATAGTCTTCGGTGTCTAATATAACCTTTACAAAACGATCCCTTTCTTTATCCTTATTCACTACCAGGCTTACAAGATATTGAAGAGAATCAAGGGTCTGACCCCTTCTTCCTATTATGGCCCCTATTCTTGGACCTGAAAGATTAATAAGCAGATTTTCATCCTTATCTTTAATTCTTATCTCGGCCTTTATTTCCATTGCTTCCAAAACATCTCTCAAAAATTTTCTCGCTTTTTCCTTTTCTAAAGTAAAATCAGTGATTCTTATATCTTTATTCTCCGCTTTATCTTCTTTTACTTTTGCAGCTGCCTTTTCCTCCTTAAGCGTAACCCTCACTTTTGCTAATTTGGAACCAATAATGCCGAATATCCCTTTAGCCGGCTGCTCCAACACTTCTATATTCACATTTTCTTTTTCCGTACCTAATTCCGCAATAGCTGCTTGCACAGCTTCTTCTATGGATTTTGCCGTCTTTTCTATTATCATTTATTTATTATACCTCCTTTCTTGCTGCCTGAGGTTTCATCGTAAAACTCTGCTGAATAATAGTAAATATATTACCTACTACCCAATACAATGCAAGGCCTGAAGGTACATTAATGGTAATCATGCCAAACATAATAGGCATAATATTGGTCATCATGCTTTGTGTTTGCTGTACTTGATCTGACTTGCCCTTTTCTGTTTTTGATTTTTGGGGGCTTACCATTTTCATCTGATAGTATGTGGTCACCGCTGATAATATTGACAGGATGGGCAGCCCAAAACCTGCAACCCTTATTACAGTAGTAGCCATCTCAGGTTTACCAAGGTCGGCGAGCCACCAGAAGTTCTTTGCAATTCCCTCATACACGCCGGCATCCAAAAATACATATTTGATCGGTTCTCTTATTACATAGAACAACGCAAGAAGTATAGGCATTTGTATAATTAACGGCAAACAACCGGAAGCCGGATTGTAATTATGCTCCTTGTACAGCTCTATCAGCTTCTGATTCATCTTTTCTTTGTCATGCTTATACTTTTCCTGTATTTCCTTCATTTTGGGATTTATTTCGTTCATCCTTTTAGTGGATTCAGTCTGTTTGATATTAATAGGCAAAAGCAATAATTTAGTGATTATTGTAAAAACGATAATCGAATATCCATAATCCCCGATAAAATCAAAGATTATTTTCAGTAACATACCTAATGGTCTGGCAATATAACTTAACAAGTCATTTCCCCCTTGCAAAAAGATTTTGAGGATATCCCTTCTTTTTGTAACATTCTATTTATGTTAAAACCTAAAGTTTTTCTTTCTTTTCCGGTACGGGATCATATCCGCCGGGGCTAAACGGATTACATCTTAGTATTCTACCTGCAGACAGAAACATCCCACGTATTACCCCATGCCTTTCAATGGCTTCAATAGCATAATTTGAACAAGTGGGTATAAACCTGCACTTTCCTCTTGATAAAGGGGAAATTAACATTTGGTATCCTTTTATCATAATAATGAAATATTTCTTCATTTATTCCTCGCTTTTTTGAAGCTTGGCCCTTTTCAAGATTGTTATCATGCTATTCTCAATTACAGAAAAATTGACCGACCCTATTCCCGCTCTGGCAGTGAAAACAATATCGTGCCCTGATTTTGTATTGTTGGCAAACCCCCTGTATATCTCCTTCATCTGCCTTCTTATCTTGTTTCTGACAACGCTATTGCCTATCTTTTTACTTACCGAAAAGCCTATCCTGTTAAAAGCGGCATTATTCTTGATTATATACATGACAACATATTTATCTACATAATACTTTCCTTCATTATAAACTTTTTTAAATTCATAATTTTTCCTTAGCTTTTGTAATGCTGTCATTCGCTGCCTCAAACCCCTTCATGCAGAAAAGGCCACAAGTAGCGGCCTTATACTGTCAGTCTTTTTCTGCCTTTTCTTCTTCTTCTTCTGAGAACCTCCCTACCTGCAGCAGTACTCATCCTCTCTCTAAAACCATGAACCTTTTTTCTCTGTCTCTTTTTCGGTTGATATGTCATTAACACAATAACACCCCCTAACTTCCGTTTTCAGTAATTTACACATCAAACTTTTATCAAACGTCTCCCTAACTGAAATTAAATTCGAAACCGGAAAAAATAGTTCTTCCATTCCTATTTAATCAAGAATCGTAAGGAGCGTATGATAAAGCATAATTCACCACTTTACTATTAAAATTATATAGACATTGTAAGTATGTGTCAATATAATATTTGTCTCCCCCTTTATATATTAATTGGGGATAGGGCATTATCAACAACTTCAATATTATTTAGCAACTTTTTTATATTGAACTTGACTGTTTTTTTTGATATTATAAATGTATAATTGTGTACAAGTTAATTTTTTAATCCAAATTGTCAACAGATGTGCATAATTTGTGTATAACATTCTATTTTTGTGTATTAATTTCTTTTTTATTGTTAATAATCAAATAAGTTTTGGTATGCCGTGAAAGAAATTTATAATTACAAACCTATTTAACGGGCCTGATTTTGCATCGTTTTGTGTGTCTTTTCACGGCTTATGAATCAGTGCATAATGTTTAGCGATAAATATATAGTATGTGGATCAACACATTTTTTTATTGTTGATAACTAATATTTTTTCTTCCTTTATACAATTATATTAACATTTTATACACATTTTTATTCATTGTAGCGAGGCGTAAGAATGTCCCCCCACTTCTGTATATATAACGCATAAATTCCATTACATTCTGCCTTCATAATATAATATATAATGTTATTAACCATCCTGGTAGTCAAGGAGGCTAAAATATGTATTCTCAAATAACAGAAATCTGGGAAAAAACACTAAACGTAATAAAAGTTGAACTAACTGAAGTAAGCTTTAATACTTGGCTTAAGGCAATACAGCCTATTTCTGTTAAGGACAACCTCATTACTTTTTCCATCCCCGATGACTTTACAAAAGGTATTCTTGAAGCAAGATATGGCAAATTGATACAAAATGCATTAAAGCAGGTTACTTCCGAGTACTATGAAATAAGATTTGTTATTCCCACAGAGGATAATTATGCTTCAATAATGAAAGAAAGATCCGAAACAAGCCAAAATGATGAATCGGTTCTTTCTTCCCTGAATCCAAAGTATACCTTCGAAACCTTCGTCATAGGAAATAGCAACCGCCTTGCGCATGCCGCCTCGGTTGCCGTAGCGGAATCACCTGCAAAAGCGTACAACCCTCTTTTTATTTATGGAGGCGTTGGATTGGGCAAGACGCATCTTATGCATGCAATTGGACATTACATATTGAAGCAAAATAATAAAACAAGAGTCGTTTATATTTCTTCAGAAACTTTTACAAATGAGCTTATTAATTCAATAAGAGATGACAGAAACAACGAATTTCGAAATAAATATAGAAATGTAGATGTGCTTTTGATAGATGACATTCAATTCATTGCCGGCAAAGAAAGTACCCAGGAAGAGTTTTTCCATACTTTCAATTCCCTGTATGAAGCTAATAAACAAATTATTATATCAAGCGATAGGCCTCCCAAGGAAATAAGGACTTTGGAAGAAAGGCTCAGATCCAGATTTGAACAGGGATTGATAGCTGATATTCAACCTCCCGATTTAGAAACAAGAATTGCTATATTGAAGAAAAAGGCAAAATCAGAAAATCTTTCTATCTCGGATAGTGTAATGCTTCTTATAGCAAAAAAAATACATTCCAATATCCGTGAACTTGAAGGAGCATTAATCAGGGTTGTAGCCTACTCTTCCCTTACAAATGGTGAAATTAATGAAGACCTTGCAAATGAAGCTCTAAAAGACATATTGTCAAACACTAAACCAAAGCTTGTTACTCCTGATGTTATAAAAGATATTGTAGGACAATATTATAATATGAAAATCGAGAACTTCAATGCAAAAAAGAGAAATAAATCTATAGTTCTGCCTAGACAAATCGCAATGTATCTTTGCAGGGAGCTTACAGATCTTTCATTGCCAAGAATAGGGGAGGAATTTGACAGAGATCACACTACAATTATACATGCCTGTGATAAAATATCCTCTGATTTAAAAACAGATTCACAATTAAAATCAATTTTGGAGGAGCTTAGAAGTAAAATTGAAAATTAGTGTTTATTACCCTGTTGATATATTATTGATAAAATGTTGATAATTCTTTATGTCTTTTTTTACTGTTTTTTTTATTAACAGATTATGTTTTAATAACTCACAATTTATCAACATGCTTTTTCTTTCTTTATCAACCGGTATCAAGGCTTTTGCACTTACTAACAGCTCCTACTACTATTACTACTTAAATAATTATATTTTATTATATCATCAATAGAGATGACCCTTGCTTCTACAGCCTGTGAAAAAAACAAATTTATAAGTGGCGGAAGTACACGATTTCGTAAGATACGAAATCGGCGCGCAAGTACGCTAGGGGCATACTTGAATAAATATTTCAGGAGGTTATCCACAATGAAAATAATAACTTCAAAATCTATTCTGCTGGAAAGTATAAATACAGTACAAAAAGCAGTACCCTCAAAAACTACACTTCCTATCTTACAGGGAATTCTTTTTGATGCAGAAAACGGTAAACTCAGGCTGACGGCTACAGATCTTGAAATAGGAATAGAAACGGTATTAAATGCAGATGTAATAGAACCCGGAAAGGTAGTATTATTATCCAGGATAATAGGAGAAATAGTAAGAAAACTTCCGGATTCGGATATAGAAATAGAAACAACAGAAAGAAATTTGGTTTGTATAAAAAGCAACGGGTCGAATTTTGAGGTTGTTACCCTTCCATGTAATGAATATCCCGAACTTCCGGTAGTAAGAAAGGAAAAAGGTATTACTCTCAAACAAAACGTTTTGAAAGATATGATAAAAAAGACAATATTTGCAGTATCATCCGATGAGGCCAGGCCTATACTTACAGGAGTACTTTTTGACATCTCTGATGATAAATTGACCATGGTGGCTTTGGATGGTTTCCGAATGGCCGTTAAATGGAATTCAATAATAAATGATAATAAATTTAAAGCTGTTATTCCAGGAAAAACCCTTTCTGAAATAGGAAAAATACTAAGTGAAAAAGAAGAAGACGTTAATGTATTCTTTTCAAAAAACCATATCCAGGTCCGGATAGAGGATACGGTAATTGTATCAAGGCTCCTGGAAGGGGAATTTATTAACTATAAACAGATAATACCTTTGGAATATAAAATAAAAGTAAAGGTTTTTTCAAATTCATTAATGGAGGCTTGTGACAGAGCAGCGTTATTTGCAAGGGATTCCAGCAATAATATGATAAGACTTGAAATTAACGACGACGTTATGACAATAATGTCAAACTCACAGAGCGGTAATGTTCATGAGAAACTAAGCATACAAAAAGAAGGAAACGATATAGAAATTGCTTTTAATGCAACATACCTTATGGATGTTCTTAAAGTAATAGAAAGTGAAGAAATAACAATGGACTTTACTACAAATGTAAGCCCAAGCATAATAAGACCTTTTGATAACACGGACTACTTATATCTTGTACTTCCGGCAAGATTCAAAAAGGACAGTTAGGACAGGAAAACCACCCTACATAGGGTGGTTTTAATCAAATTTTTACAAAAATTGTGGGTTAAACCACTATTGGAATTAATAGCTGAGGTGTTAACATTGTATATAAAAAAGATAAACCTAAAAAATTTCAGGAATTATAGAGACCTTGACATTGAATTGTGCAAAGGGGTAAATATATTTTATGGAAATAACGCACAAGGAAAAACGAATATTATAGAGTCGGTATATATAGCATCTACCGGTAAATCCCATAGGGCACAAAAGGATGCTGACCTTATAAAGTGGGAATATGAGGATTCAAAAATAAAAGTAGACTACCAAAAAGAGGACAACGAGAAATGTATAGAAGTATACTTAAATAGAAATCTTCAAAAACAAATAAAATTAAACGGAGCAAGATTATGTAAAATAGGGGATCTGATTGGGAATCTTAATACAGTGATATTTTCTCCCGATCATATGAAAATAATTAAAAACGGCCCCGTTGAAAAAAGGAGGTTCATGGATATAATATTATCCCAGGTTAAACCGGGCTATTATTATAACCTGGTTCAATATTTAAGAACTTTGAAACAGAGGAATAATCTCCTTGCTGAAGCAAAAATAAACTCAAGTATTCTTAAGACAATAGATATATGGAATGAACAGTTGGCATATTTCGGTACAAAAATAATAACATGCAGGCATGAATTTATTAATAGAATATGCTGCATGTCAGAAGACATACACAAAACAATATCCAAAGAAAAAGAGAAATTGGGGTTAAAATACAATTCGAGCATAGAGTATAATATCAATCTGGAAAAAAAGATTAAAGAAAACTTTATGGAAGCGTTGAAAAAAACTATAAAGATTGATTTAAAAAGAGGTGCAACCCATAAAGGACCACATAGAGACGATATATTGTTTTTTATCAACGGTAAAGAAATTAAGAAATATTCCTCACAGGGTCAGCAAAGAACCGCTCTGCTTTCTTTGAAAATTTCAGAACTCAAATACATAGAAGAAGAAACCGGAGAATCACCAGTTCTTTTGCTTGATGATGTCTTTTCCGAGCTTGATATAGAGAGGCAAAAATACTTGGTTGAATTTATTAGAAGAATACAAACAATTATTACATGCACTAATATTGAACATATTGAAAAGTTTAAGCTGGACGGCTCAACAATATATAGAGTAGCAGAAGGAGCGGTAGAAAAAGAATAAGGCTTTTAGTTTTTCATGCTTAGGGTTATAATAATATAGTGCGATTAATGTTTTTTTATTAGGTTGCAAGGGAGGACAAGTCGATGTTTCTACATCTTGGAGGGGATGTTGTAATATCCCTAAAGGATATAATTTCAATAATGAATATTGAGTCGAGCAATAAATCCGATTATACAAAGGAATTCCTGAAGACTGCAGAGGATGAAGGCTTTGTGAGAAGAATTTCGGAGGATGAAGAAAAATCTTTTATATTAGCGGAAAAGGACAAGAAGACAATTATTTATTTGTCTCCCATTTCTTCCGTGACATTGTATAAAAGAGCCGGATTTATAGATGACATATCGCTGAAGTAAGGGGGAGCAGAATTGGAAGTAAAAAATTACGATAACAAATATGAAGCGGAACAGATTCAGGTGCTTGAAGGGTTGGAGGCCGTCAGGAAAAGGCCGGGAATGTATATAGGGAGTACCGGAACAAGGGGCCTTCACCATTTGGTTTGGGAGGTTGTTGATAACAGTATAGATGAAGCACTTGTGGGTGCCTGTAAAAATATAAACATAACAATACATCCTGATAATTCAATCAGCGTGGAAGATGACGGAAGAGGCTTTCCGGTAGGAATGCATCCCAAGCTTGGGAAACCGGCTGTGGAAGTTGCTTTGACAGTGCTGCATGCAGGAAGCAAGTTTGGGGGAGGAGGCTACAAAGTTTCGGGAGGATTGCACGGAGTTGGTGTATCTGTAGTAAATGCCTTATCCGAATGGCTGGAGGTAGAAGTAAAAAGAGAAGGAAAAGTCTTTTACCAAAAATATGAAAGGGGTAACCCCACTACTGAGTTAAAAGAGATAGGAACAACAAGAACAACAGGAACAAAGGTATCCTTTAAGCCTGATGACAAGGTATTTGATGAGACAGAATACAGTTTTGAAACCTTGGAGTACAGGCTCAGGGAGCTTGCGTTTCTTAATAAAGGAATAAAGATTACCCTTAAGGATGAGAGGGATGGAACGGAAAAGAGCTTTCAATATGAAGGCGGGATAGTCTCTTTTGTAAAATATTTAAATAAGAATAGGGAAGTACTGCATAAGGAACCTATTTATTTTGAAAGCAAAAGGGAAGATACTGAAGTTGAGATAGCAATACAGTATAACGATGGATATGCAGAGAGTATTTTCAGTTTTGTAAATAATATTAGCACATTAGAGGGCGGAAGCCATATGCTTGGTTTCAAGGCCGCAGTTACAAAAGTTATAAATGATTATGGCAGAAAGTATAAATTTATTAAAGAAAATGACTCAAATCTTATTGGAGAAGATGTCAGAGAAGGAATGTCTTGTGTAATAAGTATTAAACTTACCGATCCCCAATTTGAGGGACAGACCAAGACGAAGCTTGGAAATCCAGAAGTAAGGGGAATTGTAGACAGCATAGTTACAGAGAATTTGGAAGGCTTTATGGAAGAAAATCCAGCGGAAGCAAAGGTTATTGTAGAAAAAGCATTAATTGCAGCGAGGGCCAGGGATGCGGCAAAAAAGGCGAGGGAACTTACAAGAAGAAAGACAGCCCTTGAAAACACCACACTTCCCGGAAAATTAGCAGATTGCTCCGAGAGGGACCCGGAACTTTGCGAAATATATATAGTCGAGGGTGATTCTGCAGGAGGCTCCGCAAAACAGGGAAGGGATAGAAGGTTTCAGGCAATACTGCCCTTAAGGGGAAAAATATTAAATGTTGAAAAAGCGCGATTGGATAAAATTCTGTCCAGCGAGATGATCAGGGCAATGATAACTGCTTTTGGCGCAGGTATAAGCGATGATTTTAACATTGAAAGAATGAGATACGGCAAAATAATAATGATGACCGATGCGGATGTCGACGGTTCACATATTAGAACATTGCTTTTGACCTTCTTTTATAGGTATATGGTTCCGCTTATTGAAGCTGGTTGTGTTTACATTGCGCAGCCCCCTCTTTACAGAGTCAGAAAAAAGAACAAAGACTATTATGCGTATAATGATAAAGAACTGGAAAAGCTGTTCAAACAAATAGGTAAGGAAAGCACAAACATACAGAGGTATAAGGGTCTTGGGGAAATGAATGCCGATCAGCTATGGGATACTACGATGAATCCCGAAACCAGAACATTGCTTCAGGTTACCATGGAAGATGCAATAGCAGCCGATGAAATATTTACCGTTCTAATGGGGGATAAGGTTGAACCAAGAAGGGAATTTATAGAAAACAACGCCAGATATGTGAGGAATCTTGATATATAAATAATTAGATACGAGACACTGGTTACTAGATACGAGGGTCAGGGTTAGGCTTCGAAGTAACTAGCGATTGTCATATATATTTGGATAAATTTTGGAGGTAATTAATTTGGATTATGAGAATCAGAAGATAATACCGGTAAATATTGAAAATGAAATGAAAAATTCGTTTATCGACTATGCTATGAGTGTTATAGTACAGCGTGCATTGCCTGATGTAAGGGATGGTTTGAAGCCGGTCCACAGAAGGATTTTATATGCAATGAATGATTTGGGATTTACTCCCGATAAACCTCACAGAAAGTCTGCAACGACAGTAGGTGAAGTTTTGGGAAAATACCATCCCCACGGTGATGCATCGGTTTATGACACAATGGTAAGAATGGCCCAGGATTTTTCATATAGGTATATGCTGATTGACGGCCACGGAAACTTCGGTTCCATTGATGGAGACAGTGCTGCGGCAATGCGTTATACAGAATCCAGAATGTCCAAAATAGCAGTGGAGCTCTTAAGGGATATAGATAAAGAAACAGTGGACTTTTCACCGAACTATGATGAGAGTCTTAAAGAACCAAATGTTCTTCCGGCCCGTTTTCCGAATCTGCTGGTAAATGGAAGCAATGGTATAGCGGTAGGTATGGCAACTTCCATACCCCCGCATAACCTTGGGGAAGTAATTGACTGCGTAGTATCAGCCATTGAAGATCCTGAAATAGAACTTGAGGAAATGATGAAACATATCAAAGGTCCTGATTTTCCTACCGGTGCAATAATAATGGGCAGAGAAGGGATAAAGAAGGCTTATGCTACAGGAAGAGGAAGGATTACTGTCAGAGCTAAAGCAGAAATAGAAGAAATGAGCGGAAACAGGCAGAGAATAATTGTCAGCGAGATTCCGTACCAAGTGAATAAGGCCGCAATGATAGAGAGAATAGCTGATCTTGTAAAGGAAAAGAAAATAGACGGTATTTCAGACTTAAGGGATGAATCCGACAGAAACGGTATGAGGGTAGTAATAGAGCTTAAGAGGGATGCAAATTCCCATATTGTATTGAACCAGCTTTTTAAACACACTCAAATGCAGGATACTTTCAGTATAATAATGATTGCACTTGTCAACGGACAACCCAAAGTTCTGGATCTGAAGAGCATAATTACCCATTACATCAGTCATCAGAAGGATGTTGTGACAAGGAGGACCCAATATTTTCTAAAGAAAGCCGAAGCACGGGCTCATATTTTGGAAGGCTTGAAAATAGCCCTTGATAATATTGATGAAATAGTGAATATACTTAGAAGCTCTAAGAACGTTGCTGAAGCTAAACAAAGAATGATGAGCAGATTCGGGCTTTCAGAGTTACAGGCCGAAGCAATAGCGGAGATGAAGCTTAGAAGTCTGACGGGCCTGGAAAGAACCAAGATTGATGAAGAATACCTTTCACTGATAAAGGATATTGAATATTACAGGACACTTCTTGCCAATGAACAAAAGCTTTTAATGGTTGTCAAGGATGAGCTTTTGGAGGTAAAAAGGAAATTTAATGATAAAAGAAGAACAAGAATAAATGCTGCATCATTAAAGGAATTTGATGAAGAGGATTTTATTGAAGAGCATGAAGTAGCTGTTACAATTACTCATTTTGGCTATATCAAGAGGCTCCCGTCAGATACATATAAAAGCCAAAGAAGAGGCGGCAGAGGAATAACAGGGCTCCAAACAAGGGAAGAGGATTTTGTAGAAAATTTATTCATAACTTCAACTCATAATTTTATTCTGTTCTTTACCAATAAGGGTAAAATGTATAAGTTAAAGACTTACGAGATTCCAGAAGCGGGAAGACAGGCAAAAGGGACAGCTCTGGTAAACCTTTTGCAGCTGGATGCAGATGAAAAGGTTAATGCTGTTATTCATATCAGGGACTTTAATGATGGGAAATACCTTATATTCATGACAAAACAAGGTACTGTCAAGAAGACTGAGCTGAAGCATTACGATACCTCAAGGAATATAGGCATCACAGCCATAAATCTTTTTGATAACGATGAACTGATTGGAGTTAAGCTTACTCGTGGCACTACGGAACTTATAGCTGTTACAAAGAGCGGACTGTCAATAAGATTTCCCGAGAGTGATGTAAGACCTATGGCAAGAAACACCCGCGGAGTTAGAGGGATAAGGCTGAATTCTGATGATGAAGTAATAGGAATGGATATAGTTGAAGAAGGTGCGGATCTGGCAGTAATAAGTGAAAAGGGCTATGGTAAACGTACATCGATATCAGATTATAGGGTTCAGACAAGAGGAGGAAAAGGGATAATAACCTCAAGAATAACCTATAAGACCGGAAATGTTGTGGGTATGAAGGTTGTTAAGGAAAATGACGAAATAATGTTAATAAATCTATCCGGCATAATTATCAGGATGAATGTAAATGAAATATCAAAAATGGGAAGAAGCACTCAAGGCGTTAAATTAATGAAGGTTCCCGAAAATGAAAGTGTAGTGTCAATAGCAAAAATAACCAACGATGAAGAAGAAGAACAGCAATAAGCTGTTCTTCTTTAGAAAAAATCAGTCTTGATTTAATAATATAATAGAATAATGTTTATAATATTAAGACCCCCGTTAAAGTATTTTATAGTATAGGAAAGTATAACTTTCCTATACTATAAATACCTTTGATTTGAGTGCCCGCGCCATTATTTCCTCATTGTATTCGGAAAAGTCGCATGGGCGGCAAATGCGGCAAAGCCGCCTTTGTTCTATACTGAGGGAGTCTTTTTCACTTTATCAAATATGCATATATTCCCATTTGACGTCGGGCGATATACATGATAAAGTATAATTCCTGAACCAAAAAAGGTTAGGATGCAAATTACCA
>ERZ795049.2645-NODE-2645-length-20470-cov-6.972961_pt1 | contig 20470 bp, 23 predicted proteins | sample MGYA00375133_ERZ795049 | MGnify/ENA primary metagenome ERZ795049 (study PRJEB30178, sample SAMN05720147) | activated sludge metagenome | isolation source: anaerobic digester from wastewater treatment plant | place: Japan | collected 2015-04-20 ...
TGAAAACATGATTGCCATATCCCGAAGTGTTAGCAACTTCTTTTCTGTGAGAGGCGATGCAACCTGGGCATCCCCATCTCGTAAAAAATTTTTTTTCATGGCAATCCTTTGAACAATAAGGATTCCATGCCAAAATCCTAATTTCCTTAATTCATGGCTATTAAGGTTTGATAGAACATGAATGTCGATGTAAGCTGAGGAAAATTTTGGCAAAAAATAAACCTTAATCTTGAAAAATTAAGGCATCTGCAGTTTTAAGGTTTTGGCAGGTATCTTTTACTTTAAGGTTTACCAGTTCCCAGTTTAAAAATCATGCCGTTCTGTCAGTAAAGTCTTTGATAATCTCGTTGATTAAAATTGCTTCTTTTGAACCATATTTTTCAATTTCATTTGTAGATAGGTCCTTTACATCACTTAATGCCTGATAAAAATTTGAAAGTTTGTTTCCCTTGAAATCTGCAAAAATGAATTCAAGTTTTGTTGCCAATGTGGTACGATCTTCGATATCTTCAATTTCACCAAGCCTTATCATTAATGTATGCTTTATTACCCGTACGATGCTTGGTTTGTAATTTCGCCCTCGCGTAGTTAACTGCCATCTTATTTTCAACGGTTCGATAATTGAACTTCCATTAAATGCGAGCATAAAATTTTCTTGCGTTATCTTGTCATCAAGTATTACCTTATTCTTTTTTAGTATTGTGTAAAGTTTTATCGTCCTTATGTCAATTTCGCTGTGATCATTATTTATATCATCAATCTCCAAAATTCCTGATAACTTAGTTTTCCATTTGAATCCTGTTATCCTTTCTTTTGGTTTTTTCAGTTGCCTTTTAACATGGTGACCAGAATTAATATTCACATCCATCATTAAAGTCGGTTCTGATGGCATACTTTGCAGAAATTCTTCAGCATCCCTATAAATCGGGAATTCTAAGGGAGATAAGAATGTTTTATATCGCTGGAAAAGGTAAACAACAAATTGATAAAATAATTGAAGTATGATTGTATATTTTAAAATAACTTGATCTGATTTAATAAAATTAATTAGATCAACCAGATCTGTCATAACTACTCTTAAATAAGTCCTGATTTTATTAGGATCAAAGTCAAGGTCATTAATTTTCCCTTTTATAAAACGTTTGGATTCATCAAAATCATAGTTAAGCCTTTTTTCAAGTCTTTCTTTGAAAAGATAGTCTGCTCTTTTCCCATACTCTCCACTATTTACGATGCATTGTTCATCAATCAACTTTACATAACTATTCAGATTATGTGTATTGTATTCAACGTTATCTCTTTTAAATTCAGCTATAAAAAACTCAGTGCGGGATTTATGAAATCCATAATATCGAAAATAGCTATCAAAAGATTCAAGAGGTCTATCCCAAAAATCCCAGTCTTCCATAAAATTAATTATAAAGAGTTTATCACTAGTGTCCGGTTAAGGACTTTTTTAAATGCTGTAAGTTATTAATATTTAATTTGTTATATGCTGTTTTGAAATTTTACGATTTGAATTCATAATTTCGCTTGTTCCCTATTTTGAGCGATTATGCATTCCGGAAAGACTGTTTTAAGCCAACTGATGATGTTTATGCCTGAGTTTGAATTCAACAAATGCGTTGCCCGATATAAGGGTGATTACCGGGTGAGGAACTTTTCCTGCCGGGAGCATTTTCTTGTTATGAGTTTTGCTCAATTGGCAGGGCGTGAAAGTTTACGGGACATTGAAAATTGCCTGACAGCTTTCTCCTCAAAGCTTTACCATTCCGGTCTTACCAAACCAGTTTCTAAATCCACCCTGGCTGATGCCAACGAAAAAAGAAACTGGCGCATTTATGCCGATTTCGCCCAGGTGCTGATCAAAAAAGCAAGACCACTATATTTTGACGACAAGGAATTCCGTCTGGATATCGATAACATGGTTTATGCTTTTGATAGCACAACAATCGACCTTTGCTTGAGCCTTTACCCATGGGCCCGCTTTCGTCATCATAAAGGTGCAGTTAAGATGCATACTTTACTGGATCTTCGTGGTTCCATTCCCATCTTCGTCGACATCACCGAAGGAGCTGTTCATGATATTAACGCCTTGGATATGATGCCAGTAGAGCCTGGCTTATATTATGTAATGGACAAAGGGTACATCGACTTTCATCGTCTCTATACCTTAATCCATCAATGCCGGGCTTTTTACGTTTCAAGAGCAAAGGACAACCTCAAGTACCAGACTGTTTCTTCTTCGCCGGTAGATAATACTACTGGCGTTATCAGCGATCAGTTGGTCAGACTGACTGGCTACAAGTCATCGAGATCCTACCCGGAAGTATTCCGTTTGGTTGTTTACGAAGACTTCGCCACCAATGTTGTGTACACGTTTATGACCAATGACCTGGATCTACCCGCCTTGACAATTGCCGAACTTTATCGTGAAAGATGGAAGATTGAACTTTTTTTCAAGTGGCTCAAACAACATCTTCACATCAAAGCGTTTTACGGCACCAGTCCAAATGCGGTGTATTGTCAGATTTGGATCGCAATAAGTACCTATCTTTTGGTTGCCATTGCGAAGAAAAAACTGAACCTGGCAATAACTCTTTACACATTCGCTCAAACTTTGGGCCTTACTCTGTTTGAGAAGACCCCTGTCAAAGAACTTTTCGAAGACAATATAAACTCTAGTGTCATGTCACAGATACAATGACGTATATTTCTATTGATAATTCCAATATAATTAATAACTTGGCCGTAAAAACGGCTATGAATTCTTACAAGGTCACTTTATCACAGGATGAGAGAGATTATTTGATGTCCATAACCAGATCCGGCACACATGCAGCCAAAAAGGTGATTCATGCGCTGATCTTGTTAAACGTTGATCGAGGTGAACATTCGCCGACCAACCAAACCAATGAAGAAGTGAGCAAGATCCTTAAAATTGGCATGAGAACTATTGACAGAGTCAAAAAACGATTTGTTGAAGAAGGATTGGAAGCTGCACTGAAAATGGCACCAACTTCACGGATGTATGACAAATTGGTTGACGGTGACATGGAGGCCCACCTTGTGGCCTTGGCCTGCGGTGAAGTGCCAGACGGGTATGCCCGGTGGTCACTTCGAATGCTGGCCGACAAGATGGTTGAACTGCGTTATGCTGATCAAATTTCCTACGAAACTGTTCGCAGGACGCTAAAAAAAACGAACTTAAGCCTTGGAAAGTAAAGGGTTGGGTTATTCCACCCAATGCAAATGGCGAATTTGTTGCCTGTATGGAACGTGTTTTAGACATATACAAAAAGCCTTATGATCCCCTGCGTCCGGTTATTTGTATGGACGAATCGCCTAAGCAGCTGATAGGAGAAACCCGTAAGCCAATACCAATGGAAAAGGGTTATGAGGAAAAACATGATTACGAATATCAACGACTTGGTGTGTGTAATATTTTCCTTGCCTGTGAACCTTTAGCCGGATTCAGGACAGTTAAAATCACAGAAAACAAATGCAAGGTTGATTGGGCAGAATTTATCAAAGAAATTGCTGATGTTCATTATCCTGATGTACCTAAAATAACCTTGGTTATGGATAATCTTGGCACCCATACACCTGGTGCTTTATATGAAAGATTCGAGCCAGCTGAAGCAAAACGAATCTGGGACAGGTTCGAGTTTGTATATACGCCAAAGCACGGCAGTTGGTTAAACATGGCAGAGATAGAACTCAATGTTCTAAATAATCAATGTTTAGGGAGGAGAATTGGTGACATCAAAACTGTAAAAAGGGAAGTCGCTTCCTGGGAGGGTGACAGAAACAGAATTGATAAACAGATACACTGGCAATTTACGAGTTCTGACGCACGGGTGAAATTACATCGACTTTATCCGTCATACCATTGTTGACATGACACTAGTAACATGTCCGATGAGAACCAACTTTCACTTTGGGATTTCTAAACCGGACAGCAGTGAGAGTTTATTTCAAATCAGTCAAAGCTTGTTATTCTTTCATTGGCATCATCTAATACGTCATTCTCAAAGCTGTCCAGGTATACCTGTGTAATTTCTTCTGTAGTGTGCCCTAAGCCCTCCGAAATAACAGCAGTTGAAATACCTGATCGCTTAGCTATAGTGGCCCAGGAATGGCGTGAGACATATGTGGTAAGGGGTGTATCGAGGTGAAGCAACGATGATATTTTCTTCAGCTTCTTATTCATCAGTCGCATAGCGTTCCGGTAATCCAGGTATTCGTTGCCCTTCCTTGTAATGATCGGGAAGACATATGAATCAGGGTTCTGAAGGTTGCTATATCGTTGAATTATTGCTCTGGCTTTATCCGTTATTTTAATGCTGAATTGCTGGCCGGTTTTATGCCTGGTGTAGTTTAACCTGTCATTTTCAATATTATTGACTTTCAAATAAACCAGGTCAACAAAATTCATCCCCCGGTTATAAAAGCTGAACATGAAAAGATCCTTGTACAGCTGAAGGTTCTCCTCTTTGGAAACATCCAAATCTTCCACCAATTTGATAACATCCTTGTTCACGGCCCTTTTACGGGTTTTCTCTGACTTGATGGATATATTTTTAAATGGATAAGCTGATTCTTCAATCAAACCGTCTTTGATCGCTCTGTTAATGATGGCTCGAAGTGTCCTAAGATGTATTGATATGGAATTGATTTTATTGCCAATGGTTATTAAATATGATTCAAATCCTTGTACGGTTTTGTAGTCTAATTCGCTAAGTTTGACATTCTTCTTCCCCTTGTAAGTACTGAATGCATTTTGAGTGTATTTGTAAACCCTGGCATTTCCAGTTTTCCCTTCTCTTTTGAACTTATTAATTATCTCTGTCACATAATCATTAAATAGCTCAGTTGATGCTCTGTTCTTGAATTTCTTTGCAACATCATCTAAACTAAATGGGATGTCCCTGTTTTCAAAGTCTGCAATTATTGTCTTGACTTGCAGCAGTGCATTTTTAATTCTCGTTTTGATTATAGCTTGATCAGGATGCCTGCTGTTAGGTCTTTTCCTTTCATCATCCCATTGAGTTACTGTTGCCGAATGGCTCAAATAAAATACCTTCCTTTTTCGTTCATGAATAACCTGGATGACAATAGGGTGAGATCCGTCACTTAAAGTCTTGTCCGTTTTTAATCTTACTTTAACTGAAGCCATGACTTTCTATTCTGGGTGCAACATAGGTGCAACATTTAAGAATTTTCTTAATTGGCAAGACACTTATTCTCTTAATCCGTAGCACCTGGTTAAATCCTTAAAAGCCCAATGTTTACCGTGACTTGGGCACTTGGTTTCGGAAAGTGCAGAAATATTTCTTTCGATGTGTAGAAATTTAGCCGTATCCACTTCCCCCTCTTTTTACCCACCCTGTAGCAAAACATTATTCAGTACCGCATATATTAATAATATAGCTATAAAAGCTATTAATGTCTTTATATATGATATGTTTAAGCTCCTCTCCTTTTTTCTTTTTTGCCTGAAGTGAATGATTATTGTCGTTTGGGAGAGGTGATTATCTCTGGATGGAGCTAAAGAACCTAGGGAAAGGATGAAATGTGTTGTTTTTAACAGGTGGTTGCCATCATTTTCCCTTGGAAGCAGAAGAAAAGCTATATTATTGTCTTATACGTGATTATACTTTATGATAGTGATCAGCCTTCCATAGCGATTTCTTGTTTCCCTGAATTTGCTAAATTGATATAAATCAGTGTATCTGGCAGCTTTCTCCAGCCCAGCCTGTTTGTATACATGGGAAAGAGCGTTTACAATTTCTTTCCTGGAATAGGTGTTGCCTTCTTTTAGTCTGCCCATCACCTGGAGTTGCATTTGAGCGAAGGGATTTCCGTAACTGCTTATCATCTGTTTTGAATAGGAAATATTTTCCCAGGCTTTTCCATACAATTTGAAGCAGCTTTCAATGGTGTCGATCCATTCTGTTTTATGGGAATACGGGCCCCAATCAATATTACCGCCCGTATGGTTGGTATTGAAATAGCCGGCCATCTGGGCATAAGTGATGTCTGTGGGGAGTTTCCTGGCTTCAATACTTACGGTTTCATCAAAATTAGCGCCAATATCAAAGCCCTTAGTATATTGTCGTCTCAACTCCAGGATGAAATAACGGTCTGCAGAGAAAGCCATTTGGTTCATTTCAAGCTTTCCATCTACAAAATGGGTGTAGGCTTGTATATCACGGTCTGAAGTCCAGCCATTGAGAAGCTCGTTGTTGTTGGCATATTCCCAAAGGCTCACTGCATTTTCGATTTTATGCTTCACTTGATCCAGCTTTTCCAGGAGCTGTTCTTCCGTCTTTTCAAATTCAGACTGATTGTAGATGTAAACATAGCTTCCGTAATTCGGATTGGTTTTGTCCCTTTGTCTTGATACAGCCTGTTTTAGATCTGTGAGAATGTCCACCATTTGCCATTTCTTCTGGGTGTTGCTCACCACCACGGTCATTGCATCTTTATCGTATAGATCAATTCCCTTAAATCCCGAGGCCGTGATAAAAGTAAAAACAGGCAGGGTCTTGGGATCTGTTAGACGGGCAATGCCTTTTATCTTCAATTCATTCCTGATGTTGTCCCCGCAAATAATAGCGCATTTCTTTTTGTCGATGTTTACATCTGAAATTGTCTTGGCAATCTGCTCCACGGAATTCATGAACACAATCACTTTGCTGAAAGTCTTCCCTGAAAGGGTGACAGTCCGGTTTTCATTTAATGGAACCAGGATGTCGTGTTTTAAGGCCCTGTAAGGCTGACTATGGTTGCAAATGATCGGAACCGCCTTACGGCTGTTTGTCCATTCATATTTAACCTGGGGCATCTCAGACACCCAGGAGGGCATGTATTCCAGAGGTGTGGGGGTGGAACTTATAAAGCTGAGCTTGTGGGTGAAATAACGGGCGGTTTCGAAGACATATGCAATAGAACGGGCTCTTTCAATATTTCGGGAGAGCGTAAGTAACTCCTGGGATTCGTCAATTATCAACCTGCATCGCTCCATCAAATGCTCGACTTTTCGAAGGCTGTCATAAACACAAACAATTTTAATAACGGGCACGCTATCTACATATCTGGATATATCCTCATCGGTGGTGTTCCCCCAGACTGGGAGCAAAGTGAAGCTGCTTCTTTCGTTTGGATATTGAGCAGCCTTATTGGTGGCAAGCTCAATATTCGGGACCAGCAGGATTGTATCCAGAATATTTTCCAAAGCCACGGAGGTCATTCCACACCCACAAATTGTTTTATCAATGTAGCCTACAGGTATCTCCTTCAAAGCCTGCGTGGCATATTCTACGTCTAATTTTATTGTGTTCATTGTGACATCAACTTTTCATCCATTTTCAAATTTTCGGAATGCTTAAAATCCGTCCCGGATCATCATAATGTGTGCGACAGCATCACTCTTGAGCAGGGATATATTCATTCGTGTCAAATTAATTATACACTTTAAGCATGATCGGTACCTTTCTTATATACACTATTTTACAGACAAAAAACGCTATAATGCTAATAATCAACATTATCGGGTGACACTTTCTGTCACACTTTTTCGAAGAACTGTCACACGTATAGCGCACTTATGCTATTTATTAAATTGTTATAAACCAGATTTCATAATTCCTGCTTCAAGAGAACGAGATCAAACACTCCTGTTGCAAAGGTACCTTGAAATATCGCCCAATATATTGAACAGCTGTTTTATAGCAAAAAATAAAATAATCAGATTAATTAAAAATTCTATTCGTTTTTATACTGGGAATATGGAATTTCCCAACTCTAATCAAGCTGGTTATTTTTTCAATTTGGGATTGGCCTGCAATAACGAAAATTGTTTAAATCGGAAGGACGGCTGGGTTAATGGCCTTCCGAACACCAGGGGTGGTACCAACGAAGAGATAATATGGCTTTAATCACATTTTGCAAAGACATCAATTTCCCGGTATCGGTTGATATCTTCCCTGTTCCAAATTTGGAATACACAGTTTACCTCTCTACTTTTCGGAACAACAAAATGACACACATGGAATCCTCTTTGACAACCCAAACAATAAAGGAAGCCCTGGTAAAATCATGTCTGGAACTAAAGCCTTCCCTTTTCAAACCATTTCTTGCATCAAAGAAAGTGACAGTTGACTGTGTGGACAAAGAGGCTTTCTACAAATCTTTCAAATACATGTTACGTGTGACAAAGAAAATATCAGAGGGAGAATTGTCATTGAATATAAAAACTGCCGACGCGCGTAATCAGCTGGTTCAGGAATATTGCTTTTATGACGCTGTTCATTTGCATCCCCGACTTATAATAATAGTTCGGGAAGACTTTGACACACTTCATTTAGAAGTGATGCCGTTTTAGACCTGTTTTATAATTCCTCGTTCCTGAGGCTCTCAGAAAGCCCAGGATGAAATGATTAACCAAATAACTACCCTATGGACTACACTCAATTTGCTGGCCTGAAGGTCAGAATAAAAACAAAAGACAACGAGGTTTACGAAGGTTTACTATGGGGCTTCCAATTTGACAATGAAATTGATGAGAATGTACTGGAGGTTTGGATGGAGGAATACATATTTGATGTTGCCGATATTCTTGGCATTGAAGTATGCAAAGAACCACCTTCCAATAAAGCTATTAATGACGAGGGTCTGTTTTTGAATTGAAGATTCCAGGGAGAATATTTCAATTGGATAAAGTTGATGAAAAATCGACAGTTTGATTCAAGTACGGACAATTCTGCATAACGTATTTTAATAAATTTGAAACTACGCAATTACACCCAAATTTTTATATTATGCCTCTCAAATGCTATTTTGGTTTACATTCATGGGATAGATGTAAATGCACGAAATGTGGGACTTTACGGAATATACACCACGATTGGAATAGTGAAACATGTTCGAAATGTGGAAAGACCAGGAGTATTACCCCTGGCACAACATTTACTCCTGAGATTGATAAAATCTTTATCCAATTAAAGTGCGGAAGAAAGGTATATGTTAATAGGTTCACATATTGCCGAACTTATTGGAGCCTTCTTGATGGTACGCCCGATATTAAATATAATAAGGGCATAATTGATCGGGAAAAATGCCCCAAGGATTGGGAAATTGAATATTCGCGGAAAGTACTTAAAATACAACCAACTGACGAAGAAGTTACCACATTGCTGCCCCCATCAATTTATAAAGTATGGCTAATATCGAATGATCTTATTGACAAATACGATGATGCATCAGAATTGATTGTTATTTGGTTTGACGAAAATCCCGGGAATAGATCTTTGAAGGAAATCATTGAAAAAGGTGTGATAAATATCGAATGGGAGAAACATGCAGAAGGATTCTCTTATTAGCTTCACCTGATTTGGAAATATCATGACACGAGTTTGAATTCCTAAACAGAAAAACAATGTACTATGATGAAAATGATTATTTGAATGCACTGGCTCAATATCATTATCTGAAAAGGAAAACCTGGTTGGTTGAGTACTTCGAGTTGTATAAAAGTACGTTAATTTGGCCTGATGGATTACCGCCAATTAAAACGTGTAACTTAATTATAGGCACCATAAAAGAAAAGTTTTATACATTCTACCGTTCTGCTCTTGAACAATTTGATTATGAGTTTGACAATGATAAACGCAGTCTCGTATTTCTATAATCTTCAAATAAGCAATGTACTACTGTCCCTAGATGTACTTCATTAACAATCTTATTGTCGCATTTAAACGCTGCCACAAAGCCGGAATAAAATGCTGCCAAGAAATTATATCGCTTTCCTAGGTAAATGGCAGTGGTTTTCTCCGGCACCCATGGGATGAATGGTTTTCTCCTTTTTGATGGGAGAAGAGGAATTACCTAGATGGGTGATTATTGGATGCCTGCTGGTTTTACTTGCTTTCTCTCCAGCCCGGAATTCCTTATAATCATTTCTGTTATTTTCCCCAGGAAGGAAGTAAACGGAATAATTAAAGTGATTTAAAATCGACAAGCGTTTTTCTATTGAACGATTAAGCTTTCCAGCTCTAACCAATTTGATTATTCTTAACATTTTGCCCTTCCACCTCCCCTGTAAAACGCGCTTGTTGTGTTATCTCCCATTGTCTATCACCCAGTTTATAATCAAACCGGAATCAAAGCTAATGGCAGAAAAAATGGAAGAAAGGACAATTGATTTTAAAGTTCATCAGTTTTTAGCAGAGCCCGATTGTGGGCGAATTACTATCAAGCCAACAAACTGCCTGACCGGGAAGATACAATCTGAAAACCATAGCCATCAAGATCACTGATGATGCTATGGGCTGGTTTTCAATTTATGCCAAATTTATAACCCATAGAAAAACCTAAAACCCTGTGGGTTAATTTACTTTCACCTATATTATTATCCGAATCATTAAACAAATTTGCTAATCCTAAACTATAGAAAAGGCCAATTTGAACAGTTTTGATATCTACACCCGTCCCTGCTGTTAACCCATAATCCAATCTATTGTATTCAAATTCCCCTGATCCCCAACTGATACTATTCTTTCCGGTTCTTGTTTCACCCATTTCTGTTATTTCATATTCATTCTTCCCACTTAGACCCAATCCAAGGTAAGGACCCAAAGCACCATAAATTTTAGTACTTCCAACGTCAAAAGATGCTTTTGCTGTTAAAGGGAGGTCTAAATATAAAAGGGTCATATTCGCATCTGTCTCAGTTATTACACCTAAAGATTCGTCTACCTGACTTCCTTTAAAACCTTTGGTAGAAAGAAGCAGACCCGTTTCAACTGAAAACATTTCATTTAGAGGAAATTCACTTGTCAACCCCACATGAAAACCAGGAATAATTTTGAAATTATCATTAAGGCTTCCAACATCACTTTTCGGAAACATGGTAGATAAGTTCAATCCACCTTTTACCCCAATTATTTGTCCGTAAGATGTTGTTGTAATTAATAACAGAACAATCAAACTCAAATTTTTCTTAAATCTCATCTTTTTTTTCTCTTAGATGTGCTTTTTTACGTGCCCAAAACTACAATAAAAAGCCGGCACTCTGTAGCACCAGCTTAATCAATTAATTCCAAAAACTTACACTATGATGGCTTACGAACCTTCACTTAGCATGGGTACTTTCAAATTTACCCACCCCCCATTGCAATAAGCCACTTTTACTACCCCCCCACCTATAATCTAGAAACAATTTTTTTCAGGGGCAGAACTTGATCCCCCATATTTTAAAATTCCATAAAACTGTTGTGCATGTGTGAATTAAGTGGACTCCACAACACAACCCCACCCACACCCTGAGAAACCGGGACACTCCCCGGGTTCCAAATCACAGTATTAACAATTTAAAAATCAGTAAAATGGTAACAGTCGTTAATTATGCTCTTCGGAAGACTTCCGAGGGCAGGGAATTTTATGTCCTGATTCTTCAGGGTGGATTAAGCTTGGTACAGTCCAGGCAAACAGGTAACTGGTACGCGACTATCAAACAGACCTCCGTACCCTCTACGTTTGATGAAGCAACAGCCAAGTCAATGATTGGTGAAAGGGTGCCTGGATCTGTCCAGCGTAAGTCCTGTGATCCTTATGAGTTCACCTCCAAAACAACAGGGGAAATCATGCAGATGAACCATCGTTGGGTGTACGTGCCTGAAGGTGCTTCTGTGGAGGAAGCCATCTTTGAGGGTGAACCGGAAGTGGTGGAACACAACCCACAAGCTTCAAGGCCACTGATTGCAGCAGGGGTCAGGTAGCAGTCTCTTGAAAGGGCGTTCTTCGGGGTGCCCTTTTGCTTTTTAATTATGTATATATAAACTTTTATGAACATGGAATTAAGAAACGCTGAACGCAAACAAGCAAAAATCAAAATGGGTCTTCAGGCTCCAAGTGGGGCAGGGAAAACCTATTCTGCTCTCCTCCTGGCTTATGGACTGATCAACGATTGGTCCAGGATTGCCGTTATTGACACAGAGAACCATTCTGCCGATTTGTATGCTCACCTGGGCAATTATCAGGTGTTGGCCTTTGAGCAGCCCTTCAGTCCGGAGAGATATATTCAGGCTATTGAGGTCTGTGAGAAGGCAGGAATGGAAGTTATCATCCTTGATTCTATTTCCCACGAATGGGAAGGGGTTGGTGGTATTTTGGATATACACGGGGCTATGATGGGGAATTCATTCACCAACTGGGCAAAGGTAACACCACGTCATAACGCTTTTGTTCAAAAATTGCTGCAATCCTCAAGCCACATCATTGCCACCATACGTTCAAAGCAGGATTATGTACTGTCAGAAAAGAACGGGAAGATGGTGCCTGAGAAGATCGGATTAAAGGGGGTTACCCGTGAAGGGCTGGATTATGAATTCACCATCGTCCTGGAGCTTGATTTAAAACATCAGGCTACAGCCACAAAAGATCGCACACAGCTATTCATGGACAAACCCACTTTCATCATTACTCCCGATACCGGCAAAACAATCAAGGCTTGGTGTGAATCAGGAGCTGCCCCAACACCCGCAGCAACCTCCGTGGAAGAATTGAAGGATATGGTAAAGAGTACCGTCACCGTGGAAGCTCTCACAGCGTTATACAGGACATATCCTGAAACAAGCAAGCTTCTTATTCCTGAATTCAACAAACGGAAACAGGAGATTGTAAACTGCAGAATTGTAACCACGCAAAACTTCAGCAGCAATGGAAATGACACTAAGAATGGTTGACCAGAGGACCAATGTTCCCGATATCAGGGAACAGGAGACAGTGCTGGAAGCAGAGGTGATTGAATCCACGCCAATACAGCCAAGGGTGGAGAAACAAAAACCTTTCATTGAAGCCAACACGGAAAGAGTTTCACTTCTGCACCTGAAGAACGATTGCATTATCCCGGTGTTCCGTGACAATGAAAAGACGGTGAGTCATTACGAGTTTGTGGATGCTGTCCATCATTGCGTTGAACGAACCTTTGGCGGGGAATCCATCCTTGCGCCGGATATCAGGGTAAGCCATAAAATCAATGGCCGCATACCCAGTGCCCTGAATAAGAAGGTATCAGAATTAGAGGATTGGGAAAAGACGCTTTATTGGGAGCGGATGATGTTCGCAATTGAAGTACCCTCTATTGCCAGCGAGATCAACGGGAATGAACTTTCCTTGACTATCGGTGGTGTTAGGGCATTGAATCATGAATCCTTATTTTCAAAGAAGAGCATCGAGAAATTTAAGGTGTTCATAGGGTTTCAGAACAAAGTTTGTACGAATTTGCTGGTATCAACGGATGGAATAGCCCTTGAAATCCGTGTAGCCAGCCTTCAGGATCTTATCAGGCATGTTTATGAACTGTTCAGCAATTACAACATGCGCTTCCACCTGGACACCATGAGGGAGTTCGGGAATTATGCCCTGACAGAGCATCAGTTTGCACAACTTATCGGGAGGGCAAGGTTGTACAACTATTTGCCGGCAGATCAAAAAAAGGCAATTCCTGCTTTGACTTTTGGTGATGGACAATTTAACACCATTGCCAGGGATTATTACATGGACAAGAGCTTTTGCAGGGACCAAAATGGTGACATCAACCTGTGGAAACTGTACGGATTGTTCACAGGGGCCAATAAGAGCTCGTATATCGATACATTCCTTGACAGGTCAGTAAATGCCTTCTCCTTTACAGAGGGGCTCTTACAGGCCTTAGAACACAACAGCGAAACAAGCTGGTTTTTGAGTTGAAGAAAGGGGCAGGGAAATGGGTAAAACCGGATTCCTGCCCCAACTCATCACACAAATAATAAATGGTATATGACAGAAAAAAACCGACTATACATCCTGGAACTCTTCAAGATCGTCAGTCCGACAAGCATCCTGGTAGTGAATCAATATGGCAAAGTGAAACGATTGCACTGTCCGTTCAGGGTGGTAGCCCTGGTAACTATCTTCCCCGACATTATCGAAGGGCAATTCTATATGGTGGATTTCGTAAAAATGACCTTGGTGGAACTGAAAGAGGTGTTTATTATCGGGGGGAAAGGTTATCTTATATGCTATTTCAGGATTGTTTGAACTGACACCTTGCCTCAAGCCTCAAGAAGAGGGGAAAGGAGGAATTAATAAATCCACTGTGTCCTGGCTGAATACATCAAGCCTTTATTAACTGGCTGAATGAGGAGTTTATTTGGGTATGGTGGATTTATGTCTCTTGAACAGGAAAGTACAATGGTTATACAAGGCAATTTACTGATACGATATATCGGTGTAATTTCAGGATTTACCGTGAATGTCAGTCAAAGCCCTCTCCAAAGAATTCCTTTAATGATATGTTCATGGCTTTGAGAACTTTAATAAGACTGCTAAACCTCAAATCGTGTCCTTTTTCATATCTGCCATATTGTGCCCTGGGGAGCTCATTGTCAAAGGCAAACTGCTCATAATTAACATATCCCTTCTCTTTTCGGACTTCCTTGATCCTCTTACCGAGATTATCAAGCTGAATTTGAATGTAATCGTCCTTCTTTGTCATAAAACAAAGAAAAATCAAATACCCCTGAAATATTACCACTTATATGATACCACTTATATGTAGTATTTATAAATTTGGTGTTTAAAGCTTTTGCTTATTTTATTTGCCTAAAAGAATTTCATGCCCAAACGTTGAAATAGCAATTAACTCAAGATGTGGAATTTTAAATATTCTCCTTTACGCATAGTTGAATTGATGAGAAGACTGTTAACCATATAGAACACAATCATCTACTGAAAGAAAGACAAAAATGAAAGATCGTAAATACCAGCAATTTAACCCGAATAAGAAATGACTTATGGGACTACTTGGAAAAATCAAAAATACCATTGAGCCCAACGATCTCAAAAGCAAGAAAAGCCATTTAAAGAATTTGTATTTGACTGCATTATCTGATGGTAAACTTTCAAACGTAGAATTTGATTTTTTGCTTGAAATCGCAAATAAGATATATATCCTGCCTTCAGTAGTCCAAGAAATATGCAATTCGCCTGATGATGTTTCATTTTACATCCCAACGCACAACAGGGAAAAATTGGATCAAATCTATGATTGTGTATGCATGGCTCTTGTCGACGGTGAAATAAATGACCGTGAGGTTTCTATGTGCAAACTGATTTCTGTGAAATTAGGCTTCAGGCCGGTTATCGTTGACCACATTATTAAACATATTCTAGACAGCGTTTTTATGGGAATTGCAAGTGATATTGTGCTAAATGAACTTTTAAAAGAAATTTGATATGGCAAGGATGAATTATATAACAACGAAGTACGGTTTTAACAAACCTCCAATGTTTAAAGAAGATGAATATAAATCCTACAAACAAATCTTGCAGGTGGAACCATCTTATAATATGGCACCAAAAGTCAATTTTTGGGATGAGTTCGTCTTTGAAAAATGGGCTTTAATTGCTCTTGTAGGTGGCTTGGTCTTAGGATTTATTTGGGAACCCCTGTTGTTTATTCCCAGCATAGCCTTTTTATTATTGGTAAGTTCTGCGTTTTCTGGCTCACTCAGCTCAATGTGGAATTTTCAACGTTTCGTTGAACAAAAAAACAAATATTACGATGATTTAAAACAATCCATCCTTTCATCAAAGGATTATGCTGAATTTGTTAATAAAGTCAAAGAACTTTAAACAATGAAAGTTTTGCTCATATGAAAAGGATTCGGATTCAACTCATAACAATTTCGTTTATTTTCCTTTTAAATTGTAAAGGGGACAACATTTTAACCCAAACTTTTTTGGAGAAGTATGATGGAACTTTCTGGAAAGTTCAAAATGAAGATCCACTAGGCATGGATTATTACGGCTTTAAATCAGAAAGATTATTCCTTCATATTGCTTACATTGATAATCCGGAAAATGGATTTACCTGTGGTAAAATTCATGAAGGTGACAATACAATAAACGATGATCATTTTAATGTTAAGATCACAAAGAATTCTGGGAATGAATTATGGGTAGATATTATTTATCTAGACTATGTTTCAAATTCAACCTTAAAATTCATAATTAATAACGGAGGAAGCGAAATGGTTGTTATTCAACAAAATGATGGCAAACTATATTCTCAGGAAACATATATATTAACCTTTATATCATATGATTCTCTGTGTAACTAACGCAACAAGACATTAAAATGAAAATGAGACTTTTAAAAAAATACTTTGATACTTAAAATTAACTGCCAGTTATGTCTTTAAAATATAATATACACAAAAAGCTTCAAACACTATGAAAAACCTGCTTTGTTTTCTCATTCCCCTTTTGATATTTGTTAGCTGCGATAAAAGTACTGAAGAAGATGAAGATATCACCATTCTGGGTGTATGGGAAATGGTATCTTTTACCACGGATAACCTTGCCGATATCAATGATGACGGCATTTACAATAAGGACATGCTTAAAGAATACAAAACCTGGTTGGAGGTTGTACCCAAATTCTCTTTTCATTTTTTGGAAAGTGGTAATTTCTATCACTTGACTGAATGGACAGACTCAAAAACATCGGAAAGTAATACTGACAAAGTAACCGGCACATGGGAAATAAATGAGAACAAAGAGGTGTTATATTTTAAAAACATAAAATGGGGGGCGTTGATGGAATTATTTGAAAACATTCAAAAGATATCATTATCAAAAGACAGGTTAATATTTTATGAAGTCAAAATGGCGCCAGACTCATACGCAACAATAACATATAAAAGGATTTAATTACAGAAATATGAAGTGGGAATATTCTCTAGTAATATATATTTTGTAACCCATCTTGACTACTAATAAGCTAATTTCCTTTAACATCTTCGTGTTATAATTTCTTAACTCTTTATGCCATGAAAAAACTGATAATCCTTCTTATTCTATCATTTTTCACTTTTATTGTAAGTGCTAACTGGAAACATTTTTATCCTAACATTAGTCAAGTTCAAATGCTAAGTGACAATTTAGGATTTGCCGTTGGTGATAATGGGCTTCTAATTAAGTTTGATGGAGTTAAATGGAATAGAATGGAGTCAGGAATAAATGATGAACTGACCTGTTTGTATTTTTTCTCATCAGATGAAGGATACATAGGCACAATGATGGGGAAACTATTTCATTATAAAAATGGGATTGCAAAACTCATATATACTACTCCAAAGAATTTGTATGATTGGAATCCATTTGTTAGAATTCGAATGTATAGTAAAAGTCTTGGATATCTTTTATGTGGCAGTCAAATCTTAAAATTCGATGGCAATCAATGTACAATTGATTATGATCTTGGTTATAATATTTTAAGGTTGGAAGGTGATATTAGTTTTAATTCAGAAAATGATGTTTGGTATGTGGCGTGTGGAGGAGAAGTATACCGGCGTGTGGGATCAACTTGGCAACGGTATAACATTGGATCAACTAAGGATTTAACAAGTATCTTTTTCAGAAATGGGAAGGGCTACATGATTGGGCCACTCACCTGTTTTTACTTTGATGGTTATTCATGGAATAGTATCCCTGGAGGCGGTGGAAAAGAAATTTGGGCGGAAAGCATGAATAACATTTGGACAATTAGTAAGGATGGTAATATTAAACACTTCAACGGTATTTCGTGGAGCAGTAATTTTACCCCTACTGATGTTTCGTCTAAAGATTTCAATTCTATAAGTTTTTCAAATGCAAATAATGGCTGGATAGTCGGTGAAAGAATGACTATACTCAGTTTAAAAAACAACATAGTTCAAGTATACAATAAAATGCAAACCTCTAACGATTTATGGGATGTATTCTTTATTAATGCAAATAATGGGTGGGCAGTTGGAGATTCAGGGACAATACTACATTTTAATGGGACAGAATGGACTTCATTTGAGTCACCTACAAATAAATCACTTTATTCCGTATGGTTTACTTCATCCAATAATGGATGGTGTGTAGGGGAAGAAGGCTGCATATTACATTATAACGGAAGTAAATGGGGAGTTATTTCAAGCCCTACACAAAAGAAACTTAACTCTGTTCATTTTAGTAATGCAACAAATGGTTGGGCTGTTGGGGGAAATGTAACACTGAGATATAATGGTACAAATTGGGTTATTAATAATGATGCATTCGGAGGAAATGTTGTATTTACATATGACGCAAATTCCACATGGGTGGGTTCAGGGTCACTTTATAAGTATACATCTGGATCTTGGTTTGTAAATTCAGGCCCAAGTAGTGTATTTGGAATACATTTTTTTGATCCTTCGATGGGATTTGCAGTTGGGCATGTCACTAATACAACAAATTCCATAAATTCTTGGATTTGGGAATTCAATTCAGCTTCAGGATGGGAACTAAGCCTTGGGCCTGCTCAAGATGATTTATACGCTATTCATTGTGTTGATCAAAATAATTGCTGGACAGTTGGTCACGAAAAAATATACAAATGGGATGGTATCCAATGGATGACTCAAGTAGGATTAGGCACATATCTGACTAGACTTTACAGTGTGTTTATGAATAGTAATACACAAGGTTGGATTGTTGGGGAGAAAGGGAACATCCTTTATACCAACGATGGAGGGAATTCTGTTATAACTGCTACTTGGGACATAAATAATGGAATTAGAAACACCGAATTAGCTATTTTCCCGAATCCTGCTTCGAAGTATATAAGAATTGAAATCCCGAAGAATATTAATAAAATAGAATCAAGAATATTTTCCGTTGATGGGCATTTTATATTAGAGTCAGAAGATGCTGAAATCGACATACAGAACTTAATACCAGGGATGTACATAATTAACACTATTGGTAGTACCTTTTCTGCAACTGGAAAGTTTGTTAAAAATTGAAAATGTAGAACACCCATGTTCTAATAATCAAGAAAAAAGCACCGCGTTGGGGCATACTCCTGCAAAAAACAGTGACCTAAGGTCGGCCGCTAATATTCAACTGGTGCTTTGTCTTGGTTAAGGTACGAATTTTAATAACTTTATCTGAAATTTCTTAGCGCCCACATAATGAAAGCTGTCATACTAACCCTCATTCTGTTCTTGGTATTTTCAGAATTACCTGGAGAGACCAATAAAACCTTTACAGATGACAGCCCACATTTGAAATCTGTCAGGGAATCAAAGGTTAGGCTGGATTCAGTTATAATAACCCGAGAATCACCTGAATCTAGGGAAAAAATCCATTACCTGTACACGCCAGAAGGCTACAACACAAAATGTGTCCATTATTTCTTAATAGACTCGACCAATCAATGGGAGCAGTCATCGATTGATTCATGCACTTATGATTCAAATGGGAATCTGACTTCCTGGTTTATTGATGGTGGAAAGTACAATGGGGATAAGATGAGAGAATTCACATATGATTCTTTGGGAAATTTGTCAACAGTAATTACTTATCAAAGAGGTATATCCGAGGGATCAAAGTGGGACGGCATTTTCAAAGAGGTTTTTGTTACCGATAAATCCAAAAGCATAACTACAATTCTCAAATATAATAAGGTAATTATGGATGAATGGTACGAAGCAGAGAAATGGGACTTATACTTCTTGCCAGATGGGAGAATTGAAAAAATATTGGGATATAATTGTGGGGGAGCCTATTGTGATCATTCTGTGGATACTGTCAAATTTTCATATGATGCGAATAAAAACATTTCCTTCATTATCGACAAAGCATTACTTGACTGGCCTACCCCTTGGGTCGAAATTTTTAAGAGTGAATATTCATATGATTTTAACTCGAAAGTGATTACTTGGATCAACTTTAATGCATATGGAGGCGATGGAATCTTGAGGCCTGAATGGAAATCAGAATTCATTATTGATTTTCCTTATAATATTCACGAGCTAATTCTACCATACGTATTTTATGATTACTCTCTTGAACGATACTTGGAATGGAGCTTATATTGGAATGTCCTTCTGGATTATAAAATAGATGAACGCATAAATTATTCCGGCGCAGGGAGTTTATACAACCGAATTAAATATTACTATTCCAACCAAACCATAACCGGCATTAAAGAATCCACCCAGAAAAAAGTAGAAGTCTATCCTAATCCAGCAACTGATTTTTTAAATCTCCATGTTGGCACCACCCTTGAACCTTCTAAAATTAAAATTTACGATAGCCAGGGGAAGATAGTCTTGATTGAAGATATCAGACCCTGGAAACAACTTTCAGTAAAACACCTGCAGCGTGGCTTTTACATATACAAAGTAAGTTTCCAAAACTCAGTTATGACCGGGAAGATCATACTTCAATAACCAGGTTTCAAATCCTTCATATTTATTAACAGGCAATTGCAGACAGCAGTTGCCTTTTTACTTTCCAGCAAGTCCAGTGATTCCAATCACTTCAGACGATTTTTCAACTTATTGTCTAATCCATAAATACAAGAAAATGATAAACGATCACACCAATGGCAAATTGGCTGAAATAA
>ERZ795049.2648-NODE-2648-length-20464-cov-4.277280_pt1 | contig 20464 bp, 14 predicted proteins | sample MGYA00375133_ERZ795049 | MGnify/ENA primary metagenome ERZ795049 (study PRJEB30178, sample SAMN05720147) | activated sludge metagenome | isolation source: anaerobic digester from wastewater treatment plant | place: Japan | collected 2015-04-20 ...
TGTCGCGCACTTTTCCTCGGGCAATGGGGGTTCGAGCGGGCAGGTGCGTTTCACATAGCGCTTTGGTTTCCATGGCGCCTCGTTACTCCTCTATTGTTGGGCTTTTCGTCTGAAAAAAGTCCGGATTCAGGTAAGGCTTGTTGATCTCCAAGAGCTCTTGCAACAGGCGGCCGCATTGGACCGCGCCGGGCATCAGCGGATGCAGAAGCATGGCTTGGAAAGCGGCTCGCCGGTCTCCGCTGACGGCCGCTTGCACGGTCAAGGTTTCGTAGGCTTTCATCAAGTGCATCAACCCGTGAATCTCCGGGGGCGGCAGCGTTTGCGGCAGCGCCGTCGCTCCGTCCTTGTCGATGCGGGCCGTCGCTTCGATCGAGGCGTCGGCTTCGAAGGAGGGAATGGCCCCGCCGTTCCGGCAACAGACCACTTGGCGGTTGTTGCGGTCGTTCTCGATGGCGTCAATCAGATTGAAGGCTGCGGTTGAATAGTGGGCCCCGCCGCGTTTTGAAAGTTCCTCGGGTTTTTTGTCGAGTGTTTCGGACCGGTATTTTTCGAACAACGCCTGTTCGAGTTCGAGGACTTCTTCTCCGCGCGTCTTGTCCTGCGAGCGCTGGCGGGTTAGGGCGGCGTCCGTTGCATAAAAGTATTGAAGGTAGCCGTTGCAAATCGCCCCGGTCTGTTCGATGGCGATGCGCATGTGGTCACGGATGGCCGGGTTCGTCCACTCTTCGTCGATGTTGGCCAGAAAGGCGTCGATCGCCTTTTGGGTGGCGTCTTTCCCTTTGATCTGGACGCCACGAATCCAGGAAAGGTGGTTGAGGCCGACATAGTCGAGGACGATGTCATCGATGTTGCAGTCAAAATGTTTTGCGAAGTCCATCACGTAGCCGATGGGGATGTTGCAAAGACCTACCGCCGTGATGGCGCTATGGCGGATGAGGGCTTCCGTGATGATGCCGGAGGGGTTCGTGAAGTTGACAAGGACAGCCGCCGGGGCGAATTGCTCCATGGCTCGGGCGATGTCGAGCACTGCGGGGATAGTGCGCAGCGCGCAGGCAAAGCCGCCGACGCCCGTGGTTTCCTGGCCGATGATGCCGTGGCGGATGCCGAGTTTTTCGTCGGCGATGCGCGCCTGCATTCCCCCGACGCGCAGTTGCGTGACGACGTATTTGGCGTCGCGAATGGCTTCGCGCAGGTCGTGGGTGGCGTGCAGCGAAAACGGATTGCCGTGTCGGCGGTTCATGCGCTGGGCCAAGGCCGATGTGACAGCGAGGCGATCCGCGTCAGGGTCCATCATCCAGATTTCGGAGATTGGAATGGCGTCAAGGCGCGCAAAAAGGCCATCGATGAGTTCGGGCGTATACGAACTGCCAGCGCCTATCACGGCCAGTTTCATGCGTGCGAGGTCCTCGCCCCCCCCGGAATTCAAATTCTTTTGGCCCCTGGCGGCCTTCAGAATTTTCGCGCACGATACTGGGGGGTGGTTTGTTTGCGGCGGTTTTTTCTCAAAACCGCGCCCAGCGCCTTGCGCCGCGTTGCTGCCGGATCAGGCGATAGGCGGCGCGCATGGCGAGATGATAACGTTGCGACGGCGCAAAGTCAACGCGCCGCGGCCTGTTGCGACGTCTCCAAGCGGATCGGTATGATGCCAACGCGCGCGGCGCGGAGCCGCGGGTCGGCGCGGGCCTGTTCGGGCCGCAGCCGTAGGCCGTTTGCAGTCGTTGACACGTATGCGAAGGGCGGCGTGCGTTTCGCGCGGGGCATGCCGTGATCCGCGGTGAGGTTTTTGATGCACGAATCCAAGCAGCGCCTCCTTCTCGATTCGTCGGGGTGCGAAATCCGCTTCGATGATCTTTCCCGTCAGTTGTATGCGACGGACGCATCCATTTATCAGATAGTTCCTCTGGGCGTGGCCTTTCCGAAGTCTGCCCAAGAGACCGCGCGCTTGTTGGGCGCCGCCAGCGAGGCAGGCGTTTCCATCGTTCCGCGCGGATCGGGCACGGGGCTTGCCGGCGGCGCCATTGGGAGCGGGCTTGTCGTTGATTTCTCCAAGTACAATCGCCAGTTGGGGCCGATTGACGTGGAGCAACGGACGGTGCGTGCGGGGGCGGGGGTTGTGCTCGATCAACTCAATGCGCACGCGCGCCAGCATGGCTTGTGGTATGGTCCGGACGTGGCGACGAGTTCACGCGCGACTCTTGGCGGGATGATCGCGAACAATTCGTCGGGGGCGCGCGCGCCGAAGTATGGGCTGACGGGCGATCATGTCCGTTCCGTCGAGGCGGTTTTTGCGGATGGCCGCATCGAGATGGTGCGTCGCGACGCGTCGACGCTTCCCAGTCTCAATCGGGCTGTTGCGGAGGAGATTGGCCGTCATGAGGCTGTGGTCCGCGAGCGTTTTCCGGATGGTCTGCGCAAGCGGTGGGCGGGTTATGGCTTTGGCGAATGGCTTCGTCGGCCAGGCGATCTGACGACGCTTCTCAGCGGCAGCGAGGGCACCCTTGTCGCCATCACGTCGGCGGAACTTGAACTCGTTCCCATCCCGAAGCGAAAGGGGTTGGCCGTGCTTTTTTTTGCGTCGGTGATCGACGCGATGCAAGCGACGGTCGATCTTCTCGATCTTGAACCGGCGGCCATTGAACATGTCGATCGTATGTTGCTCGATCAGACGCGCGGGCAGCTTGCGTTCGCGCCGGTTCGTTCGTTGCTGGAACTCGACGCGCAAACGACGGAGGCTGCTCTCATCGTCGAGTTTTGGGACGATGTCGACGACCAACTCGCCGCGTTGACCCAACGCCGCATTGGCATTCGGCAGCAGACCCTTCTCGATCCGCGCGAGCAGGAGATGGTGTGGGCCATGCGTAAAGCAGGCGTGGCGCTGTTGATGGGCGTGCGCGGTTCGGGCAAGCCGATTGTCGGCATCGAGGACACCGCCGTGCGTCCCGAGCGGTTGCCCGACTATGTACGGGGCCTGCAATCGATCATGAGCAAGCACGGTCTGCGCGCGTCGCTATACGGCCACGCGGCTTCGGGCCTGTTGCATATTCGTCCTGTCATCGATCTGCACAAGGCCGAGGGCGTGCAAACATTCCGTGAAGTCACGCAGGAGGTCTCGGCGCTTGTTCGCGAATTCAAGGGGTCCATTTCGGCGGAACACGGCGTCGGCATCGCGCAGACCCCGTTCCTGCGCGAGCACCTCGGCGAGGAACTGATCGATGCGATGAAGCGCGTCAAGACGCTTTTCGATCCGCGTGGCGTGATGAATCCCGGCAAGATGATTCCCGACGGGACTTTCGAGACGGGGTCGAATCTGCGCTGGGGGGCGGGCTATGCGATACCGGAGCCGTTTGATCCCGTGCTGCATTTTACGGCGAAGGATGGATCGTTCGTGGGCAATCTCGAGCAGTGCAATGGCTGCGGCGGATGCCGGAAGGATGCGCCGACGATGTGCCCGACATTTATCGCAACGGGCGACGAAATCATGTCGACGCGAGGCCGCGCCAATGCGATCCGCGCCGTGCTCGATGGCCGTTTACAGGACGCGATCGATCCTCTGAAGTCCCCGGCGCTCGATATAGCCATCGCCTATTGCCTCGCATGCAAGGCATGCACTGCGGAGTGTCCTTCGAACGTCAACATGACGCTGTTGAAGGCCGAGCTATTGAATGCGCGCAATCGGAAGTATGGTCTTCCGCTGCGCGAGCGCGTCGTCAGCGTGGTGGATATCATGGGCGCGCTGGGCACGCTTGCGCCCGGCGTTGCAAATGCGTCGCTTCGTTGGACATGGGTGCGCCGGATCATGGAGCGCGTGCTCGGCATTGCATTCAAGCGACCGTTGCCGCCGTATGCGCACACGCGTTTCGATAGGTGGTTTCGTGCCCGCGCGCCAAAATCTGGCCGTCGAGGGGATGTTTTTCTGTGGGATGACACCTTTGTGCGGTATCACGAGCCGAACGTCGGCCAGGCGGCGGTCGCTGTATTGGAAGCGGCGGGCTATCGCGTTCATCTTATTGCAGGCCGCAAATGTTGCGGCCGTCCCTCTTTTAGCGTGGGGCATCTCGACCGTGCGCGAAAGCTGGGCGAACACAATATTCGGCTGATCCAGTCGCTGGACATCACGTGGCCGATCCTGTTTCTCGAGCCGTCGTGTTACGCGATGTTTGCGGAGGACTACCGTGAACTCGGCATCGCAGGCGCTGAAGAAGTCGCAAAACAATGCATGTTGTTCGAGCAATTCATCTGGGACCTTCTGCAAGAAGACCCCGAGGCGCTTGCGTTTCGCGAGATGCCGCGCACGATTGCCATTCACGCGCATTGCCACGCCAAGGCGCTTACCGACGCCAGCGTGCAGACGCGTTTGGCTCAGCGCATCCCGGGCGGCGCTGTGCGCATGATGAACACCGGCTGTTGCGGCATGGCGGGCTCCTTTGGCGCGTCGAAAGAAAAATATGACGTGTCCGTCAAAGTGGCGCAGCCGCTTGTCGAGCAGATCGAGGCGCTTGACGATGAGGCCTGCGTCGTGGCATGCGGCACGAGTTGCCGGCATCAGATCACGCACTTGACGGAGGCCAGGCCATTGCACATCGCGGAGTTGCTGGCGGACGCCCTGAGATGAAAGGGATCGGACGAGCCGGATGCACACGGACGGCGTGTTGGGATGGCGCGTTATGCGGGCGCGTGATCTCGCTGCCGGCTTGTGGCATCGTTAGCGCTGTAGGAGGCTGAGAAGACATGGCGCATGCGACACCGCCGTTGCCCAGATCGTCGTGGCGGTTCCGTTTTTTCCGGCGCGTGCTGCGGGCTATGGCGTCGTTGTTGATTGTCTGCGGGCTTGTCGCGGCGATTTTGGTCTTTCTCAATGCACGGACTCCGTCGCAAACCGATTTGGCGAAATGTCTCTCGGGAAAACCGGTTTTCCCCCCGCAGCAGCGCGTTGAGCTGACGCTGGTGTCTCTCGATCTCCAGGGGCGTTTTCATATTCCGGGCCCGGCGGCGCGCGCGTACCTGGAGGAGGTGGCGCAGGTTGTTGTGGCGCAACATCCCGATGTCGCCGCGTTTCAGGAAGTCTTGAATCAACAGGACCGCGACACGCTTATTTCTGTTTTGGATAAAGCGGGGCTTGTTTATCACGCGCACTTCCCCGCCGGGTTGCGTGGCAGCGGCCTGCTCATCGCGAGCCGGCATCCCTTCAGTGAGCGCTGTTATCATCGCTTTGTCGCCAGTGGCGATTGGTTTCGGCCATGGCGCGGCGACTGGTATATGGGAAAGGGCGTGGCGTTTGTCAGACTCCAGCTGCCCGAAGATGCAGGCAATATCGATCTGTTCAATGTTACGCTGCATGCGCGGTATCGTGATGCGCCATATGCCGATGTTAGGCGGCGTCAGATGGCGGAGGCGATGGAATTCATCGCGCGCGCGGGAGGACGCGCCCCTGTGCTGCTCGCGGTTTCCCCCTTGAACGGCTCTGGTTTCGGGCCGGAATGCAATCTTTTGACCGCGCCGGGTTGTGTGAGCGGCTGGTGTGCGGTGAAGGGATATGGCCCGGGCGTGGACAGCATTTCCAGCGAGGACTTGACGCCGAAGTTGCCGCCTGCGCGGCGCGATCACACAGGGGTTTGGGTGCGGCCGCGCGGTGCGGTCTGCCGCATACATATTGGGGCCGTTCCCGGCAACGCTTCCCCGCCGTCGGCGCCCGCTGAATCCCCAGCGCCTTCTGCTATAACGCAAGCGGACGGATCGTGATTTCGCCCATCGAGAAATATCTTTGCAAGAGGGCGGCCCTCGACGCGAGACCTTTGGTTGCGTCGTCTGTGTTGGATGTAGACCAAGTTGTGGTCATTCCGGCGTACGCAGAAGAGTCTTTCCTGTTTCATACGCTCGCATCGCTCGGCGCGAATCCGACCGAAGACCGCGAACGCACGTTGGTCATTTGCGTTGTCAACAACCGCGCCGAGGATTCGATGGAGGTCAAACGCGAGAACCAGCGCGTCTTGACCGAGTTGGATGCAGCCCGGCGCGAAGGCCGCTATGGACTTCGACTGGCGGTTGTCGATGCGGCTTCCGAGAAATGCGAATTGCCCCCCCGTGAAGGCGTTGGCGCTGCGCGCAAAATAGGGCTCGATTGGGGTCTGGCAGTCCTTGCGAGCACGGGCGCGGACCTGGCGATTCTGCTGTCGCTCGACGCGGACACGCTGGTTGAAGCGAATTACCTTCCGGCGGTGCGCGCGCATTATGCCAACCACAACAGTTGGGCTGCGACGACGGCCTATGCGCATGCGCTTGATAACGACGCCATTGTGCAGTACGAGTTGTATTTGCGGTGTCACGCGCTCTGGCTGCGGCATGCGGGGTCTCCATACTGGCGCACGGCGTTGGGATCGCGCATCACGTGCAGCGCGGAGGCCTACGCCGCCGTTGGCGGAATGAACCGGCGGACGGCGGGCGAGGATTTTTATTTTTTGCAGGAACTTGTCAAGACCGGCGATGTGCGGGATATCGCAATCACGTGCGTGCACCCGTCTGGGCGCGCATCGCGCCGCGTGCCTTTCGGCACGGGCCCGCGCGTGCATGCTGCGACTTCGGGCCAGGGCGACGCCATTCTCGCGTACAATCCGGAGGCGTATCGCGTTCTTCGCGCATGGCTTGGGCTCGCGGAGAAAAGTCTCGATGCGCCCGGCGACAGGCTGTTGCGCGACGCCGAGGCGATACACCCCGCGCTTGCGTCGTTCCTGCGCGCAAGCAAGTTCGAGAAGGCATGGGAATCGTTGCGCGATAATCATCGGGACGATGCGCGCATGGTGCGGGAGTTCCATCGGTGGTTTGATGGCCTCAAGACCTTGCGCGCGATACACGCCCTGCGCGACGCGGCGTTCCCCAGCCAAGACCCGGCAATCATCCTTCCGTGGCTCGTCGCGCTGACGGGTCTCGATGAAATCGCTTTCGCCGAGGCGCATAAGAACGGTCCTGCCGCAGTTCTCGCGTTTCTGCGTGAATCCGAACGCCTTCTTTATTCATCACGCCTGCTTGCGCTACAGTAACGATTCTGGGGCGGAAAAGGTCGTGATGCAAAGATGCAGAGAGTTTCAATGTCTTTTTTGCGTTTTTTGTATGGTTGTGTTTTTGTGGCGTCAAAAAAGCAAGGGATAAATCATGGCGGAACAGTTCATTTTCACGATGTTGGGCTTGAACAAACACTACGGGCAGAAGCATGTCCTCAAGGATTTTTATCTTAGCTTTTATCCCGGCGCGAAGATTGGCATTGTCGGCGAGAACGGCGCGGGTAAATCGACCATCCTGAAAATCATGGCCGGTATGGATCAAGACTTTCAGGGGCAGGCGACGTTGTCGAAGGGCTATCGCGCGGGCATCGTGTTGCAGGACCCGATCCTCGACAAGGAACTGACCGTGCGCCAGACGCTGGAACAAGCCTTCTCAGGCATCATGGCGTTGATGAAGGAATACGAAGATCTCACCACGCGCATGGGCGAGGAGATGTCGGACGACGACATGCAGACGTGCCTCGACCGCATGGGGGTGTTGCAGGACAAGCTCGACGCAGCGGACGCGTGGAATCTCGACCAGAAACTCAACATGGCGAGTGAAGCGCTCGTGTTGCCGGAGGACGACCGTATCGTCGGGCCGTTGAGCGGTGGCGAGAAACGGCGCGTCGCGTTGTGCAAGGCGCTGCTCGAACAGCCCGACCTGTTGCTGCTCGACGAACCCACCAACCATCTCGACGCGGAGACTATCGATTGGCTCGAAGTGCAACTACGCGACTATCCCGGCACGGTCATCATCGTCACGCACGACCGCTATTTCCTCGATAACGTGACGAAGTGGATTCTCGAGATCGACGGCGGGCACGGCGTCCCGTGGGAAGGCAACTACTCGTCGTGGTTGGAGCAGAAGCTGACGAAACTGGCCACCGAAGAAAAGAAAGAAAACGCCCGCAGTCGCGCGTTGGCGCATGAACTCGCGTGGATTCGCATGAGCAACAAAGACCGTCGCGAACTGTCGCGCAATCGCCTCGCGCAATACGAACAACTCGTCGCGCGCGAGACCGCCGCGAGCAAAGAAGACCAGTCCGTCATCCAGATCGCGCCCGGCCCGACGCTTGGCGAACAAGTTATTGACGTTGCAGGCATCGCCAAGAGTTTCAGCGACACGCCGTTGTTTCAGGGCTTGGACTTTAGCATCCCGCAAGGCGCGGTGGTTGGCGTGATTGGTCCGAACGGCACCGGCAAATCGACGCTGTTCCGCATGCTTGTCGGCAAGGAACAACCGGACGCAGGCACCATTACGATTGGATCCACCGTGAAATTCGCGTATGTCGAGCAGGACCTCGCGGCGCTGGTGTCGGACCGCACGTTGCTCGACGACGTCGGCGACGGCGGCACGGAAGTCATGATCGGCAAACGCGCCGTGCCCATTCGGCAATACCTGTCGCGTTTCGGCTTCAAAGGCGCGGACCAGCAAAAGACCGTGCGCGAGTTGTCCGGCGGCGAACGCAATCGCTGCCACCTCGCGAAGGTGCTCAAGACGGGCGGCAACGTCTTGCTGCTCGACGAACCCACCAACGACCTCGACGTCAACACCCTGCGCATGCTCGAAGAAGCCATCGAAGACTTCAGCGGCTGCGTGATGGCGATCAGCCACGACCGCTTTTTTCTCGATCGCATCAGCACCCATCTGCTCGTGTTCGAAGGCGAAGGCCAAGTCCGCTTCTTCAAGGGCAACTACCAAGAATACGAGGAATGGCGCCTCAAAGAACTCGGCACCCGTCTCTTCGAAAACCGTCGCCACCGGTATCGGAAGGTGGTGTAGTCCACATTTCCCGGTCACACTTTCACGGCCCGAGCGTCTGGTAGGGTAAGGAGAGTGGAGCATGGGCATCTTTCAACGGGCTCGAGACGCTGCGGCGGTACGGCGGGTATTGACGGGCGATCCTGACGCGTTTCGGAGCATTGTCTCGGCATACGGCGGGGCGGTCCAATGGGTCGCTTATGCCCACCTCGGCAATCGCGAGGAGGCCGAAGAAGTCTGCCAGGAGACCTTTCTGAAGGCGTTCCAATCGCTTCATTCTCTGCGCGAGATATCGCAGCTTGGCCATTGGTTGTTGTCGATAGCGCGTAATCTCAGCCGCGACGTCCTCCGCAAACGCGCGCGCGAGGCCGAGTCACTCAACCAAGTCTCACCCTCTGATGCCGTCCATCCCCAACCCGACCGGACGGAAGTTCATGAGCGCGTCCGCGCGCATCTGAATGCCCTCGACGACGAAGACCGGGAAGTCCTTGTGCTCTGTTATTTCGACGGTTGCCGCGCGCCGGAAATTGCGCGCTTTTTTGGCATTAGCCACGTCGCCGCCCGGAAACGTCTGCAACGCGCGCGGCAGGTCCTCGGCAAGCGCCTGGTCCGCGAACTGGGCGACGACATCGCCCGGACGAAACCGGCTAGGCCGCACACGGAAAAATACATGGCGTTGGTGTTGGCAGCTCCAGTGCCCATCAGGCCGGACATTGCGTCGGGCCTAACAAAAACGGGAGGAATCGTCATGGCGGCTGTTTCCAAGAAAGTGGCGGTGGGCGTAGCTGTGGCGGTGTTGCTTTGTTCTGCCCCGTTGGTCGTGGGCATTTTCGCGTCGCGGACGCCCCATGATGCGTACGGAGACTACGTCAGCATGACGTTGAACTTTACGCCCGGCGAGATATTCACCATTCAGCAGGATCAGACATCGACCCAGCATATTGATCTACCTAATAAACCGATGGACATTCCGTCTAGTTCAACGTCCGTCATGGATATGGAAATCCTTGCGGTGGAGGCTGACGGTAGCGCAAGGATAAAGGGGGCGTATCAGTCCGTGAGCGTGAATTACGGCAGCGGTCCCCTGGCGGAACTTCTCAAGAGCGGCGTGGATGTCGGTGCAAGCATTGGCGAGGCGCTCTCGGGAAGAAGCTTCACGTTCCTGCTTTCTCCTGAGGGAGAGGTCGGCGACATAGAGGGGCTTGCGGAAGTTCACAAGGCTGCGCTTGAGAGCTTGCAAGTTCCGGAGAACGCCCGTCCGCTCATTGATCAGATGATTCAGAAAATATGTTCTCCGGAGAATTTGAAAGCGACGGGGTCTGGGTTTTTTCTGTACCTTCCGGGGAAAGCCGTCCGGGTCGGAGAATCGTGGAGCAAGCTGACCATCGCCGATTTTGGGCTTGCGTTGTCGACGAAGAATACTTGGACCCTGAAGGAAGTGCGACCGGATGCAATTGTGTTGGCCCGCACGATGGAAATTTTTCCTGCTCCGGGCAATGGCGATTCGTCGCTTCCCGGAAAAATGGATATTTCCGGTACAGGAGCCGGTGTTGTGGAGATTGATCCTGCCACCGGTTGGATCCGGAGCAGCCAGACCACGATCGAGACGGCGGGCACGATGGCGATTCCTGCGGGCCAGACGCCTCAGGGAAAGATCGAAAAGGTAAATGTGAAGAACACGGGCGTGAGTTCGACCGTTGTCACCCGGAAGAAATAGGCGGCCCTGGAGAGGGGGAGACTACTGGGCGCGAATTTTTCGGTGTGGCGCGCGCGGGAGGTTTTCTAGGCAAGCCATGGCCAGGGATAGCCGCAGATGCTGCACCGTTTCTGATCGGAGGCGTATTCGTAGCGGCAATGGTGGCACGTCGTGGTTGCGGGTGCTTTCTCCGTTTGCGCCCGGCACTGAGACCGGGCGCTATGAAGAGGCCCCGCCTGGGAATGGGGCCTTGCATTTCTTTTGGGTGCGTTGCTCTCGCTCATTTCCGGACGGTGCGCAGTTTGCCGATGTAGCCGCGTTCGGCCATAACGGCGCGGATTCCTTTCACTTCGGACGGAGTCGCGGGCATGAGCGGACTGCGCGGCTCGCCGACGTCGAAACCCGCGAGCTTGATGCCGGCCTTGAGAATCGGAATCGGGTTGATGCGGCCGTTTTGGTAGAACGACTCGAACAGCGGGAAGGTCCTGCGGTGGAATTCCTGTGCCGTGGCGATGTCGCCCGCGATCAAGGCCTCGATAAGTTTGCGGAGGTCCACGCCGCAAATTTGCGCGCCGCCGCTGACCACGCCCGCGCCGCCTTGCGCGAGGATCGGCAACACCATCGTGTCGTCGCCGACGTAGAGGCGAAATCCTTTCGGCGCAGTCATGAGATAGCGCGTCGTCTGCAAGGGATTGATCCCGGATTCCTCTTTTATGGCGACGACGTTGTTGATTTTCGCCAAACGCGCTAGCGTGCCGGGCTCGATGTTGACGCCGGTGAACAGCGGGATGTTGTAGAGCATGATGGGCAACGACGTGGCTTTGGCCACGGTTTTGTAATGATTGTAAATGCCCTCCTGGTCGGGCTTGCAGTAGAACGGCGCAACGATCATGGCTACGTCTACGCCGATCCGTTCCGCCGCTTTCGTCAGCCGGACGGTTTCGTCCGTTGAGGCGCAGCCCGTGCCCGCGATCACGGGCAGTTTCGATCCGACCGCTTCCGTGACGATCTCGAACAGCCGCGCCCGCTCTTCGAACGTTAGCGACGGGAACTCGCCCGTGGTGCCGCTTACGATGATGCTGTCGGCGCGGCCCGTCTCGCACAACCATTTTGCATATTTTCCCGCGCGCGCGAAATCCACTTCTCCTTTGGCGTTGAATGGCGTCACCATCGGCGTCAGAATCTGTCCTATTTCGCGCATGGCGCTTTCCCCCTTCTTTGTGAAACGACGGAGCAAGGCTGCATGATACGATCTGCGCGCGGCTCGCGCAACGAAAATGCGCGGCGAATGCGGCGAGGTCTTATGCGTGCGATCGTATTTCGGCGAGCAGTTCCAGGGTGCGGCGTACGACGCTCTCGGCGTGTTGCACGATGGCGCTTCCGTGTCCAAGGCGCAGTTCAAGACGCATGTGGATGAACTCGCGCGCCAAAGGCGTCAGCCGCTGGCCCAGTTCCCTTGCTTTTTCGACCTTTCCGCGCGCCATGACGCGGCACAAGGCGCCGTCGCACGCGCATAGCGCGGCGCTGGCTTCAATGACGCGGCTGCGCGCGATGCTGATGGCGGGGGCGTCGTAAATGAGGTCTACAAGTTGCGCTCGGGCGCGATCCATGTACGCCAGACTGTTGAGGAGCCCGCCGCTTGCCTCGCCCTGTTCCAAATTCTCCTCGATCTCGGCGGTGTTCAATCCGTAGGTCTGGGCGATCTTGTAGTCATAGGCGATGATTTGGCGGTCGTCTTCGATAAGGGCGCTGGCCAAATTGTTGCGCCAGAAGGCGCACACCTCCGGCGTCGCTTTGAGGATGGCCCGGGCTTGTCCCGGAAACATTTCGAGGTGACGATTCAGGTTCATGGGAACCCACTGACGCTCCGAGATGAAGTCGGAAACGTCATATAATTCCTGGCCGTCCAATGATTCCGGAGGAAAATCGATGTTGAGGGATGCCATTCCGCGGATATCGTTGTTGATGATGACGTACAGTTCGTAGTCCGGGCCGAGAAAACGGAACGATCCTATGGGCGCCGCCCCCCCTGGAAGGTAGGTGTGATCGCCGGATTGCACGCTGCTGATGTACCAATTCCCGGAGATTTCTTCCGCGGAGGCGTTCAAGAAAAGCGGGGCCAGCGTGCGAAGCCGGTCCATTCGCTGGTCGAGTTCGAGCCAGAGATCGCTGAACGCGAGAAAAGGGCCGGTGAGGGAACGTTGGCAATCTCCGGACATCCAGACGGGATCGTTATGATAGGCATAGGTGAACCAGCCGCGCGCTCCGTTGGCTAGGGCCAGATTGGCCATGAGCCGCATTTCGGCGCAGCTGTTCCAGTCCGGAGCGCCCGACGCGTGGATGAATGCCGGGGCCATCAGCCAGAATTGCTGTCCTTGGCAGAGGCGGCTGTGTTCGCGCACCAGTTCTCCCACGTGCCAGGAGGCATGCGAGACGAAGCGGGCAATGCCAGAGGCCGCAAAATACGGCGCCAAAGAGACATAGGCGCCCGGCTGCCGGGTAATCACGGCCAGGGGATGAAGCGGATCGGCTTGTTCGATAAGCGCACGCGCATCTGTCAGGCGCGGAAGGGCATGACGTTCCGGCGCGTGGTTGAGCGACCAGGCCAGGATTGCATCGGATTGCGCATACGGCTTGATGTGGTTCGCGATGTATTCTTGCCACGCCGCCGGCTCTTCTTCGACGGGGAAATCGACCATGGGCAGCAATTTCATCTTGAAACGTTCAAATAAAGCGATCAGTTCTTCCCATTCGTTTGCGGTCATGGTCTGGCCGTCTTCGAGCATGACGCAGTTGTGGTGGTGGCGGACAAGGTCTTCGAGCGCAAGCGACCAGTATTCGTCCGCGCCGATGCCCAGCGTTTCGGCCATGCGTCGCGCCGTTTGGGCGTTCATGACGGTGCCTAAAGGCATAAAGTCGTTCAATGATTGATAGGGTGGCGGCGGCGTGAACCGGGCGGCCTGCGTCTGGAAGAGGCGGAATGCCTCGGCTTCGGACGAACTCATGGTTCGGAACCGGATCGAACGCATTTCCATCGATTCGCTGCTTCGCGAGGTCGAGAAGAGACGGATGATGACGCTTTCCAGGCGTTCGGGGAAACCGTTATGCGAGATGCAGCAGGCCGCCGTGCGCCAACGTCGCGACGAGGAGAGACGATGTATGTGTTCGCCGCCGCGATAGTTCCAGGCGATGGCGGGAAAGGCGTTTTCGGACAGGCACCGGTACGTCACCTCCATCACCGGAAAGCGGAGAGCGTCCACGGGAAACCGATCATCCTTGACGCCACACGTCCCCAACGGCACCCAGAAACGGGGATCATCCGGCTCCAGGCAGTCCATCCGCCGAACGTCTTCGAAACGCCCCACCAGCCGAACGCCCTCGTCTGTGCGCGAATGGCTTGCGGGGATGTGTTTCCATTCGATGTTGGAATCGAGGTCTTCCACTGTCCAGCGCATCAGGTCATCGGGGCCAAACTCAACGGATTCTGCTCCCTCGGGCGGCTCTGCGGGCGGCGAGGGCAATAGCGTTTTTAGAAGCCCCAGATACTCGTATGGCATGCGTTCTTACCTTATTCTCCGGGAATCCTCGCCTAGGGGCGGATTGCCCAAGCTAGGACCGGACCGGCGCGTTGTGCGGCGTTTTTCCGTATGGCTTAGTGTACTCCCGTTGCGCGAACGCCGCAAAAAAAACAGGACGCGTTTTCATCCCGGCAACCGATCGCCCGCATGATAGAAGCTGGACGGAGTGGGTTCAAGGCAACGGCAGATGAGCATGGTCATCGGTGATTGTTCCGTAGCGCCGGTTTTTGCGCCGAGGGTCTGGGCGCAAGAGTCGATATTCATATGCCAAGCACGTTTGAGTGGCAGAGCGCTCTGGCCGCTCGGATCCGGAACGGAGGGATGGCGTCTTGTCGCTTGCCCCAACGCGCGCTCGGACGGAGACCGGACGCTATACAGCAGAGGAATGAACGAGACGAAAGGAAAAGTGGACAAGAAAGCTCGGACGAATTGAAATGTTAATGCGATAGCCTTGAAGGTAAATGCGTTTGCTTGACTCAGGGGGGCGGGCGGAACGGACGGAATGACGGCATGAGGCGAAGGCTTGTACGGCGGGGGCGTGAGGAAGCTGGAATGAGGCTCTTTTCTTCTGTATATATCCAGAGTCGGTTTTTTGCGAGGGTTATCCTAGGAAAACGAGTGCGAGGAGTGCGTCGCCATGACAGAGGGTTTTCCGCTTGTTTCTCCCGTTTTCACGCCGCCGCTAGACCCGGGCTTCCGTCCGGCGGTCTTGGCCAACCACGCGTACTTGCGCGAACTGGACGCATCGGGCGTCGCGACATCGCTGGCGCTGGGGCTGGAACGCGGCGATGGTTCGGTGTCGCGGTATGAGACTCGGGTGTACCCCGACGGCCACCCGCGCGCCGGGGCAAATCTGTGTTATGTGGAGCGGCTGTTGAAGTTTTTGCTGTGGCAACGCGGCGGATGCACGGTGTACGTGGGTGGTTCGGCGGACATTGCCGCGCATCTTCGCGCGTGCTATTCGCCTCAGGGCGAACGTCGCTTCGACTACCAGTTCATGGGCGAATCGGTCTACGAAAAAACCTTTTCCATCGTCGCGTGCTCGGTGCAGGACGTGCCCGCCGAGAGAGAAACCACGAAGCCCTTGGGGCGCCACCTGGACGGTTGCCGGATCGGCTTCGATCTCGGCGCGTCGGATCGCAAAGTGTCGGCTGTCGTAGATGGCGAGGCCGTATACAGTGAAGAAGTCGTTTGGGAACCGCGCAAGCAGACGGACCCCGAGTATCATTTCCGGGAAATCATGACTGCCCTCCGAGCGGCGGCGGCGAAAATGCCACGGGTGGATGCGATCGGCGGCAGTTCGGCGGGGGTGATTATCAACAACCGGCCGATGATTGCTTCGCTGTTTCGCGGCGTCCCAAAGGACCAGTTCCATAAGGTGCATGACCTTTTCTTGCGTATCCAACGGGAGATGAACGTGCCGGTCGAAGTCGTCAACGACGGCGAGGTGACTGCGCTGGCGGGCTCCATGTCGCTGGAAGACAACGGCGTGCTGGGCGTGGCATTGGGGTCAAGCGAGGCCGGCGGCTATGTCACGTTGGACGGCAATATCACGGGGTGGCTCAACGAGTTGGCGTTCGCCCCGATTGACTATAGCCCCGATGCGCCCACGGACGAATGGTCGCAAGACCGAGGCGTGGGCGCGCTGTACTTGTCGCAACAATGCGTATTTCGCCTGACGGCAAAGGCAGGTATTGAGTTGCCGGCAAACGTCACGGATGCCGATCGGTTGAAGCTCGTACAGGCGAATCTGGAGGAAGGCCACGAGGGCGCGCAGAAGATTTGGCAGAGCATGGGGCGCTATCTCGGTTACGCGATTGCGCATTACGCCGATTTTTACGCGCTGAAACACGTGCTGATTCTGGGGCGGTGCACGTCAGGGCGCGGCGGTGATTTGATTGTCACGGGGGCGCAGGAAGTGCTCGATGGCGAGTTCCCAGCGCTTGCAAGACAAATCAAGGTCCAGCTTCCAGACGAGAAGGCCCGGCGCGTGGGGCAATCCATCGCCGCGGCCAGTTTGCCGGCGTTATAGAGGCGCAGGGCGAACTTTTTGAAAAGAAGGTTTTTGCCGGATTTCTACCCAAAACGTTTGCGTGCGCTTCGCGCAAAGGGGAAGGGTGGCGAAAAGCATAGAAGAAAGGACTTCCCATGACGTTCTCACAGAATACGGCGCAGTTGTTCGTTGCGGATGGGGTTGCGGAGCCGGAAGCTTTGTCTCGCACGACGCATTTGGCCGTGGCAGCGCATCAGGACGACCTCGAGATCATGGCGTACGACGGGATTGTGCGGTGCTTTCAGCGCGAGGACAAGTGGTTTTCCGGCGTGGTGCTGACGGATGGCCGGGGCTCGCCGCGTGACGATGTATACAGGGATTTTTCGGACGAGGACATGCATACGGTCCGTTTCAAAGAGCAGAAAAAAGCGGCCGTTGTGGGCGAATACGCGGCATTGGCGCTGCTGGACTTCCCCAGTTCGGCGGTCAAAGACGGTGCAAACCGGGAACCAATCGCGGACATCGCCCGGCTGATCGACGCGATGCAACCGGAAGTCATGTACACCCATAATCTCGCGGACAAGCACGATACGCACGTTGGCGTTGCGCTCAAGACCATCGCCGCGATTCGCAGTATCCCCATGGCGCGACGCCCGAAAGCGCTCTACGGGTGCGAAGTCTGGCGCGACCTTGATTGGATGATCGATGCCGACAAAATCGCGTTCGACTGTTCCGGCCATGAGAACCTCCAAGCGGCGCTGCTCGGCGTGTTCGATTCGCAGATTGCCGGCGGAAAACGGTATGACCTCGCTACGATGGGGCGGCGGCGCGCGCACGCGACGTACCACGCATCGCATGGCACGGACGTTACGACGGGTTGTAGCTTTGCGATGAATCTCACGCCGCTGATCGTCAACGACATGCTGAGCCCTGCCAACTTCATCGCGGACATTATCGCGCGTTTCAACGAGGAGGTCGCTTCGCGTCTCGTTCGTCTTGGCCTGTGAGGAGTTATCGGGTTTCCGCGCTGGCGGCCGCGGGCTTTGGCGCCGCGTCAAGCGCAGATAAGTATTTCGCCGGGTCCTTTTCGAACGACGCGATGCAGCCCGAACAGCAGAAACGGACCAAGCGCGTTCCGATGACGTAATTCACCGGTTCCCCCATGCTCCCCAATTTTTGGCCGCTGACGACGCATACATCCAATGGATATGCGTCTTTTTGCTTGGCAACCACGGCTTTGTCGAGGATGTCCAGGTATTTCGCCAAATCCTTTTCCACCTCTGCCTTACAGCCCTCGCTGCACACCCGGAACAGGCGATTGCCGATCACGCATTCCACGGCGCTCGCATCGAGTTTCGCTCCGGTCGCCACGCATATGTCCAGCGGATACTGCGCCGCCTGCTGCTTGATGATCTCCTCGTCGATTTTTTTGAGATGCTTAGCCTTGTCGGCTTCAAACGCGGCCGTGCATCCGGCGCAGCAGAATCGTATTTCTCTGCCCGCGTACGTTTTGATCAGCGGCGAGCCCATCGAACCCAGGCGTTCCCCGCTTACGGGGCAGAAGCCTAGGGGATATGGGTCGCCTTTCCGATCCTCCGCCGCGCTGACAGCCGCCAGGGTCGCGCCGCATAACACTGCGATGATGAGGCTAGTTTTCCTTTTGGGAGACATGGTTTCATCCTCCTGTCGTGTTGGAGCGGTCCATTGCCGATTCGATGCTTTCCTCAAAAGGCCTGCGCAGGATGCCCCGCTCTGTGATGATGCCGGCGATGTATTCGGCGGGCGTCACGTCGAAAGCGGGATTGTAGACCTTTACGCCGTCCGGCGCGGTCTGTTTGCCGAAGCCATGTGTGACTTCCTCGCTGTCACGAAGTTCGATGGGTATTCCCGCGCCGGATTCGAGGGTCAAGTCGAACGTCGAGAGGGGTGCCGCCACGTAGAATGGAATGCCGTGCGTTTTGGCAAGCGCCGCTACGCCGTAGGTGCCGATCTTGTTCGCGGTGTCGCCGTTTGCAGCGATGCGGTCTGCGCCGACGACGACCATTTGGACGCGTCCCTCGCGCATCACCTGCGCGGCCATGTTGTCGCAGATCAGCGTGACGTCGATTCCGGCTTGCAGCAATTCCCACGCGGTCAGCCGCGCGCCTTGCAACAGAGGCCGCGTCTCATCCGCGAAGACCGCGAAACGCTTGCCTAGTTCGTGCGCACGGAACATCACGGCCAAAGCTGTGCCATAGGCCGCTGTCGCCAGCGCGCCGGCGTTGCAGTGCGTGAGAACGCCGTAGCCATTCTGAATGAGCGCGGCGCCGTGCTCGCCGATGGCTCGACAACGGCGTTTATCTTCTTCGCAGATATCGACGGCCTCGGCCTCGATGGCTTGTAGGAAGGCCGGGAGTCGGGATGCGTCGCATGCCGCCGCGAAGGCTTTCATGCGGTCCAGCGCCCAGAACAGATTCACTGCCGTCGGACGGGACGTCGCCAGGAAGGCCGCTGTTTCGTTGACCGCCCGATGCGCTTCCTCGATCGTTTGCGGCGCTTTTTCGCGCACGCCGACCACCACGCCAAACGCCGCGCAAACGCCGATGGCCGGGGCTCCGCGCACGCGCAGGACCTTGATGGCCTCCCAGACATCGGCGGCGGTGTTTAACTCCATTTCCTTGTAAAGGGCGGGGAGGAGGGTTTGGTCAATGATGACGAGTTTGTTATTTATCCAACGAACGGGCTCGACGGACACAGCGACTCCTTTCGTGAATACGATTACGCTAAACGAGGAACCGCCGATGCCGGCTCCCCAATTCCCTATGCTACTCGGGAGGCGCGCCTGCCGCAAACGAACCCATGTCTCCGTTTTTCCGGTTGAAGCAGGACTTGCGACAAAATAGATCCGTGTAGCTGTTTTCGCGGTTTTTCCCCACAGCAAAATCGATTTCCCAAGGCCAGTCTGCTACAATCCAGTTCATTTTATTTGGGGATTTTTACGCCATCAAGGAGAAGCAGGACGTGGCATTGCGCGCGGTGCAGTTCGGGGCCGGGAATATTGGCCGGGGCTTTTTGGGGCAACTTTTTTTTGAGACGGGCTACGAGACGACGTTTGTGGATGTCGTGCCGGAGGTCATCGAGGGATTGAACCGCCGGCGCGCGTATCCGTTGCGGGTTGTCGAAGAAACGAGCGTGGACTTGACGATTGGGCATGTATCCGCAATCCATGCGGGCGATGTCGAGGCTATTGCAGAGGCGCTTGCGCAGGCAGACCTCGCGGCGACGGCGGTCGGCGTGAATGTGCTGCCTCGCATTGCCCCGGCGCTTGCGGCGGGGGTTGCGCGGCGGTTTGCGCAGGGCGATGCGCCGGCGCTGAACTTCATCGTGTGCGAAAACATGCTGGAAGCGGGCCCGTTCCTGCGCGAGAAGGTGCGGGAGCATCTCGATCCGCGTTTTTATTCGGCGCTTGACGAAAAGGTAGGATTTGTCGAGGCAAGCATCGGACGCATGGTGCCGGTGATGACCGCTGAGCAGCGGGCCGAGGACCCGTTGCTGGTGTGCGTCGAGCCGTACTGCCATTTGCCGGTGGATGCGTGCGGCTTCAAGGGGGCTATTCCGCCGCTGAAGCATATGGAGCCGCTCGCGAATTTCGGGGCGTATGTGGAGCGCAAATTGTTTGTCCATAACGCAGGACACGCTTCGACGGCGTACCTGGGGTATTTCCGCGGGCACGAGTACATCTGGCAGGCGATTTCCGATCCGGTCGTACGCAGCGAAGTGGACGCCGCGATGCAGGAGACCTGCGCGGGGCTAGTGAAGAAACATGGGCTTGATGCTGCGACGTTGCGGGAGCATTGGGCCGATCTCGTGCATCGGTTTCATAACAGAGCGCTGGGGGACACGGTCGCGCGCGTCGCGAAAGACCCGATTCGGAAACTCGGCCCTAGAGACCGCCTTATCGGTTCCGCGCTGATGTGTTTGGAGCAAGGCATTGCGCCGAAACACGTGGCATTTGCAGCCGCAGCGGCGATTCGCTACGATCACCCGGACGATGCTGCGGCGCAGCAGGTGCAACAGGCATTTCGTGAACGCGGCCTCGCAGGGGTCCTTGAGCAGTACTGTCAAGTCCCTGCGGGTTCGGCGCTTGCGGGCCTTGTCGAAGAAGGTATGGACCGCCTGCAAGCGGAAGGTTGGTTGAAGAAGTGAGAGGGAACTTAACGCAGAGGCGCGGAGACGCAAAGGCGCAGAGAAAGAAAGACTTTTAACACAAAGGAAGTTAATGAACTTCTGATTTTGTGTGCATCGATGGTTTTTTTCCTCCTCCCTTTGTGTTCCTCTGTGTCCTTTGTGCCTTTGTGGTGAATCTTAAAAAAGGTAAATCATGCACGAAATCAAACTGCCCCAGCTCGGACAATCGGT
>ERZ795049.2678-NODE-2678-length-20217-cov-13.650779_pt1 | contig 20217 bp, 14 predicted proteins | sample MGYA00375133_ERZ795049 | MGnify/ENA primary metagenome ERZ795049 (study PRJEB30178, sample SAMN05720147) | activated sludge metagenome | isolation source: anaerobic digester from wastewater treatment plant | place: Japan | collected 2015-04-20 ...
TCTTATATTTATTCAAACCTCCTGCTGCAAGCCATAAACACCCCACCTCGTAACGTGCAATTGGAAGGAGCTTCCCCTTTTATTGTCAATGTTGACCTGGCTTATAACTACAGCTACGATTATATAAACATAACTAATTCCCTGGTGTTTAACTATTTCAGCAGCCGGGTGCATACCATTGGCGCACAGGGATATAAAAACATTATGGAGAGCGGTGTACCGACCTTAGACTTTGTTTCGCTTTCAAAAATCAGCCGGCATCTGACCCTTAAACTAAAAGCATCTAACCTGCTTAATTCCACTTTCCGGCTTACCCGTGAAAACAGCAGCGGCAGTCACAACGAAATTTTAAGTCAATTTCAGAAAGGGATCAATGTGAGCCTGGGACTGGCATATGATTTATAGATAACCAATAGATAACCAAAAACAATTTTAACAACTTAAAAATGAACAAAATGAAAAAGTATTTTATGAACTTAATGGTAGCTGTTGCAGCAACTACCTTGTTGTTTAGCTCATGTGAAGAAAAAGAAGTAAAGGAACCAATCGATATCCTGATCGAAGAAGGAGTGCTTCGCGGAATTTTAACACACGAAGTAACACTCGATGCCGGTAAAACCTATGATTTAGCAGGTGCTTTCATTGTAGAAAAAGGGGGTTCCATCACTATTCCTGCCGGTACGAAGATAGTTGCCGAAGAAGGATTCGGTAATTATATTTTGGTAGCACAAGGAGGAAAAATCTTTGTAGAAGGTACGGCTGAAAGTCCTGTGAAAATGGTTGGAAAAACAACGGAAGCGAAAGCAGGTTTCTGGGGCGGACTCATCATCAACGGATATGCACCGCTTACCAGCTCACAGCAGGAAGCAAAAACCGAAATCAACAACGATTACTCGTACGGGGGCAACAAGACAAACGATAATTCCGGCTCGATCACATACTTGATTTTAGAATCGACCGGAGCACGTTCCAGTGCAGACATCGAGCACAATGGTCTTACCCTGAACGGGGTAGGCAATGGAACCAAAATCGAAAACGTCTTTGTGTATGAATGTGCCGACGACGGGATTGAATTTTTTGGAGGCTCTGTAAATGTTACCAACTTATTGGTAGTAAATACCGACGACGATATGTTCGACTTTACCCAAGGTTATAACGGAACACTTAAGAATGCCTATGGTATCTGGGAACAAGGATTTACAAGCAGTGAATCCGACCCACGGGGTATTGAAGCCGACGGAAATTTCGACGGAAACTACAAAGACGACACCAATCAGTCGAACTTTAGGGTTGAAAATATGACCATCGATTTGCGTTTGGACCACAACAACGATAAAACCACGCAAATGCAGGATGTTATCAAAGTACGCCGCGGCGCAAAAGCTACTATCGTTAATGCTCTTGTAAAAGGCACCGGAGCAACAGGCGACTTGATTGACTTAACAGACAAAAAAGGTGATGGCGACACAAGCTCAAGCATCAGCTTAACCAATTCCTTAACAAATCCCAACGCAGGTAAGGAGATTAATGCTAAAGCTGAAACTCCCAATGTTAAGATTGAAGCAGGTAATACAGGTTGCCCAACCAATATTTTCAGTTGGACAGGATACAATTTCTCAAAATAAAAAGTTGATTAATTCTTAAAGAGAGGCTGTCTTCACTTTTGAGACAGCCTCTTTTTTTCTTCGTTTGGTTCAAGCAATAAATGAAGCAGTATGTTAAGTCTTAAATTCAATAAACTGAATAACCATTATTTGTCATATGCTATAGACTTTCTTAAAAAGATCTTATTCTTCAGAAATAAGGTTACCCAAGTCGCTAAAACAAATGGGAATGTGAGTTTTGTAATTCCTATTTTGAGCATTAGCAGACTGATAACAAGAGCAAGAATGAGCGATATCAACACCCACATACCATCCTTGACTTTTGGTCCTGCAAAGACAATAGCACACAAAACAGCATTGAAGCCGTAAAGTCCGAGGTTGATGTCATTGATCGGTACAGAGACGTAAAAGGCTAAAATAGCAGAGATAATTGCTGCTGCAAGTCCATATAGAGCCGAAATGGGTGAACTGATAAAGACTGCTAAAAAGAATAATATGCCCGATAATAAGCTACTTTGAAAGATCACTTGTCCAAAGCTTTTAAAACCGTCGGTTAGTGAGTCACTTACTTCTGCAATAGCCGGTGCGGATACTGTAAATAAACCGCTGTTAAACAGGTTACAAACAAATAGTATCAACCAGGTAACCAACACAAAGGGTAGGGTATAGGCGGGGATTTTTCGTTTAATAAAAAAGTGCTGCAACATAGCTGCCAACACCGCACCGATAACGACGATGATCCAAGACCAGAATACCGGTTTTAAGAACAACATTACTGCTACTCCGACTAATGCAGCACTGAAGCCATAAAGTCCTTGATTGATTTCTGCATGGTCATATTTTAGCAGGTAAGCAACGGCAGTTCCGCATACTGTTGCTAAAAGCGCGGCAAACCCCATAGCAATTGATCCGTAGAAAATACCAATCAGAAACAGTAAGCCGGTAATGCTGTTTTCCTGAAGCATGATTTGTCCGAGTCCTTTAAGAATTACGGAGATAAAGGCCGTAGATTTGCCCGGCAGATCGTTTTTAGAGCTGAGTTTTGAACTCATTTTGTTTTATTTTTCGGTCTGAAAATTTTTGAAGCTGCTAATTTACAAAATGGAAATAATACAAAACAGAAATTTTGTGTAATTTAGGGACTTTAAATCCCAGATATATGTCACACAAAACAGAAAAATTCCATTTGCTTATTGTCCTGCTGACCGTCTTGTTTTTTGCCTGTACTTCGAAGCAGGAACAGGTAACCCGCCTTTTTTTAATCGGCGATTCCACTGTGGCCGATTACGCCAATAATTACGATCCGGGCAAAGATTATTACAAAACCCGTTATCCGGTCACCGGCTGGGGACAGGTGTTTCAGGAGTTATTTGTTAAAGAGGAGCTCAAAAATTTTGAGCATTTATTCGACTCAGATAGTGTGCTGATCGATAATCGTGCCCGTGGAGGCCGCAGTACGCGTTCTTTTTTCGAAGAAGGGCGCTGGCGCTCTGTTTATGAGCAATTGAAACCCGGCGATCTGGTGTTGATGCAATTTGGTCACAACGATGCCGCCGTCGACAAAGTAGAACGTTACGTAAGTGTGGGTGGCTACAAAGAATATTTGCGGATGTATGTGCTGCAAACCAGAGCCAAGAAAGCCATTCCGGTGATATTGACTCCTGTTTGTCGCAATTATCCCTGGAAAGATGGCCGTCTGGAAAATGTTCACGGCGAATATCCCCAAGCCGCCAAAGAAGTGGCCGAAGAAATGGATGTCTTTTTTATCGATCTGAATCAACTGTCGATGGACGCCTTCAGCGAAATAGGCCGCGACTACGTGAGCAGCCGTTATTTTATGAATTTACCCGCCGGCGTTTACGAAGCCTATCCCGACGGACAGTCCGACAATACCCATTTCCAGCCCGAAGGGGCCAGGGTGGTGGCCGGTTTGGTTTTCGAGGCGCTGAAAGCGCTCAAATAGAACAGATATCAGGCCAATCTTTTGAATTGAGCCGGTTTTGAGCCCTCTTTGGGAAAGTTTATTTGAAATTTAAAGGAGTATATTTTTTTGATTTAACCAGGCCAATATGAACAAGCGAAGATTAGGAAAAACCGGATTTGACATTTCAGAAATCAGCTTAGGTACCTGGCAGGTGGGTGGCAGATGGGGCAGCCCTTTCAGCCACAGCAATGCCGATGCGGTTTTAAATACTGCGGTCGACGAGGGAATTAATTTTATCGATACGGCCGATGTTTATGGAGACGGAGAGAGCGAAAAGGCAGTAGGCAGACTGTTACGTTCCCGCAGCGAAACCATTTACGTCGCAACAAAATGCGGACGTAAACTGAATCCTCATATAGACGCCTCTTACCAGGTGGATGTCTTGCGTAAATTTGTCGAAGACAGCCTGAAAAACATGGGCCTCGATACCATCGATTTGATTCAGTTGCATTGCCCTCCCACTGAAACTTATGATCGCCCGGAGATTTTTGCCTTGTTTGATACGCTCAAAAAAGAAGGCAAGATCAAGCATTTGGGGGTTAGTGTCGAAAGGGTGGAGGAGGCTCTCAAAGCCATTGAATACGACAACGTTTGCACCGTACAGATTATTTTTAATATGTTTAGACAGCGGCCGGCAGAGGACTTTTTTGCCCGGGCAGCCCAAAGAGACGTCGGCATTATTGTGCGGGTGCCTCTGGCCAGCGGCTTACTGAGCGGTAAATTCACAATAAACACCAGCTTTGGCAAAGACGACCATCGCACATTTAATCGTCAGGGCGAAGCTTTCGATAAAGGAGAAACTTTTTCCGGTGTAGATTACGCTCAAGGCTTGGCCGCTGTAGAGGAAATCAAAAAATTGTTCCCCGCCGGACAGCCTTTATCGACGTTTGCGCTCCGATGGATTCTGATGTTCAGCCAGGTAAGCACGGTAATCCCCGGGGCTTCCGGGCCTGAACAGGTGCAATCCAACGTACAGGCCACGAAATTACCTGCGCTGACGGAGGAACAAATGCAGGGGATTCGCAAGATCTACCGGGACAGAATCTGGCCTTTGATTGCCGACGAAGTCTGGTAAAAGCAGCATCTGTCCGTTTTACCGGCAGTATCCTGCCCGTTTGATTATCGATTCAGACGTTCAGGTTTTGTTTCCGAACCGGGTTTTATTTTCGAACTTCGAGCTGTTTCCCAATTTCGAGCTATTTCCTAACCACGAGCACCCAGTCGGTGTCTTTGTTGGGCGGCGTAAAAGCCTTGGCCTGTTCGGGGCCGGTGCTTTGCGTTGGCGGCAATGCCTGCTTTTTGCCCGACTTGCTGTCTATCCAGCAACAGCGGTTGTAGTTGCCGGCTTCGAGCTGCAGCGAAAAGCTTTCTCCGTCGGGAGCAAAAACCAGGTATTGTTGTCCCGGTTCGGCCAGGGCATACACTCGTAAAGCTTGCTGATGGGCCAGGAGTTCGTCGTGGGGTCGCATGCGAAAGAAATCCACTTCGTTGCGCATCACATGGGTCAGAATGTCCACGTATTTTTCGGAGAGTTTGAATTCGTTGTCTTCGCTGAAAGGCAGGCCTTCGGGTCCGTAAGCATAGAGTTCGTATTCGCTGGCGTGACCGTTCCAGGTGAAAGAAGCTCCTGCGGTGGCACAAGCCCAGGCTGAGCGACGCAGGTCGTCTTGGGTGGCTCCGGTGCGTTCATGCCAGTAGCGTCTCCACAGGGCGTTGCCTTCGCTCATAAATACTGGTTTCCCGGCGTAACCCAACAGGCAGGCCATGTGGTGGGTCCAGGCATCCCGCCAGAGATGACGTTCCAGATTTTTTCCGGGAGCGGCAATCTGGTGATTCTCTATGGCAGCAAAGCTGTATTCGGGCAAATGATAATAGTGTTCGCGCGGGAATTCGTCTTCGTAAGTACGTAAGTGGTTAAATATATCGTATTGGCTGACCAGACGGGCAAAGCCCAATTCCTGTTCTTCCCGGTTGCCGGGTACTTCCCAGACGTAATTCCAGCCGGCCAGATTGGCGTAGGGAGCCAGACGGGCTACCATGTAACGAACGTAAAAATCTTTTTCCCCGGTGCTGAGAGCAGTCCAGGCCGGACCGTCGTTGCGGCTGCCGTCCACACCCAAAAACATATGCACACCGATGTCTTTGTTGTTGAGAAAACCCAGGTGTTGCTCCATGCGTTTCCAGACGTCAAGGTTCATGGTAGAAGAGGCTTTGCCCTCTTCGTATAAAGTCAGATCCGAACATTCGGGTTCGGGTCCGTCTTTGTAGTATTGACCAAAACAGCAGAGCGACAAAAGCCAGTTCACCTGCAAATGATTGTAACCGTGTTCTATCAGGCGGCCGTAAACGTGTTCCTTTATCCAGTCGAAGTCCTGGCCTATGGAGCCGTGACCGGTTTCGTAATAGGATTTTAAATACACGGGATCGCTGCCGTTGTAGGCAAACCAGTGAGGATTTTCTTTGTAGGCTTGAAGTACACCTTTGCCGGCACCTTCGGCCGTGCAGTTGAAGCTGCCTTTACCGCCCGGGCTGTCGTCGCTCCAGCGGTATTGGTATTGCCAGATGCCGGTTTCGTCGGGCATAAAACGCATTTTCCAGATCTTGCCGTTTTGTGCATCGCCACCGCCCTTGCCGTCGCCGTCAAAAAAACCGCGAAATTCGAGCCGGCGGCCCGAAGGAGCCTGGTAGCTGACCAAAAGTTCAACGTCTGTAAACCGATTTTGGTAGGCTTTATTGTTGCTTATCGAGGCTTCAAAAAGCCTGTACAGAGGCACCGTAGTGTTTTTGGCTTTGGTAAGTTCTTTTGCTTGCAGCTGAGTGGGATTCAGGCTGAAAAGCATCAACAGGGAAAAAAGGAGACTTAAGGGGAAAATGGCTGGTTTCATTCTGGTAATAATTTTTGTAAGATGTTATAATTTTAGATGTATGCTTGCGTTGTTTGCGTGGTTTGTGTTGTTTGTGTTGCTTGCGTGGTTTGTGCGGCTTGTGACAAGCTTGCCGTGAATGCGACAAATATAGTGATTTCTCTTACGTCTTGTGCAAGCGCCGGAGCTCCGATTTTTGTATGAGCAGGAAAATAGGTGGATTTTTTCTGAAAGAAACTGCTCAGAGCATTGATTTTTAAAAATTTTTGTGCCATATTTACGCTTGTTTTAATCCACTGTGCCTATTGGCACTTAAGTTTTATCGTATAACCCTTAGCTATGAAAGTCTTTTTAAAGTCTTGTGCCACTTTGGTGAGCAGAAAAATGGTTTTTCCGCTCTTTTTGTTTTTGCTTCCTTTAGCGTTGAACGCTGCTTCCGGCCTGTGGAACAGTCCGCTTGCCGGAGAACCGATTCCCTATATTGTTACAGAACCTGAGTCACCTCAAAAGGATTATAAAGGCAAGTCAATGACCGTGGTGTATCTCGAAAATCTCGGATTTGGCAAGATAGGCCAGTACAGCAATGCCGATAATGTTTCCTGGCTGCTGGCGCAGGGTTACCGCGTCATTGAGCTGGATTACGCCAATCACAGTAGTATGGCTGTTTCTCTCAACATAAACAGAGATATTATTGCTATTAATAACGCATTGGAATCGGGCTCTTTTTGCGGGCTCAACGACTGTTCTAACTACAGAAGCTATATTTTGTTCGAGGGCTATCGCATAGCCCGCGACGTGGCTTATTTCAAGGACGACCCCACGGTCTATAATTATCCGGACGGATATACCGAAGGCGACTCTTTGTATATGGACATCATTTATCCGGCCAATCCCCGGGAGCCCGTACCGGTGGTTTTGTCTTTTTCCTACAGCAACAGTTACGCCACTTACGACAAAAATACTGGCGAACTCACGGATGCCAACAAGCATATGCGTTTGTTTTTGCCTTATACTTTGGGAGCTTTTGATGATTCCTTTTTGGAAGGAGCACCGGCCAGAGGCATAGCATGGGCCATGGCAGATCATCCCAAATATTGCCCTTGGGGTTCCGGTAAACCCGTCGGCGGAGCCAACGACACCTACAAATCCTACCAGACCAATCCGGACGCCGCACAAAAAGTTAAATCGGCCGTCCGCACGCTCAGAGCCAAAAGTCAGGAGCTCGGATTGTCGGGTAAAATAGGTATTTATGGTTTTTCGCGTGGTTCCGATGCAGGTGCTATGGCGGTGGGCGATCGCTCCGTGCCTGAATTCGAAAACGCCGGATTACATATCGGTTTATCCGACGATGTACAGGCAGCTGCTCTGGGTCCGGGCGTGTTTGATTTTACTCAAATTTACAATACAACGGACGATGGCGACAGAAATTTAGAAACGCGCTGCCCCTGGGCGTGGGGGCCCTTGAAGGACAACTATGAACTCTGGGAAAAAATGGGAGCTGCTTATTTGGTACAATCGGGACTATCGGCCCCTGTGCTGTTTTTCTACAATACCACCGACAGCCATTATTACCTGGATCAAATTCAAAAATTCAAAGAAAAACTCGAAGAATGGGCTATTCCGCCTGTTAGTCTGGTCGATTACGGTAGCGGCCATTCCGTACCCAAAGACTCCGCTTCGCTCAAGAAGCTCTATGACTTCTTTGATCAATACTTAACCCCTCCATCCTTGGATGAAGATACCACGCAAAGCAGCTTATCGGCAGTCGAAAGCAAGCAACTGCCCTTGATGTTAAGCTACAACCCTTCCAGGGAGGAATTGTCGGTAAGGTTTAGTCTGACGCAAGCCGCCCAAGTTGAAATACAACTTTTTGATATGGCCGGAATGTTGGTTTTTTCAACAGAAAAAAAGGCGAGAGAAGCAGGTTTATGCACCGAATTAATCAATTTAAATAAACTGGGTTTGCAGCAAGGCATTTATCATGTCAGACTGAGAGCCGGAGGCCTGAATACTGTTGGAAAATTTGTTTTTTGCAAAAGCTAAAAGGACAAAAATTCGCCCGCTCCTGTCGTCAAACATCAGTAATATGCCGGTCGTTTTATCTCTTGTATGTTTCATTTTCTTAATAACTACACATCATGAATAAAAACTTTCTATTAGGCAGCATTGTTTTACTATTTAGCGCCTGCTGCGGGCAAAGTATTCCCGTATCCTCTCCGGAAAAGAATCCTATGCGTTTGTTTTACGAACAGCCCGCAGCCATCTGGGAAGAAGCCTTGCCCATCGGGAACGGCCGTCTGGGTGCTATGGTCTTTGGCGATATTGAAACAGAGCATTTGCAATTGAACGAAGAAAATGTATGGTCAGGAGGCCCCGGCAATAACATTCAGCCTGAACTCAAGGCTTTGTTGCCCAAAATACGTCGATTGATTTTTGAAGAAAAATATCAGGAAGCACAAGATCTCGCTTTAAAAGTGTTGCCTAAAGACACCGGGACTAAGGGCAATCACGGCATGTGTTACCAGCCGCTGGGTCGCCTGTTTCTGCATCAACAGGGAGAAGGACAGGTGGAAGATTATCGTCGTGAATTGAGTATAGACAAGGCATTGCTTAATATAAAATACCGGCGCGGCGGCATCGAGTTTCGTCGTGAAATCTTTAGTTCTTTCAGCGACGATCTCATCGTAATGGAAATATCGGCCGATCGTCCCGGAGCCTTGGATATGGAAATAGTACTGAACGGCGAACATCCGGGACACAAGATAGAAACGGCCCAGTCTGCCCTCTATCTGAGGGCTACAAGCAGCAGCAGAGAAAACAAAAAAGGCGCGGTGGACTTCACCGTCATCGTTAAGCCAAGGCTTGAGGGAGGTACCCTGGAACTCAAAGAACAATCTTTGCAGGTGAGTAAAGCCGACCGCCTGGTATTGTTTGTTTCCATGGCCAGCAATGTGAAAGATTACAACGATATCGGCGGCGACCCCGAGCTGTTGGCGCAAACCCTGATGGATTCAGCCTTCGCCAAATCCTATGAACAATTGCGTAACGACCATATAGCCGTTTATCGCCCGCTGTTCGAGAGGGTCGATCTGAACCTGGGCAGTACCGATGCTGTAAATTTGTCTACAAACCAACGTTTGGAGCAGTTTAAAGAAGGTAACGATCCTCAGTTGGTTGCCCTGTATTTTCAGTTTGGCCGCTATCTGTTAATCAGCAGCTCTATGCCCGGTACCCAGCCTGCCACCTTACAGGGTTTGTGGACCGATAAACTCAGTCCGGCCTGGGATAGCAAATACACGGTAAACATCAATACCGAAATGAATTATTGGCCGGCTGAGGTTTGTAATTTGCCCGAAATGCACGAGCCGCTTTTTGCTATGCTCCGCGATCTTTCCATCACCGGAGCTGAGGCCGCCGATCAGATGTACGGAGCCAGAGGTTGGTGCATACACCACAATACCGACCGCTGGCGTATAAGCGGGGCGGTGGACGGAGCCTTTTACGGTCTCTGGCCTATGGGCGGTGCCTGGCTGAGCCAGCATATTTGGCAGCATTACCTCTATTCGGGTGACAGGGCTTTTCTCGAAGAGTATTATCCGGTACTGAAGGGAGCTTCCTTGTTTTTGAAAGACGTATTGCAAGAAGAGCCTCTACACGGCTGGATGGTGTTAAGTCCCTCCATGTCGCCCGAGAACTCGCATCGTTCGGGTGTAAGTATAGCGGCAGGTACCACCATGGATAATCAGATAATCTACGATGTGTTTTCCAATCTGATTGACGCTGCTCAGGTTTTGAACATAGATCTTGAGTATGCCGACAGTCTGAGGTTGCTCAGGGAAGAACTGGCTCCGATGCAGGTCGGGCGTTGGGGGCAGTTGCAGGAATGGATGCACGACTGGGACAGGCCCAACGATCGCCATCGTCATGTGTCGCATTTGTATGGTTTGTTTCCCTCGAATCAGATTTCGCCTTACCGCAATCCCGAATTGTTTGTGGCAGCCAGAACTTCGCTTCAGGCCAGAGGCGATGTTTCCACGGGTTGGTCTATGGGTTGGAAAGTGAATCTTTGGGCTCGTCTGCTCGACGGCGACCGGGCATTGAAGCTTATCACCGAACAGCTCACTCCCGCCATCAGGCCCGACGGCAGCCAGACAGGAGGAACCTATCCCAATTTATTGGACGCTCATCCGCCTTTCCAAATTGACGGCAATTTCGGCTGCAGTTCGGGGATAGCCGAAATGTTGCTGCAAAGCCAAGACGGAGCCTTGCATCTGTTGCCGGCTTTGCCTTCGGCCTGGCAGGAAGGCAGTGTAAAAGGCCTCAGAGCCAGAGGCGGTTTTCAGGTGGATTTATCCTGGAAACAAGGTTTGGCCGACAAGATTTTGATCAAGTCAACATTAGGTGGAAATTGCCGTATCCGTTCCTACGTGCCGCTCAAGGGCAAAGGCTTGAGAGAGGCCAAAGGTCCCAACAGCAATCCGTTTTATCAGGTTCCTGAGATCAAGGCTCCTCTGATGAACAACGAAGAGGCTCTTGAGCTTCCGGAACTAAGGTCGTTTTACGAATACGATGTCTCGATTCCCGAGGGCGAAAGTCTGTTCTTACAGGCTTGCAGATAAGCCGCTGTGCCCTTTGGTAAGGCAAACGGCAACATAGCCCTTCTGTCTCGCGGATATAATAACGGGCATGATAAGACCGATGCCGGGCTAGTTCAGAATCAATTGGCCGGTGTATTTGGTTTGGTTGTGTACAACTTGAACCAAATAGGTGGACGCCGGCAAACGGCCGGTGTCGATGCTGGTTAGTTTGTCTCTGACTTTATCTTTTTGAAAGATCAGTTTACCGTTACTGTCGTACAATTTCAAGCTGTAGCTTTGTCGGTCGGGTTTCTCAAAAACGATGTCGACTTTTTGGTCGTGCACCGGGTTGGGAATTATTTTCAGCAGCGAACTTTTATCCTGATGTAGTTTGTTGAGAGCAGATCCCTTCTCCTTTACTCTGAATACCTGCATGGAATAGGCCGGCAGTTGGCATTGAAATTGATTGCCGGCCGCCAGGCTGTATGTGCTTGGTTTAATCAGTTCGGGTGCTGCCAGGCTGTTGCGTTGCGTCGCGTCACCTGTAAGCAATTGACAATCGACTTGTTGGTCAATCAACGATCCTCCGGTGATATTGATATTAGCCGTGAGTGCCTGATTTCCTGAATTTACAATCTTGAAGATCAGTTCCTCACGCTCGTTGTCTCTGCTGACGGAAGCGGTGACCGGGCCGGGGGGCATTGGAATAGCGAAAAGCCGGTTGTCGTCCAGATAACATTCCATGGTCTCGCCCCTGGCTTCCAGACGAATTTCATACCATTGATTGGAGTTGATTCTGCCGGCAGAGGTTACCAAAACGCTTTTGTTGCCGTTACTTACCTTTTCTACGGCGTGTTGGGTGTTGTTCCATCCTCCGATATTGAGCCAGTAATAGTTGTTTTGGTCTTGATAGGCAAAAGGAATCAGAAAGCCTTCGTAACCTCCGGTTTTTTTCGCTTTGATGCGAAAGGTGTAGTGATCGGTATCGACGGCAGAATTGAATATACTCAAAGCGGGTTCATTATTGGCTGTTTGACTGTATACACCGCCTGCAGCATTGAAACTGCCCGAGAGTACCTGCCAGTTGCTGCTGCCGGCAGAGAAATCTTCGGAAAAGAGCAGATTATCTCCATCGCTCACAGTTAAGTCGTCAAACTGAGCCTGGGTATTCCAGGTACCTGCACCAAACTTGCCCTTAAAATCCCGCCCCTCCGGTTTGAAAGAGGGGTCATAGCTTATTTGGGAAGCCAGGTATTCGTCGCCGGGATTGGTGCCGTACATTTGTTGCACGTAATAGCTGGCTGTTTTTACCACTTGTGTGTTGTCAAAACGAATCAGGTCGGGATGCCATTGCTGGTGTTTGTCGTTGCAAAACAAAGGAGCGTAACAAGTTAGTTCAATAATGTCGGCATTGCGTTCAACACCTGTCAAATAGGCGGCTTCGGCAATGGCATTGTACAATCTGTCGTCGCGTGAGGCGTATTCGCCGATGAAAACCTTGGGGCCTTCCCGGTCGAAGTTATCGTAGCGATGGTTGTTGTTGAGAAACCAGTCCGTCGATTGGTAATAATGTTCGTCTACGACGTCCAGTTGGTTTTCGCGACTGAATTCCCAAAGTGAAGTGTAATGGCTGCCGGCGTCACCGGGGCCTGAAGTACCGATAATTTTAATATCGGGACAATACTTGCGCAGACTGTCGGTGATCATCATAAAGCGCACCCTGAATTCGGGAATATCGTCCTCTTCGTTACCCAGGCAAATGTATTCCATATGGAAAGGTTCGGGATGTCCCATTTCTGCCCGCAGCGCTCCCCAGGTAGTGCTTGTATCGCCGTTGGCAAATTCAACCAGATCGATGGCATCTTGTATCCAGGGGCCCATATCCTCCAGAGGCGCTACTTCTCTGTTTCTGAACTGACAGGAAACACCGACGGGTAATACGGGCAGGGGTTTTGCTCCAAGGTCTTCGCAAAAAAGGAAGTATTCATAAAAGCCCAATCCGTAAGATTGGTGATAGCCCCAAAGATTCCAGTTGGGCTTGCGTGCCGCCACATCGCCTACGGTATGTTTCCATCGGTAAGCGTTGTCCAGCCCCTTGCCGTGAGAGATGCAGCCTCCCGGAAAACGGACAAATCTCGGTTGAAGATCGGCGATAGCCTGAGCCAGATCGGCCCGAAGTCCATTTCTTCGATTTTTGAAGGTGTTCTCGGGGAAAAGCGAAACCATATCCATATACACATTCCCGCTGCCTTGAGGCAGAATATACAGTGCAGCGTCATTAAAAGTAATTTTACTTTTGAGCGTTAAATGGTATTGCTGCCATTCACTACCGATGGCAGGAATGGTATCGGAAGCAATAATATAACCTCCGCTGCTTTTCAACTGTACTACCACCGCTTTGTCGTGATCGGTATCGCGTTTGAGGTAAGCCGAAAAGAAATAATTCTCGTTTTGTTTAAGGGCAATACCGTCAAAGCCCGTGTTTTTAACTCCTGCGGCCCTTCCCTGATTGTATATGACCAATTTCAAACAATTCGTATTGTGTTGGTTCAGAGGATGATTTTTCACCACACTCAGGGCCACCGAGGCTCCTCCTTCCTGCACACCCGACCAGGCCGTTAAGGGGCCCAGATTGGTGTAGCCATCCACTACATAATATTCAAAAGAACGGTTTTGTACCAGTTCGGCGTACAAGCCTCCGTCGGCGGCGTAGTTGATGTCTTCGAAAAAGACCCCGATCAAATCCTGGCTCATGGGAACGGTTTCCTGATCAAGAGTCAGGGAGATGTTAACCTGAGACAAAGTTGAAGGCAAGCAGCACAGGACCAAAAAGGCAATCGAAAGGATTCTTGTTTTCATACTGATTTCTTGGAATAATTGTTGATTTTTAGCTTCACAAATGCAAATATAGTGTATTTATTTACAAAGCCCTAGCGCTTTTTGTTGCCTTTTTGTTACATTTTATTTGTGCCGGCCTTTTTAGTCATTTTTTATGAATTTATAATGAAGTACAATTCAATCAGATATCTTATTTGGTTTATATTTTATGTTTGTTTACCGGCTGTATTTGTTCTGGATTTGAAAATTCTTCCCTATTTTTGACCGGTTTTTTTATTCTTCTGCTCGCGTGCAGAGGACAATGAAAAAGTATCAATATGGGGATATTAAAAGAGAAGTTTATCAATTATACTGCACCTCAGGAATTGATGGCGGCAGGAGTTTATCCTTATTTTCGCGAGATTCAGTCGGATCAGGATACAGTGGTAATCATCAACGGAAAGCGAGTGTTGATGTTTGGATCAAACAGTTATCTGGGTTTGACCAGCCATCCCAAAATTAAAGAAGCCGCCATCCGGGCTATCAAAAAATACGGTACCGGCTGTGCCGGTTCTCGTTTTTTGAACGGGACTCTCGATATTCATACTCAACTGGAAGACAGATTGGCAAAATTGACCGGCAAGGAGGCTGCTCTTTGCTACAGTACCGGTTTTCAGGTAAATTTGGGAGTGGTTTCCGTGTTGGGAGGGCGCAATGATTACCTGATACTCGATGAACTGAATCATGCTTCCATCATAGAAGGCTCTAGGTTGTCTTTTTCCAAAACCACGAAGTATGCTCACAACGATATGGAAGCCTTGGAGCAAAAATTAAAACTTTGTGAACCGGGACACGATATTATAATTGTGGTAGACGGCATTTTTTCGATGGAAGGAGATATTGTCCGTTTACCGGAGATTCTGGCTTTGGCCAAAAAATACAAGGCCTCTGTTATGGTGGACGATGCTCACGCTCTGGGTGTGTTGGGAGAAAACGGTGCGGGCACCGCTGCACATTTTGGCCTTACCGACGAGGTGGAACTCATTATGGGTACCTTTTCCAAATCGCTGGCTTCGCTCGGTGGTTACATCGCGGCAGACAAGGAAGTAATCAATTTTATCAAGCATAATTCCCGCCCGCTTATTTTCAGTGCAAGCATGACGCCGGCTTCGGCAGCCACTGCTCTTGCCGCCCTCGATATTATGGAGCAGGAACCCGAACGCATTGAGCATTTGTGGAAGTTGACGCATTATGCCAGGGAAGCTTTCAAGGCCGCCGGTTTCGATACCGGTCCTTCGGAAACGCCTATCATTCCGTTATTGATCAGGGATGATTTTAAAGCCTTGAAAATGACCAGAATATTGCTCGACCGGGGTGTGTTTGTCAATCCGGTTATTTCGCCGGCAGTGCCTAAGGGTTCGAGCTTGATTCGTTTTTCACTTATGGCAACCCATAGTTTTGAACAAGTGGACGAGGCCGTAGATAAAGTGTCGGGTGTTGCCGGGGAACTGGGTATCTTTGATGCAGTATGAAAAAAGTAATTCTCATTACCGGTGTTTCTTCAGGCTTTGGAAAAGAGGCTGCTGTTTTAATGGCCCAGGCCGGGTATACTGTTTACGGAACGGTTAGGAAAACCGTTAAACCGCTGCAAGGCGTAAATATACTCTATATGGATTTGACGCAGCCGGCAAGCATTGATAAGGCTGTTGCCGAATTGTTGGAGCGCGAAAAACGTATCGATGTATTGATCAACAATGCCGGTATGCATTTAGGAGGCCCTATTGAGGAAGCTCCTTCGGAATTGTATCGCAGGCAATTGGACACCAATCTGCACGGTATGGTTCATTTATTGCAGGCCGTACTGCCAACGATGAGAGCACAAAATAAAGGCTTAATAATCAATTTCAGCTCTATTGGGGGCCTGATGGGTTTGCCTTTCCAGGCTTTTTATTCTGCCAGTAAATTTGCCATCGAAGGATTGAGCGAGGCCTTGAGAATGGAGCTGCGGGCTTTCGGCATTAAGGTTGTGCTTGTCAATCCGGGCGACTTCCATACCAGTAATACCGCCAACCGTATTAACGTTTGTGATCAAAAGGGTCCTTACGCCAGACAGTTCGAGATTTCCAAAGCCCGTTTTGAATCCGACGAAACCGCCGGAGGTCAGCCTGCCGTGATGGCCCGTAAACTTCTAAAAATTATAGCAGCCAAACACCCTCGCCATCGCTACGTTGTAGCGGCCCCGGACCAAAAATTGGCCGTGTTGCTCAAACGCATCCTTCCTTCGGATTGGTTTATGCCGATTTTAGCCTCTTATTATGGCATTAAGAAGAGGGCAAGCAACTGAGTAAAGCTGCCCGATACGTCGCCGAAAACCGGCATTAATCCCTAAAATCCGGTATATATTTTGCTTAAATTACCCTGTTTTAGCGATTGTGAGCCCATTGTGTGTCCGTTAAATTTGCGTTCGTTTTTAATAGGAAATTGAACTTAAATGAAAAAGACGATTTTATGCTTAATTGCTTTATTAACGATTTCTCTGCTCGGTGCGCAGGAGAAGACAGATGCCATGCTTTTCGGTGATGTGAAAACCCTCGATGGGAAACAACATCTCTCCTTTATACAGATTCAGGTCAAAGGCACTAACATTGGTACCCTTACCGATGCTTCCGGACATTTTAAGATCGCCAATTTACCTCTGGGAAAACAAATAATAGTAGCCAGGGGTCTGGGGTTTATTACTCAGGAGCGCGAAGTATTTATGGAAAGAGGTAAGGCTGTTACTTTATATTTTGAACTCGAAGAAGACGCCATGAATCTGGAACAGGTGGTAATTACCGGCACCAGGAGCCGGCATTACATCAAAGACGTTCCTGTAAGAACAGAAGTTATAACGGCAAAAACCATAGAGAATAAAAACGCAGCCAATTTATATCGGGCCCTGGAAGGGATTCCCGGTATCCGGGTCGAAAATCAGTGCCAGGCCTGTAATTTTACAATGATACGCATGCAGGGCCTGGGGGCCGAGCATACCCAGGTATTGATCGATGGCCAGCCTTTGTATTCCGGTTTGGCCGGAGTTTACGGTTTGCAGCAATTCAGTACGGTGGATGTGGATAAGATTGAAGTCATCAAAGGTGCCGGTTCGGCCTTGTATGGCAGCGGGGCAGTGGCCGGAGCCATCAATATCATATCGAGAGAGCCATCGTATCAACCTCAAACAAAGATAGAAACGCAGATAGGCAGCCACGGTACTCAACGTTACGACTTGTCCTCGTCTCTGCGCAATGAAAAAGGAAATGTGGGATTGACCATTTTTGCTCAACGTTATTCCGAACAGGCCATCGATGAAACCGGAGAGGGCAGCACCCGCGAAGAAGTTCGCAAACCCGACGGAGTTTCCGACCATGTTGATTCGGAGCTGACTAATCTTGGTTTCAGCTTGTTTGTCAACGATGCCTTTGGAGGCAGTGACCAACTGGTGCTCAGAGGACGATCGGTTTTTGAACAACGTCAGGGCGGCCTTTTGACAGACGATTATTATACCAATCCTTTTACCGACGGTACCGAAAATATCGTCACCAAACGTTACGAGGCTTCTTTGAGCTATCAGAAAAAGCTGGGTTTGCGTTCGGAGATGAATTTCAACACGGCTTACGTTAATCATCAACGCAATGCGACCAACGATTCATATCTCAACGATTACCTGGATACTCACGGTGATTCAGTGCCCGATTTGAGAATTATGAGACCTTATTTAGCCGATGAACAAACTTTTACATCGACTCTTTCTTTTAGCTCAGCTCTTAATACGCATCGTCTTGTGTTTGGAGCTCAATTCTTTTACGATCATATCGACGAATCGGGCATGTATGTGGTGGTTGATGAATCCAGTTCTTATTACGGCGATTCTTACCGTTCTATGGCCACCAAATCGGCCCGTGAAGTCGGCCTGTTCGCTCAAGATGAATGGGCTATCGGGCGTTGGATGCTGGTGCCGGGCCTGCGTCTGGACCATCATCGTTCAGGTGAGAGCTATAAGGCCGATCGCCAGGTATCGGATCTTTCATTATTTCCCGAAACCTCGTTCGAAGCCACGACTCTCAATCCCCGCCTGGCTATTCGCTATAAATTGAGCGACCGGATTACGCTCAGAGCCAATGTTGGAAAAGGTTTTAGAGCCCCTTACGGTTTTTCTGAAGATTTGCATCTTTGCAGCGGTTCTCCCCGGGTTTGGAAATCTTCGGGTCTGAAACCCGAGACATCGGTCAGTTATAATTTATCGGCAGATTATTATGGCCGAAAAATTCGTTTGAGCGCCAATTTATTCAGGACTGACCTGAAAAACAAAATAGGCTTTAGCGACGCTGATGCACAAGTAGCTGCTCTGGGTTATGATTATCAGTGGAAAAACATAGACGACGCTTTTGTACAGGGCTTGGAGTTGACGGCGGGCTACAGTCCGGTGAGCCAATTGCATTTGAGTATGGATTTCAGCCTGAATCGTGGAGAGTACAAAGAGGAGCGTGAGGATTGGAAAGGAACTGCTTATGAAAAGGAAAGCCGCTATATTTCGCGTTTTCCATCTACTGCCGGTAACTTTATGCTCGAATACACTCCCGCTAACTGGGCTTTAGTGTTGAACAGCAATTATCAGGGCCCCATGTACATTGATTACTACAACACCGATATTGATCCTTTACTGGGTGATCAAAGCAAGATTAAAAAAACCGAGCCTTTTGTTCTGCTCAACGCCAAAGTATCACGCCGTTTTGGTCAGTACAAACTCTATGCCGGAGTTGACAATATTCTTGATTACATACAAGACGAAAGGCATTTGGACGACGCAGCCTATTTGTATGCTCCAATTTGCGGCGTTGTATTCTATGCAGGATTGAGCATAGATATACGTCATTGATTGTACTTTGATAAAATAAGATGTATTTTTGCTTGAGATGTAATTATGTATCAGACTCACAGGACATATATCAAGCCGGATATGTGTATGGCCGACCTGGTCATCGAGAATCCTTCTCTCTTGTTGCTCCTGGAGCGCTTTGGGATGGAAACGGCATTGAACGATACCGATGTTGCTCAGTTGTGTGAGCAATACGAGGTAAATACGCCGGTGTTTTTGTTGCTCTGTAACTTGTACAATGGTTTTTTCCCTCAACGTAAGGATATAAATCCGGAGCAACACCGATTGACCGACATAATTAAATACATCAAAAACAGTCATCGTTTTTATACATTCGAAAAATATCCGCAAATCCGGGATTATATAGCACAGCTTTATGAACGTCAGTGTCCGGAAGATATTCAGCAATTGGAAATTTTCTTCGGGGACTATTTCGAGGAAGTACAAGAGCATTTACGTTACGAAGAAGAGGTGGTATTTCCTTATTGCAGTTATTTATTAGAGGGCAAAGCGAAGGAAGAAATCAATGCTTTCTCTTCGGCGGAATACCGGGATCATCATACCGATATTGAAACAAAACTTGCGGACTTAAAAAATTTAATGCTGAAACATTTGTCGCTTGACGGAGATTTTATTCTGAAGCGCAAAATACTTTATGCATTGATGGAGCTCGAAAACGACCTATACATACATTCTCAGGTAGAGGAATTGGTGCTGCTTCCTTTGTTGGAGCATCTGGAATTCAAAGACAGGAATGGATAAATGTCGTGTCAATATTGCTATCCTGGAACCTTCCACTGTTTTGTATGAAGGCTTGTCGACGATTTTGCTAAAAACTCACCATCATTATTATTTTTTCCGTTTTACGGACCTGGAGGAATTGGCGGTCATGTACAAACTGACTCCGTTTGATATCGTGGTGGCTAATCCTTGTATGCTGCAAAATAAACAGAAAGCCTTTATCCGTTTAAAGAAAAAAATGCCCAAAGTGTATTGGATAGCTTTGGTGTACTCTTTTTACGACGACGAGTTGCTGAGTCTTTTCGATAACAAATTCAGTATAACGGAAGATCCCAAAGTAATGCTGAGTTGTTTTGAAAGGGCTTGTGACAGTTGTAAATGCAATGAAAAACCGGACAAAAAAAAGCTGTTGAGCGAACGTGAAACAGAGGTGCTGATAGCGTTGACCAAAGGCTTGGCAAATAAAGAAATAGCCGAAATGATGAATATTAGTATACACACCGTAATGACGCATCGCAAAAACATCGTCGAAAAAACAGGTTTACACAGCTTGCCGGCTCTGACTATGTATGCCATATCAAAAAAACTGATTGCTTTTGAACCCGGAGGTGAGCCTTAAATACACAAAACTTTAATTCTTTTGAATCATGATGGTTTTTGAGCAAAAAGCCGTAAATTTGCCCAATTTTAATCTTGAGTATTATGGCATTGCTTA
>ERZ795049.2680-NODE-2680-length-20211-cov-30.882616_pt1 | contig 20211 bp, 19 predicted proteins | sample MGYA00375133_ERZ795049 | MGnify/ENA primary metagenome ERZ795049 (study PRJEB30178, sample SAMN05720147) | activated sludge metagenome | isolation source: anaerobic digester from wastewater treatment plant | place: Japan | collected 2015-04-20 ...
TACTTGGAAGCCGTTTTGGCGCTGAGTGAGGAACATGAAAAGGTGCGGACCACCGATGTGGCGCTTCGCCTCGGGGTCTCGAAGCCCAGCGTGACGCGGGCGATGAGAAACCTGAGCGACGGCGGCTACATCGAGCAGGAAGCATACGGTGACATCAAATTAACGGAGAAGGGAAGAATCAAGGCCTCCCAAATCTACTTCCGCCATAAGACCATCACTACGTTCCTGCACGAAATCCTCGGAGTGGATCCCGAGGTCGCCGAAGCGGATGCATGCCTCATCGAACACGACATTTCCAATGAAACGATGGAGAAGCTGGCGATCTTCATGCGCAAGCTGGAAGAACAAGGTTGATGTTTATAAAAGGGTTTTGTCATCGGGAGCAAAACCCTTTCCGTTAGCGCAAAAGTTTTCTCTTGTGCTTTGAAAGAGACTCCTTAAACTTAACTATAGAAGACTTTAAGGAGGTCTGTAATGAAAAAGAGCGTATATTTTATTCTGATCATCGCCCTGCTTCTTCCCGCCGCGATCTTTGCTGCCGGTGCGAAAGAGCAGGCTGTCGATGAAACCAAGCCGGTTACCATCGTCTACTGGACCCATGACGATGCTGCCCGGACCAAGCTGGAAAATGAGCTGATTGAAAAGTTCCAGGCTGCCAACCCCCACATCACTGTGGAACGGTCGACCCGATCCGCCCAGAAGCAGATTGAGCTGGTCCAGACCGCTTTTGCCGCCAATGAAGGGCCGGATATGTTCAACCTTCCCATCGAGAACCAGTACGCCTACATCACCAACGGCCGGGTTGCGCCGATCGACTATGTAGCTGCCGGTTTCAAGAGCAAGCAGGACATGCTTGACAAGTACATGGATGGAATTCTGGACACCGTTACGGTTGATGGAGAAGTCTACGGCCTGCCGCTTGAGCTTACCAACTGGGCGATCTACGTCAACAAGAAAGTGTTTGCTTCCGCCGGTCTTGATGCTGAAAAAGACTACCCGAAAACCTGGGAGCAGATGGCCGATGTCTCCGAAAAACTGGTGATCAGGGATGGCGACATCCTCGTTCGCCGCGGCTTTGACTTCCGCTATCCGTATTATCTGATCATGTTCGTTCCGATGGTCGAACAGCTCGGCGGCTCCCTGCTCAGTGCTGACGGCAAGAAAGCGATCATCAACGATGATGCCTGGATCAAGGCGTTGACCTTCATGCAGGAGTGGGGACCGCTGGGCCGCAACCTCGGTTCGACGACCTATCAAGCCCCCCGGTACCTCTTCAACGCGGACAACAACGATATCGCCATGGCCCACACCGGTCTATATCAGGAAGGCCGGATGAAGACGGAGAACCCCAAGTTCTTCGAGTCGGACGATTGGATGGTTGTTCCCTTCCCGGTCTTTGAAAATGCGGTGAAGGACGTTGCATCCGCCTACTACGGCCACTTCTTCATGGTCAACGCCGACAGCGACCCGGCAGTCCAGAAGGCGACCTGGAAGCTCATCGGATTCCTTCTTTCCCACGGTGAAGACTACCTGACCCGCGGTGGAAACCTGATTCAGCCGACCAAGGCGCTGCTTGCCAGCGACACCCTGAAGAACATGCCCTACAGCGAAGTCTTCATCAACGACATGGCTCGGGCGAACATGGTGTACTACGGATCCGATTCGGCGGAAATCCAGACTCAGATCCGGAACGCGGTTGAAAGCGTCATGCTCAGTGGCGAAAGCCCGCAGAAGGCGCTTGCCACGCTCCGCTCCGCCGTTCAGGAAATCATTGACGAGCGGCATTGATTCGATCGATCTCAGCCCCCTTTTCCGGGGGCTGAGTCTTGTCTTTTTCTCTGTAAGGAACCAATTTGATGGGTACGAAACAATACAAGGGAATTGAAAGGAAACAGGCGCGTTGGGGGTTTGCCTTTGTCGTGCCCTCCCTTGTCTTCTTTTCCGTTTTCAACTTTTATCCGATTCTCAACGCATTCTATACGAGCTTCTACGATCGCCGGGCACTGAGCAAGCTCAAACCCAAATTTGTCGGCTTCGGCAACTACGTCCGCCTCTTTGATCCCGCTCGGGCGGCCAACCCGCTTTCTTTTTACAACAGTCTGAAGGCGACGCTTACCTTCACGTTGGGAACGTTCATTCCCCTGTTGATCGTCAGCCTCTTGTTGGCGATCCTGATCAGCAATCTGAAATCCCAAAAAGCGAAGCGCTTTTTACAAATCTCATACTATACTCCGGCAATCCTCTCTTCGGTGGTCGCCGCCACGATCTGGATGCTGATTTTCGATCCCAGGGGCTTGGGCAACCAGTGGATGAACCTGATTCTCAACACTCCCGGAGTCGATCATAAGTGGAAGACCGACCCGGTGATGCTCCAAGTCTCGACGATGCTTGTCTACTTTTGGAAGTATATCGGCTATTTCGTCATCCTCTTCATCACCGGTCTTGCGACGATTCCCCAGACGATCTATGAAGCGGCGACGATCGACGGCGCGAACAAGAGCCAGACGTTCTGGCGGATCACCCTCCCGCTTTTGAAGCCGACCGTGGTGCTTGTTTCCATCATGGCGATGCTGCAGTGTCTGAAGACGTTCAGCACCCAGTACATGTTCTATACCAACGGTTCGACCCGGGCTCCGATCAACGTCATCACCTTCAACATCTACATCACCGGAATCCAGGATCAGTACCTGGGAAGGGCAAGCGCGATGAGCGTCGTCCTCTTCGTGCTGATGCTCGTCTTGACGCTCTTCCAATTCCGAACCACCAAGAGCGGTGAGAATATCGATTACTAGGAGGGCACGATGCAGATACGGCGAACATTCAACCCCATCAACCTGCTCATCTACGCACTCCTCTTGGTGATGGTCTTCTTTACCCTGACCCCGATCGTCTTCATGGTCACCGCCTCGATGATGACAAAGAACCAGATTCTTCGAATGCCGTTCAACTGGATTCCCGAATCGTTCAACTGGATCAACTTCAAGCGGGCGATCGTCGGTCTGGATGAAAACTACATCTTCCTCCGGAACATCGTAAACTCCCTGGTCGTCTCCGTCACCGTCGCGATCACCACCGTCCTGCTTGGCAGCCTTACCGGCTATGGACTGGCCAAATTCCGGTTCCGGGGCCGAAACGTCATCTTCATCATGATCATGGCGACGATGATGATTCCCTTCGAAGCGATCATGATTCCGCTCTACATGGTGGTGATGAAACTCAGAATCCAAAACACCTATGTGGGTTTGATTCTTCCCTTCCTCGTCAGCGCCTTCGGAATCTTCCAGATGCGCCAGTACCTCTCCACCTTTCCGACGGAGTTCCTTGACGCCGCCCGGGTGGACGGGATGAGTGAACCGGGAATCTACTGGCAGATCGTTCTTCCGAACGCCATACCGGTGATCGCCACGCTCTCAATTCTGGCGTTCCGCTCGCAGTGGGACAACCTCCTGTGGCCTCTTTTGGTCAGCCAAAAAGATAAAATGAAAACGATTCCTCAGTATATTACGTCATTCGCCGCTGAACGAAACACCGACGAAGGAGCGATGATGGCCGCCGCCCTGATCGCCTCGATTCCGATGTTCGTCCTCTTCATGAGCCTCACGAAGTACTTCATCGGCGGATCGGCGGTCTACGAATCACGCAAGGGATAGTCCGATGGACAGGAATGCAGTCGCCGGCAAAGACACAAAGGTGTTTCTTTTCGATATGGGCAATGTCGTCGTCAAAGGAATCGGGATCAGTGAAAAGATCGCCAAACGCTTAGGAGTTCCCCGCGACCAATTCGAGTTGGATTACCACCACTGGATCTATCCGCTGATGGAAGGGGAGATCAGCGCCGAGCAGTATTGGCGGCACGCTGAAAAGGTGTTCGGGAAACGGATCGAAGAGGATTTGATGGCTACCTGCTTCACCCCGTACCTGAACAGCGAGGTGGTCGAAACGATCACAAGGCTGCGGAATCTGGGATACCGGGTAGTGTGCGCCTCCAATACCTACGCGTCTCATTGGGAGATTCTTCGAAAGATGGATGCGCTCTCCCTCTTTGACGCGCTCTATCCCTCCCACGAAGTAGGGCTTTCCAAACCGGCTCACGCGTACTTCCGGCATATTCTCGAAGCTGAAGGAGTCAAGGCGAGTGAAGCATATTTCGTCGACGATTCGATCGAGCACATCGAAAGCGCCCGGACTATGGGGATTCCTTCTCTGCATTACAGCGGCAAAGCCGCTTCAAGAGAGCTGAAACGAGTGTTTGAACCTCTATTGGGGTGATCCAAGGATATCGCGGAACTGGGTCGGAGTCCTGCCGAAAAAGCGTTTGAAGATCTTGGCGTAGTACCCGGGGGTGGGAAAGCCGCAACTGGTTGCAATTTCGGCGATGTTCTTTTTGGGATCGCTCATCGCTTCGACGCTCTTGTTGATCCGATACGCGTTGAGATACTGGAGGAAGTTGAGCCCCGTAACCTCTTTGAAGAGTCGGGAGAGGTGGCTCTCACTGACTCCCAGATGATTTGCCGCTTCCTGCAACCCGACCGATTGGCTGTAGTTGTCGACGATGAAGGCGACCGCCGAATCGATCACATGGTTCTTGAAGTGCTTGGGAAGGGTGATGGAATGATCGTGCTCCCGGTGGCGCCGGTTGATCTGCTCCACATCCCGGTCTTCCTCCTGAATCTTCTGAACCAGGGAAACAAGCGCCTCTTCAAGCTCCTCATCGCTTACCGGTTTCAAAAGATAGTCAAACACACCGAGGCGGATCGCCTGTTTCATGTAGGTGAAGTCGGTGTGACCGGTTAAGATGATCGCATGGTCCACCGGGCACGAGGCGAGCATCGAAAGTCCGTCCTGAGCGGGGAGGCGGATGTCGGTAATCACGATATCCGGCTCCAATTCCTTGATGAGTCGTTCTCCTTCCGCCCCGTCGGCGGCGACTCCCACCAATTTCAAACCCAAGGCCTCCCACCGGATCGACGAGACGATCTCCCGGCGAACAAGCTCTTCGTCCTCTACGAACACGACGGTGTATGCCACGACTTATCTCCTTCCTATGGGCAGGCTGATGCGAACGATCGTTCCTTTCCCTACCGTTGAATCGATCGAAAACTCAAGCTCGTTTTGGTATGCGAGTGAAAGTCTTCGATATACATTGTATAGCCCAACGTGGGTTGAATGTGCAAGATCGTTGAGATCCTGCGGCAACGTCTCCCGGTCGAACCCGACTCCGTTGTCCTCGACCGTGATCTGAATGTGCCGTCCGACCGCTTCCACCCGAACCGCCAGAAACCAATTGCCTGCTTTAGGCTCCAGACCGTGGATGATCGCATTTTCAACCAGCGGCTGGATGATGAGCTTTGGAGTTTTGATGTGGGCGCATGCCGGGTCGAGGTGGATCGAGGTGACGAGCTTTTCCCCGTAACGGAGCTTTTGAATCGTCAGATAGGAATCGATCAGGGCGATCGAATGGGCGAGGGTCGCTTCGCTTTCATGGCTGTCGATCGTCGAGCGGAGCAGTTTCCCCAGTTTCACGGTGATCGTGTAGATCTCTTCCTGGTTGTTGATCCGGGCCAGAGCCTTGATCGTATTGAGGGTGTTGAAGAGGAAGTGGGGATTCATCTGGCTTTCCAACGCTTTGCGCTCCGCTTCGCTGAGCTTCTTCTGCTCCTCCCGGGTCTGTTCCAGAAGCGTTCTGATCTGATCGATCATCATGTTGTAGGAGTTTTCAAGCTGAGCGAATTCGGTGATCGTCGATTTGACCGGTCTGGTTTCCAGGTTCATTCGGTCGACCCGATCCATCCGTCGGGCCAGGGAAGCGATCGGATGGGCGATTGAACGGGAGAAGAGGAAGCTGAACATCATCGCCAAGGCGAAGCCGGCGATGAGCGTCCCGGTGAAGACCAGATACCACCTTGAGATGTTCCTGCTGAAAAACACCGTGCTGAGCGTTCCGGCAAGATAGAGGTTGGTGGTATTGGCCACCGGAGCCACGGCGACCACCGTCGAACCGACCTGGACGGATCGGGGGGTGTAATCTCCTTTCAGGGAAAGCAACGGGGGGAACTTGTCGAAAGAACCGTGCATATCGGTATGGATCAGGCTGGTGGCGTGGAACTCCTTCTGATCGATCAGATACAGATCGCTGAACAGCCGTTCGCTGTTGATTCCGGTGCTGAGCGCCTCGCCGAAGAGGTCGATCACCAGATACCCGAGATTGGTTCCCTCCCCGTCATAGATTCTTCTCAGGATTGAAGCAACCACCTGCCGGCCGTTTTCAGCGGTCCGATGCCCCCGGGTAGTGATCAGGCTTGCGGTTTGCGAGAGGTTGAGGTTTTGGGCGATGACGCTGTTCAATTCACTGGTGGAGGTGTGGTACCGCAAATCGAACATCTTGGGAAAGGCGTGGGTCGAAAGCCGGATTCGCCCCGTATTGGAAACGAGATTCGCGCTGGCGAGGTAGGTGTCTCCCTTCATCACGCTGAAGAGGAGGGGATAGACCTCGTGGATGACCCGGTTGAGGAACTCCGGCGAGTCGTGTTTCATTACCTCGACGATCAACTCATCGGTGGAGAGAAGATATGCTTTATGGCGGTATTCCTCCAGAACATTGCCGACGATGAGGGCGTCGCGGCGGATCACGCCGAGGCTTTGCTCGGAAAGGTACTTGCTTTGACTTCTGTCCCCAAGGAAGAGATAGTATCCGCTGAAAACCAATAACGGAAGCAACAATACGATGAGAAAGTAGATTAATAAGCGTACAAAGAGGGTACGACTCCGATCCGCCATAGACAAAGTGTACCGACAAACTTCTCCTCGAACAATAGGAAGGAATGTTCGTATATTGCGTGTATAAAGATGCTATTTTTGAATAATGGGTTGACAGAGAAGGCGGAAGAGAGGTACAAACACTCAATACCTGCAGGTGCAGGTGCAAGGAGTGGAGTGTGAACGGCACCTTGAAGATCCAGGTTACCCGAACGAACGAGCTTGCCATGACGAGCTCGAACCTTTTCATCTCCGCCCTCATTATTCTAGTACTTATTATTCTCTGACCACGGCTGCAGAATATCTGCATCGTCCGTGGAAGCCCCCCTGCCAAGGGAGGTCTTTTTTGTATCCAACGTGTTGAGGAGGAGGGAACACGATGAGTAAACGAGAAAAACGCTACACCCTGGCGATCTTGGTGAACAACAATCCCGGAGTGCTGATGCGGGTCGTCTCGCTCTTCAGTCGAAGGGGATACAACATCGACAGCCTCTCCGTCGGCGAGACGGAGGATGAACGCTTCAGCCGGATCACGATCGTCGTCCCCGGTGATCGAGCGGTCGTCGAGCAGATCAAGAAGCAGGTCGCCAAGCTGTATGATGTGATTCAAGTCTATGAGATGACCCGCACCGCCAGTCTGCAGCGCGAGCTGATCATGATCAAAGTCAATGCTTCGGTGGCGAGCCGGACCGAAGTCGTAGAACTGGCCCAGATCTTCAAAGCGAAGATCATCGATGTGACGAATACCACCGTCAGCTTGGAGATGACCGGCACGCTCGACAAGATCGATTCCTTTTTGAGCCTGATCAGCCCCTACGGAATCGTCGAGCTGGCCCGAACCGGAATAACAGCCTTGGAGCGCGGCAGCCGAGCTCTGAGTTCGATCGGATTTGATGAAATACAAACGGGAGAAGAGTGATGAGTACGATGTATTACGACCAGGATGCGGATCTTACGTTGCTGGAAGGCAAAAAAGTAGCAATTATCGGATATGGAAGCCAAGGACACGCCCACGCGTTGAATCTGCATGAAAGCGGCGTCGACGTGGTGGTCGGCCTGTACGAGGGCTCGAAGAGCTGGAACGTCGCCAAAGAAGCCGGACTGGAGGTCATGACGGCGAGCGAAGCAGCGAAGGCCGCTTCCGTCATTATGCTGCTTCTGCCGGATGAGAAACAGGCGAAGATCTACCGCGAGTCGATCGCTCCATATCTGACAAAAGGCGACTATCTCGCCTTTGCCCACGGCTTCAACATCCATTTCGGTCAGATCGCTCCCCCGGAGGATGTGAACGTCATCATGATCGCCCCGAAGGGACCCGGACACACCGTCCGCAGCCAGTTCCAGGAGGGCAAGGGTGTTCCTTCCCTGATCGCCGTCCACCAGGATCCGAGCGGGAACTCCAAGGAGATCGCCCTTGCATACGCCAAGGGCCTCGGAGCGGGACGGGCGGGAATCTTCGAAACCTCGTTCAGGGAGGAGACGGAAACGGACCTCTTCGGCGAGCAGGCGGTGCTTTGCGGCGGAATCACAGCGCTGATGAAAGCGGGCTTTGATACGCTGGTCGAAGCGGGGTATCAGCCCGAGATGGCGTACTTTGAATGCGTCCACGAGATGAAGCTGATCGTCGATCTGATCTATCAGGGCGGTCTCTCCTACATGCGCTACTCGATCAGCGACACCGCCGAATATGGCGATTACACCACCGGAAACAAGATCATCACCGATGAAACGAAGAAGGTGATGAAAGAGGTGCTGAAGGATATCCAGGAAGGAACGTTCGCCCGGACTTGGCTCCTTGAGAACCAGGTCGGCCGGCCGTACTTCAACGCCCGAAGGAGAATGGAGCGGGAAAGCCTTCTGGAGAAGACCGGGGCGAAGCTCCGATCCCTGATGAGCTGGCTCAAACGCTAAAGGAGGCCGGGATGCGGAAGGAGCGAGTCTATATCTTTGACACCACGTTGCGGGACGGCGAACAGGCCCCCGGCTATTCGATGAACCTCGATGAAAAGATTCGAATGGCCCTTCAGCTTGAAGCCCTTGGTGTCGATGTGATCGAAGCGGGATTTGCGATCGCCAGCGAAGGGGATTTCGAATCGATCAAAGCGGTGTGCGAACACGTGAAGAAACCGGTCATCGCATCGCTGAGCCGTTCTCTCGAGAAGGATATCGATGCCTCCTTCGAGGCGATCAAGGGGGCGGAGCGGGGACGGATCCACCTTTTTTTGGCGACCAGCGACCTTCACCTGAAGTACAAGCTGCGGATGAGCCGCGAGGAGGTTCTCGAACGCTCGACGAAGATGGTCGCCTATGCCCGCAACAAGATCGACGATGTGCAGTTTTCCCTGGAGGATGCGACCCGGACCGACCTCGATTATCTCTGCACCGTGGTCGAAGCGGTGATCAAAGCCGGTGCGAACGTCGTGAATCTCCCCGATACCGTCGGCTACGCCTCGACGGGCGATCTTCAGCGGATGGTCGAGACGGTGATGAACCGGGTTCCCAACGTCGACAAGGCGATCCTTGCCGTCCACTGCCACAACGATCTCGGCATGGGGGTGGCGAACACCCTGACCGGACTGAACGCCGGAGCGCGGCAGGCGGAGGTCACGATCTGCGGAATCGGCGAGCGGGCGGGGAACGCCGCGTTGGAAGAGGTGGTGATGAACCTTAAAACCAGGGGTGACATCTATCCCTTTGAAACCAACATCAACACCGAGCAGATCACCCAGTCCGCCCGGGTGCTGAAGCAGATCACCGGGGTGAAGATCCACCCCTCCAAAGCGATCGTCGGTTCCAACGCGTTCGCCCACGAAAGCGGAATCCACCAGCATGGAATGCTGGCCAACAGCCTGACCTATGAGATCATGACTCCCGAAAGCGTCGGGGTGAAGAAGACGAGCCTAGTGCTCGGCAAGCACAGCGGGCAGCACGCCTTCGAACAACGCCTCGGCGAACTGGGCTACTCCTTCACCAAAGAGGAGTTTTCACGGCTCTTCAATGAATTCAAGAATCTGGCCGACCGGAAGAAGAACGTCGAAGAGCGCGACCTCATCGCCCTGGTCGAATCGGCTCATCAAGGTTCTCCGACGATCTGGGAGCTTGACTCCTTCGTCGTCAACAGCGGCAACCTCATCACCTCGACGGCGTGCGTCACGCTGAAGAAGGGGGATGAAAAACATCAGGAGGTCGCTTGGGGGACCGGGCCGGTCTACGCGGCCCTCAGGGCGGTGGAGAAGATCGTCGACCATCCGTTCAGCCTGGAGGACTATACGCTGCAGGCGGTCACCGAGCATCGGGACGCCCTCGGCGAGGTGTTCGTCAAGCTTCGGGACGAGCGGGGGACCTACCGCGGTCGGGGCGTGTCGACGGATGTGATCGAAGCTTCGATCCTCTCCTGCCTCGCTGCGATCAACAAGATGGTCGACGGCGCTCCGGCCAAGCGGGAGCACCCCTTCAAGCCGACCAACGACCATTCCTTTGAAAACGACATGCTCATGAACAACAGCGATAAAAGGAGATTCATGTGAAGGTAGCGATCTTTGACTCCACCCTCCGCGACGGCAGTCAGGGCGAAGGAATCAGTTTCTCCGTTGAAGACAAGCTGAAAGTGGTTCGAGCCCTGGATGCCTTGGGAATCGACTTCATCGAAGCGGGGAATCCCGGTTCCAATCCGAAGGATCAGGAGTTCTTCGACCGCGCTCGAACCTTGGAGCTGAAGCATGCGGCGATCGTCGCCTTCGGGTCGACCCGAAGAAAGGGGATCGAAGCGAAGGACGATCCGAACCTCCAATCCCTGATCGGCGCCAAGACGAAGATCGTTTCGATCTTCGGCAAAAGCTGGGACTTCCACGTGACCGAAATTCTTCGGACCACGCTTAAGGAAAACCTTGCGATGATCGAGGATTCGATCCGCTTCTGTTGTGATGCCGGCGTGGAGGTCTTCTTCGATGCGGAGCACTACTACGACGGATATCTTGCCGATAAGGAGTATGCCCTCGAAACCCTCAGAGCGGCGCTTAAGGGGGGAGCCTCCACGCTGGTTCTCTGCGAGACCCGGGGCGGGATCATTCCTTCCGAGTTTGAGCGGATCACCAGAGAGACGATGGCGGCGATTCCGAACGCCCAGTGGGCGGTTCACGCCCACGATGATATCGGAACGGCGGTGGCTTCTTCCATCCTGGCGGTTCAATGCGGGGTCGGCCAGGTTCAGGGAACGCTCCTTGGGATCGGCGAGCGGTGCGGCAACGCCAACCTCTCGACGATCATCGGAATCCTTCAGACGAAGCTCGGCTATGAGTGCCTAAACGGCGAGAGCCTGGAGTTTCTGTATCCGACCTGTCGGGCGATCGGGGAGGTTGCGAACGTCCGGATCGCCCGGTCGATGCCGTTTGTCGGCAAGTCCGCGTTCGCCCATAAGGGGGGAATGCACATCGACGGAGTGGCGAAGAATCCCGCCTCCTTCGAGCACATCGATCCGACGGTCGTCGGCAATGAACGAAGACTGTTGATGAGCGAGGTTGCCGGCCGGGCGCTGATGCTTCGAAGAATCGCCAAAGTGGTTCCCGATCTGGACAAGGACGACCCGGTGACGGTGACGCTGATGGCCAGGCTCAAGGAGCTGGAAGCGGTGGGATACCAGTTCGAAGGGGCGGAGTCCTCCTTCGATCTGGTGATTCGGCGTCATCTGAACCTCTATAAACCATATTTTTCCCTGATCCACTATCAGACGATCGGAACGGCTCCCTACCTGGATCCCGACTCCACGGCGACCCATGCGGTGGTGATCAAGGTATGGGTCAAAGGACGCAGCGCGATCGCCGCAGCGGAAGGGGAAGGGCCGGTGAACGCTTTGGACACCGCCTTGCGGAAGGTGCTGGAGGAGTTCTATCCGACGCTCAAGAGCGTCCATCTGACCGACTACAAGGTCCGGGTTCTGGATTCGAAGGAGGCGACCGCCTCGACGGTCCGCGTTCTGATCGAATCGACCGACGGGACGGAGAGCTGGTCCACGATCGGGGTAAGCAAGGACATCATTCAGGCGAGCTGGTCCGCCTTAAGCGACAGCATCGAGTATAAACTCATCAAGGACGGGATTGTTCCCAACGGTGAGTGCGAGAAGGAGATCTAGGCGTGGGCATGACGATGACACAGAAGATCCTCGCAAAAGCGGCGGGCAAAGCGTCCGTCCGAGCAGGCGAGCTGATCATGGCGGACTTGGACCTGGTGCTGGGCAATGACATCACCTCCCCGGTTGCGATCAACGAGTTTCCGAAGTTCGGGAAGGAAACGGTCTTCGACAGGGAGAAGATCGCCCTTGTTCCCGACCATTTCACCCCGAACAAGGACATCAAAGCGGCCGAGCAGGTCAAAGCGATGCGAACGTTCGCCCACGATCATGGAATCGTCAACTACTTTGAAGTCGGACAGATGGGGATCGAACACGCCCTGCTTCCCGAGAAAGGCCTGGTGGGCGCCGGAGAAGTGGTCATCGGAGCGGACAGCCATACCTGCACCTACGGGGCGCTCGGTTCTTTCGCCACCGGCGTCGGCTCCACCGACATGGCCAGCGGAATGGCCACCGGCAAAGCGTGGTTCAAAGTCCCCTCCGCCCTGAAGTTCAACCTGACCGGAACACTGAACAGGCACGTCTCGGGCAAAGACGTCATCCTGCACATCATCGGCCTCATCGGGGTCGACGGGGCGCTTTATCAATCGATGGAGTACAGCGGAGAAGGGGTGAAGAACCTTTCAATCGACGATCGCTTCACGATCGCCAACATGGCGATCGAAGCGGGAGCGAAGAACGGGATCTTTCCCGTCGACGAGGTAACGCTCGGCTATCTTGCCGAACACTGTCCCCGCACCCCTCGGATCTTCGAGGCGGACGAGGACGCCGAATACGAGGCGGTCTACGAGATCGATCTTTCGGCGATCAAGAGCACCGTCGCCTTTCCCCATCTTCCTTCCAACACCCGTCCGATCGACGAGGTCGGCGAAGTGAAGATCGATCAGGTGGTGATCGGTTCCTGCACCAACGGCCGGATCAGCGACCTGAGGCAGGCCGCGGCGGTCCTGAAGGGGAAGAAAGTGGCGCCGTGGGTGCGGGCGTTGATCTTCCCGGCGACCCAGAAGATCTGGAAGCAGGCGATGAATGAAGGGCTGTTTGAAATCTTCGTGGATGCCGGCTGCGCCGTCTCCACTCCCACCTGCGGTCCGTGTCTCGGCGGCCACATGGGAATTCTGGCCGAAGGGGAGAAAGCGGTGAGCACCACGAACAGGAACTTTGTCGGACGGATGGGACATCCCAAGAGCGAGGTGTACCTCGCAAGTCCCGCTGTCGCCGCGGCAAGCGCCGTTACCGGGTACATCACCGACCCGAATACGATCGAGGAGGCATAAGATGAGAGTGTCAGGAACAGTATTTCGCTATGGGGACAACGTCGACACCGACGTGATCATTCCCGCCCGGTATCTCAATACCTCCAACCACGCCGAACTGGCGCTCCACTGCATGGAGGATCTCGACGCGACTTTCAAGGACAAGGTCAGGAAAGGAGACATCATCGTGGCCGACGCGAACTTCGGCTGCGGCTCCAGCCGGGAGCACGCTCCGATCGCAATCAAGGAGAGCGGAGTCTCGTGCGTCATCGCCCGTTCCTTCGCCCGGATCTTCTACCGCAACTCGATCAACATCGGCCTGCCGATCCTGGAATGCCCCGAAGCGTGCGCCGACATCAAGGCCGGGGACACCGTCGTTGTGGATTTCTCCACCGGGGTGATCACCAACAAGCGAAGCGGGAACACCTTCCAAAGCGAGCCGTTTCCTCCCTTCATGCAGGAGCTGATTCAGGAAGGCGGCTTGGCGAACTATGTGGCCAAGGGAGGGATCGCGTGATGGAAAAGAAACGGATCGCAGTCATCGCCGGTGACGGCATCGGGGTGGAGATCACCAGAGAAGCGCTCAACGTGCTGAAGAAAATCGCCCCGGACGGTTTTGTCTTTGAACACCACAAAGCGGGAGGCGAAGCCCTTGATGCCTTTGGAGTTCCTCTTCCCGAGGAGACGCTGAATGGATGCAAACAAAGCGATGCTGTCCTGCTCGGATCGCTCGGGGGGCCGAAATGGGACACGGTCCCTTCGCATCTGCGCCCTGAAAAGGGGCTCTTGGGTCTGCGCGGCGGACTCGGCCTGTTCTGCAACCTCCGTCCCGCAATCCTGTATCCCCAGCTTGCCGGGGCGTGTCCGTTGAAGAACGAGCTCGTCGAAGGCGGGTTGGACATCATGGTGGTCCGGGAGCTCACCGGGGGGATCTACTTCGGAGAGCGGGGCCGGGAAGGGGATTCGGCGTTCGATACGGAGCGCTACAGCAAGTTGGAGGTCGAGCGGATCGGACGAAAAGCGTTCGAGATCGCCATGAACCGAAGCAAACGGTTGTGTTCGATCGACAAGGCGAACATCCTGATTTCCAGCCAGCTGTGGCGCGAGACGATCAATGCCCTCTCCAAGGAGTATCCCGAGGTTTCAGTGACCCATATGTACGTCGATAATGCGGCGATGCAGCTGGTGAGGAATCCCCGCCAGTTCGACACGATCGTCACCAACAACATTTTCGGGGATATCCTCAGCGACGAGGCTGCTCAGATCACCGGCTCGATCGGGATGCTGCCTTCCGCCTCCCTCGGCGAAGGAGGGGTGGGGATGTATGAGCCGATCCACGGTTCCGCTCCGGATATCGCCGGAAAGGATATCGCCAACCCGATCGCAATGATTCTTTCCGCAGCGTTGATGCTTCGCCACTCCTTCGGGATGGAGCGTGAAGCGAAACGGATCGAGGATGCGGTAAGCGGCGTGCTTGATCAGGGGTATCGAACCGCTGACATCATGAGCGGGGGGATGACCCTCGTCGGAACGAACGAGATGGGGCGCCGCATAACCGAGGCGCTTTGAGGAGGATGTGATATGAAACGTCGTTCAGCACAGATGACCGAAGGGCCGCAGCGCGCCCCCCACAGATCGTTGATGAAAGCGCTGGGCTGGACCGATTCCGAGATCCATATGCCGATCATCGGAGTCGTCAGCGGAGCCAATGAGATCATTCCCGGGCACATCCACCTGGATCGGATCGTCGAGGCGGTGAAGAGCGGGGTCCGCCACGGCGGAGGAAACCCCGTCGCCTTCCCGGTGATCGGAGTCTGCGACGGAATCGCCATGGGGCACACGGGAATGAAGTACTCCCTCGTAAGCCGGGAGCTGATCGCCGACTCGATCGAAGTAATGGCCAACGCCCATCCCTTCGACGCATTGGTTTTCGTTCCAAACTGCGACAAGGTCGTCCCCGGAATGCTGATGGCCGCTGCCCGGATCAACATCCCCTCGATCTTCGTTTCCGGCGGTCCGATGCTTGCCGGAAAAAAGGATGGACGTGAGCCGATCAACCTTTCGCGGATGTTCGAGGCGGTCGGTTCCCACGCCCTTGGGGCGATCGACGATGCCGAGCTGCTTGACTGGGAAAACAACTCGTGTCCCACCTGCGGCTCCTGTTCGGGGATGTACACCGCCAACAGCATGAACTGCCTCACCGAGGCGATCGGAATGGGCCTTCCGGGGAACGGCACGATTCCCGCCGTCTATGCCGAGCGGGATCGGCTTGCCAAAGAAGCGGGATATCGGATCATGGAGCTGCTCAAAGAGGATGTCCGACCTTTGGACATCATGACGGAGAAGGCGTTTGAAAACGCCCTCGCCGTCGATATGGCGATCGGTTGCTCGACCAATACGATGCTCCACCTGCCGGCGATCGCCAGCGAAGCGGGAATCGATCTGGATATCTTCATCGCCAACGAGATCTCGGCCAAGGTGCCCAATCTCTGCCATTTGGCTCCGAGCGGGAATGACCATCTGGAAGATCTTTATCACGCCGGCGGCGTCCTTGCGGTGATGCATGAGCTGGAACCGCTCGGCGTCCTTCACGGGGATCTGCCGACGGTGAGCGGTAAAACCATCGGCCGGTTGTGGGCGGAGCATCCGGTGCGAAACCATGAGGTCATTCGACCGCTGAACAACCCCTTCGACAAGACCGGCGGCATCGCCGTGCTGAAGGGGAACCTCGCCGTCGACGGGGCGGTGGTCAAACGGAGCGCGGTCGATTCCTCGATGCTGGTCCACAGCGGGCCTGCCCGGGTCTTCGACAGCGAAGAGGAGGCGAACGAGGCGATCTTCTCCGGCAGAATCAACAAGGGCGATGTGATCGTCATCCGCTATGAAGGCCCCAAAGGAGGCCCGGGGATGCGGGAGATGCTCAGTCCCACCAGCGCGATCGCCGGTATGGGCCTCGACAAGGATGTGGCCCTGATCACCGACGGGCGCTTCAGCGGAGCGACGAGGGGTTCCTCGATCGGTCACGTCAGTCCCGAGGCGGCAAGCGGGGGCCTGATCGCCCTCGTCGAGGAGGGGGATGAAATCCTGATCGACATCCCGGGTGGAGAGTTGACGTTGAAGGTGGATGAGGCAACATTGAACAAACGCCGTGCCTCCTTCAAGGAGAAAGAAGTCGTTCGCTACGGCGGCTACCTCGATCGCTATCGAAAGCAGGTGACCAGTGCGAACACCGGAGCAATTTTTGCCCAGGAGTGACGGATGAAATTACGTGGTGCCGAAATCATTTTGGAATGTCTGCTTGAACAGGGCGTCGATACGGTCTTCGGGTTTCCCGGCGGGGCGGTGCTTCCCCTCTATGATGCCCTCTATTCCTATCGCGATCGAATCAACCATATTCTCACCAGCCATGAACAAGGCGCTGCCCATGCCGCCGACGGCTACAGCCGCTCAACCGGCAAGGTCGGGGTGGTGTTCGCAACCAGCGGACCGGGGGCGACCAACCTGGTGACGGGAATCGCCACCGCCTATATGGACAGCGTGCCGGTCGTGGCGATCACCGGGAACGTGACGGTTCCCCTTCTCGGGAAGGATTCCTTCCAGGAAGTCGATATCACCGGAATCACAATGCCGGTGACGAAGCACAACTTCATCGTCAAGGATGTGAACGATCTTGCCAGAACGATTCGTCTGGCGTTCCAAATCGCCCAGGAGGGCCGGCCGGGCCCCGTCCTGATCGATGTGCCGAAGGATGTAACGGTCGAGTACGCCGAGTATGAGCGTCAAGTCATCGAGCCGGTGAAACCCCGGTCGGACCGGATCAGCGAACAGGCGCTCAGCGCCGCGCTTGAGCTTATTCACAGCGCTGAGCGGCCGGTGTGTTTTGTCGGCGGGGGAGTCGTTCGGGCTCGGGCGAGCAAAGAGCTTACCGAGTTCATCGAAAAGATCGATGCTCCGGTGTGCGCTTCGATGATGGGGATCGGAGCGATTCCGACAACCAGCACACGCTATACGGGGATGGTCGGAATGCACGGGACGAAGGTCTCCAACATGATCGTCTCGATGTGCGACCTGCTGATTGTGATCGGCTCGCGCTTCAGCGACCGGGTCGTCAGCAAAGCGTCCGCGTTCGCCCGGGGAGCAAACATTATCCACATCGATGTGGACCCGGCGGAGATCGACAAGAACATCACCGCCACCGTCGGAATCGTCGGGGATGTCCGGATCGTTCTGAAGGAGCTCAACCGAAGAATCGACAAGCAGATTCCCTCCAATGGGTGGATGGATCAGGTGTATTCCTACAAAGAACGGTTTCCGATCCGGATCGAAAGCGAGAACCAGCGGAGCAAGGAGGTCCTCAAGGCGCTTCAGAAGGTTCTGCCTGAAGGCGCTTTCGTGGTCACCGAGGTCGGCCAGCACCAGATCTGGGCCGCCCAGTTCCTCAAGCATACGCAGTGCGGTCACTTCCTCACCAGCGGGGGCTTGGGAACGATGGGCTACGGAACGGGCTCTGCGATCGGCGCTCAGGTGGGCAACCCCGAAGCTCGAGTGGTCAGCGTAGCCGGCGACGGTTCCTTCAAGATGAACTGCAACGAGCTTGCCACGATCGCCCGGTATCGTTTGCCGGTGGTCATCCTGATCATGAACAACCAGACCCTCGGGATGGTTCGCCAGTGGCAAACCCTCTTCTTCAATTCACACTACAGCGAAACGACCCTCGACACCCCGATCGACTGGGTGATGCTGGCGAATGCGTATGGTCTCAAGGGAATGCGGATCGCCAAGGAGCAGGATCCCCTTCCGATTCTCAAGGAAGCGTTTGCGCTGAATGAGGCGGTTGTAATCGATTGCGAGATTCCTACCGATGATAAAGCCTATCCGATGGTCGCCCCGGGAGCTTCGATCGAAGAGATGCTTGGGGTGAAGGAGTCATCCAAATAGGAGACGAATTCCACGAGAGATACTCCCAGCCCGTTACAGATCGCAAAGAGGGTGGTCAGGTGAATTCCCCGCCTGTCCGCTTCGATATAGTAAAGCTGACTGCGCGTCAGCTTTGCTTTTTCAATCAGCTGCTCCTGAGTCATGTTTTTTTCATAGCGCAGGTGCTTGATTACTTGTCCGAGTGTCATTGTTCCCATTCCGATAGTATGTCAAAGAAAAAATGAACCTGACAGGTTTATGGCACAAAGTGGTGATGTATGCCCGAATCATCAAAATTGTTGTATAATTAGCTAAATAGTTGACTGATATTTCCTAAATTCCGTCAGATATCGATGGATATTTCCCAATAATCAATCTTCTCTTGGTATACTGAAGCATCTACCCAAGGAGGTGCGGATATGGGTGCGTTTAATCATGGTGAACTGACGGTGATCTGTACGAATCTGCGGAAGGCGTGCGAGAAACAGCTTCGAAGTGAAGAAGCTGCACTGTTTGGCAACCTTGCAACGTATTTTTCAGGGAAAACGGAAAGTCCCGGACAGGCGACGCTTCAGGAGATCGGAGCGGTCATTGATGAGGAGCTTGCGACCCTCTATCCCCAGGCGAATGAGCAAGCCGAAGCGGCCGGGGATCGGGGAGCGAAGCGAGCGCTGTTGTGGGGAGAGAAGGTCACCCGCCTGCACAAGAATTTTTTGATGCGGCTTGAGCGCAACCCCAAGCTTCTTGATGAAACTCCGGTGTGGGTGTGTGAAAGCTGCGGGTTTCTCTTCGTCGGAGCGGTTTCTCCGGCGATCTGTCCGATCTGCAAAGTTCCGAACATAAAAATTCATAAGATGGAGGTCAGATGATGGTTGCTTCCCGTAATTTACGCTTATGCACGAAGGATTGTATCTGCCTCTTTGTCTGCCCGACCGGGGCGACCGATACGGAAAGCGGTCAGATCGATGCTTCAAAATGTCTGGACGGGTGTCGCCTCTGCGTTGATGCATGCCCCGGCGGAGCGATCTATCTGGTTCCCAGGAACTACCCCAAGCCGCAACCCAAACGGGAAGATGTGGTCAAAGCCCTCTTTGCTCTTGCGGAATCGAAGGTAAAAACACGGGCGCTGGCCAATGGGTTGGGGGACGATTACCCTCTTGCCCGAAAGGCCCTCGATTTCTCCTTGGAGGTTCTGGCGGAGGATTGTGTCCGCGAGGGCGGGTATATGCTGCCGCAGAGCGCTGTAACAAAAGAGTTCCTCAAGAATCTGAAGGAAAGGTATGGGGACGATCCCGCCTTCCCCGTCAAGGCGGTTGAGCGACTGCTTGATCTGTTATAGAACGGCTTCGATCGCCAGGGCAAGCCCGTCTTCGGTGTTCGGGCGAGTCACAACGTCGGCCATCTCCCTGATGTCATCGGGAGCGTTTCCCATCGCCACGCTGTACCCTGCGGCTTTGAGCATCGCCACGTCGTTGTAATAATCTCCGACCGCCATGATCGCTTCCCGGGGAAGTGCGTAATGGGATCCGAGGGCTTTGACCGCGTCCCCCTTGTCCACTCCCCGGTGGAAGATCTCGAGGTAGATCGGCCCCGATCGGAGGATGGTGAACCGGGAACCCATCTGCAGGATCAGTTGTCGTTCCATCCTGGAAAGATACTCCGGGTCTTTGTCCATGCAGAGGACTTTGAACGGCTTTTCATCGGTTCCGAGATTCCCTTCGATCTCATAGAAGGAGCGGACGATTCCTTTGAACCCACTGATTTTCAGTTCGTATTCCGTCCAATATCCCTCTGTTGAGGCGTACCAGTTGGTGTTCGTATAGACAAACGCGTTCAGATCGGTCTGTTTCGCCCATTCGAGGATCTGATGAATCTCGTCCTTTTGGAGCGGATGTTCCAGGATCGATCGGCCCTTCTCGTCCAAGACAAGCGATCCGTTGAGGGTGCCCAGCGGGCCGGTGATGCCCAGCTCTTCCTGAATCTTCACAAGGCTCTTTCCGATTCGACCGCTGACCAACGCTACGATGATTCCCCTCTTGTGGGCTTCCTGAATTGCCCTCTTCGTTCGAGGGCTGATCGTGTGGTCGGGCCGCAGGAGCGTTCCGTCGATATCCGTGCAGATAAGTTTGATGGAGGGCATGTCTTTACCTTAGAGAAATA
>ERZ795049.2694-NODE-2694-length-20156-cov-14.608328_pt1 | contig 20156 bp, 13 predicted proteins | sample MGYA00375133_ERZ795049 | MGnify/ENA primary metagenome ERZ795049 (study PRJEB30178, sample SAMN05720147) | activated sludge metagenome | isolation source: anaerobic digester from wastewater treatment plant | place: Japan | collected 2015-04-20 ...
TGCGGGTGGCCGTGCATGACTCGTATCAAAAACGTTACCGAGAGGCTCCTTGGTTGCACGCGGCGCAAATCCCTTGGTCCCTTAAGGTGGGGCTACCGGTTGCGGGTGACGGCCGGAACCTCAACATCCAGATCGCGGAGATCACCTGTTACGACCGCCGTCCTGCGGACGTTCCCGCCAAGAACGCGGCGGACACCGCCTTCCCGCGCCATCGGCTTGAACGCGATTGGCTCTATCAAGACGCCGGGCTCGACATCGCCCGGATTTTCACCGCTCCAAACGATGCCGCCAAGGAACGCGCAATGGTGCAGCGTGTATTGGGATGCGTGCCTGAAGCCGATCCTGCCGTCAAGGCGTTGCGGAGACGGCTGGGATCTCTCGATGCTGGCGGGGTGCCGGCCCGTGACCCGCGCTGGCGCGACCTGTATCTCGATGCCTGCGCCGCAAGACGCCGAGCGCGCCTGCAGGACATCCGCGCCAGGGCCGATCGTTTCATCTACGTCAAACACGGCATTTTCGGCTGTATGCAAGGACTGGTGGGCAAGTATGACATTCCCGACGAGCAGATCCGCGATTTCACGCCGGGCTTCAAACGGGGCGGACAGCTCTGTATGGGCACCCTGCTTGAAGACGGTTCGATCAAACATGAGGTGCTGCTCGAAAAACCCGAAGGCGCGATCTGTTACCCCAGCCTCTCTTGGGATGCGCGAACTGCAGTGTTCGCGATGCGCGACCACTTTGACACCGACTCATATTACCTCTATACGATGGATATGGCATCGCGCCAAGTGCGACGGATCACGTTCCCAGTCGTCAAGGACGGCAAGACGCTGCATGTCGCCGACTGCGAACCCGTGTTCCTGCCGGATGGACGTATCGCGTTCACCTCCACGCGTGACGTACACATCAGTGATTGCTGGTACCGCGCAGGCGGTAACATTTACACCTGTAACATTGACGGCAGCGGCATCCGCCGTCTCACGTCCGACCAACTCATGACCAGCAACCCCGGGATACTCGAAGACGGCCGCATCGTATTTACCCGCTGGGAGTATAACGACCGCGGCGCGCTTTATCTACACCCTCTGATCGCGATGAATCCCGACGGGACATCGCAGACAGAGTACTACGGGAACAACAGCATGTTCCCTGCGGCGATCATTCATGCTCGCGGTATTCCCGGCTCGCATAAGGCAATCGCTGTGATTGCGGGCCATCACTCCATATATAAAGGTAAGCTCGGCTTGGTCGACCGTACCAAGGGAACTCAAGCGGGACAAGGCATCGAATTCGTCAACACCCGACTCAACGGTAGACTAGGCCGCGAGTCGGCTGACTTCATCCGGCCCGACCCCGCCCATCCCTACCATGACTTTAAGATCGATGTCTTCGGCCAGTTTGGGCCCCAATACGCGCACCCCTTTGCGTTCGATGAAGAGAACTATTTCTGCTCGTTCTGCCCGGAGGGATACCTGCCGCCTTTCGGCCCGTTCAACCCGCCGCTCGGCCTCTATTACATGCACGCCGATGGCGCGCGCGAACTGCTCGCGTATGACGACTGGCAGAGCACAGGACAGGCCGTTCCAGTCATGCGCCGGACACCGCCCCCCGCGCGCCCGTCCACTACCGTGCCGGCGCATAATCACGGCGTCTATACCGTGCAGGATGTCTACCTGGGGCCGGGGCTGCAAGGCATACCGCGCGGCACGGCGAAAAAGATCCGCGTCGTCGCCCTCGAATACCGCGTCTGCCGCATGGGTTACGGACAGAACGGGGGAGAGTGCGAAACCGGGCTTTGCCAGACGCCGATCTCGCTGAACAGCGGCAGTTGGGACGTCAAGCACGTCCTCGGTGAGGTCGATATCGAGGCTGACGGCAGTTGCAGCTTTGAGGTTCCTGCGCGCGCCCCGGTTTATTTTCAGGTTCTCGACGCACGCGGCTATACCATTCAGTCCATGCGAAGTTGGTCCACACTCCAGAACGGCGAGCATTTTGCCTGCATCGGCTGTCACGAAAGCAAGCACGATGCGGGGCTACACGCGGCGAGTTCCGCGAAAACGATGCTGGCCCTCACCAGGCCCCCGCAGAAACTGAAGTCTTTTGGCGGTCGGGAACACCCGCTCATCAAGCGGCTGAAAACACAGTCATGGCGCGACAGCGTGGAGAATTACCTGGGGGTCAATGCGCCGCGCTCACTCGACGCAGACGCTCCCGTGGACGGATTCAGCTACGTGCAGGAGATTCAGCCTATTTTCGACAAGCACTGTATCCGTTGCCACAATGCCGACAACATCGCAACGTGCAAGATCAGTCTCACCGGCGAGCCGGCGAAGCCAGAAACCATCAAGCTGATCGGCGCTGGCCAGGTAGATCCGAAAAGGACGTACACCCACTCCTATGTCGCCATCACCACATCGGGCAACCCCGACAACAACCCATGGATGACGTGGTTGAAGCCGCGCAGCCGCGCCGTGATGCTGCCGCCGTATCATACCGGTGCCTGCAAGAGCAAGATCATGGCGCATTTCGAGCCGGGACATCACGACGTAAAGGTCGACGACGTCGAGAAGCGCATCTTCGCCTGCTGGCTTGACCTCCTCGTGCCTTTTTGCGGCTCATACACGCAACACAACACCTGGACAGACGCGGAAAAGGCCGAGTTCCAATACTTTCAAGAAAAGCGCCGGGTATACGCCGCCGTTGAACTTGAATCATTTGATAAGGGACGGAGCCCAGTCCCCGAAACACTCTCAGCCGGAGTGACCAAAACCGATGTGACTCAATCACCCTAAAAAGGACATTTCACGGTTGCCCCCCTCTTGACAGAGTTCGGGTGCTACTGTTATCCTGTTTCCATGAACTGGAACAGTTTTAACCGGCTGAAACTCGTAGGTGCGGAAAAACCCTATCACCGGATGCGTTTCCGGCCGCTTGAAGTGTTGGCGAGCGCGGCGTTCCTATTTGCGATGCACGGCTATTCGCTCACACTCTCGGCTGTCGATTTCGACATTGGCAATGTGCGCGTCAGCAAGAAGGGAGAAGCCTATGCGAACGAGCACGCCTGCATCTGGCACGGCGGCAGCACGCCGGACGAGGCCGGTTATCTTGTCGAGTTTTCGGCTGGTGGCGAGTACGTGCTACATGCGCTGTACGCCGCCAAGGACCCGCGCCCGACCGACATTCTGGTGGACGGCGTCAAGGTTCACACCGGTTTCAAGGGCACCACCGGGGATTGGAACACAAAATCCGCGCGGTGGGAACGCCAGTGTACCATTAAGGTGAAGGCCGGCACACGGACAGTGACTTTGAAGCGCAACGGCCCCTTTCCACACATCTGCAGCCTCAAGATCGAGGCGGCTGGGGAACCGTCCGGCGATGGAACTGTCAGCCGCTCCGCGCCGGAGAAGCGTCAGGAGTTCTTACGACGGATCGCGCGTGACAAACGTTTGCACGCCCTGCGTCAGAGGCTTCTGTCGCGTGCCCCGGAAGCACTGCGCCGCGCCATCCGCGATCTGGGTGAGACCTATCCCGACCGTTATGCCGCAGCGGAGCACCTGCGCAACCTGGAGGCCTTCAGCAAGGAGCGGGCAAGGCTGCTCGCGCTGCTTGACCGCGGAGAAGAGCCGGACACAGCACGCTTTGACGAACTGAATGCCGAGATGCGCACCGCATTGCTGGCCAATCCGCTACTGGATTCAGATCGCCTGCTGATCGTGCGCCGACGCATCAAAAACGGACGCGCACGGCAAGCCAAGGGCCGTGAGTTGGGCTGGGTGCCCAACAATTTTTTAAATCACACCGATCTGCCGGGTACAGGCTACGACAATGCGATCGCCGTGCTGACCGGCCTGCGCAGCGGGAAGCCGGAATTGAAGGAGCTGTTCCGTCCGGAACGCAACACGCTGGTACGCGACGTCTGTCTGGATTTCGACGGACAGCGGATGCTCTTCTCCGGCATCGACCACACCAATCGCTGGGCCATTTTCCAGATTGCGGCCGACGGCGGCACGCTGACGCAGCTCTCGCCCGCCGACAATCCGGATCTCGACTTCTTTGACGCCTGTTATTTGCCGAGCGGCAAGATCATTCTTTGCTCAACCGCCTATTACGTGGGTGTGCCGTGCCTGGCCGGCAAGAACAAGGTGGGCTCGCTTTACTTGCTTGACCCCGCGAACGGTGAGTTGCGGCAGCTCACCTTCGACCAAGATCACGGCAACGATCCCACCGTGCTGCATGACGGGCGCGTGATGTACCAGCGCTGGGAGTACAGCGACATTCCGCACTACTTCTCGCGCCGCCGCATGACCATGAACCCGGACGGCACCGGGCAACTCGCGCTGCACGGCAGCAACGCCTGGTTCCCGACCGCGTTCCGTTTCGCCCGGCCGGTGCCGGGGCACCCGACCCTGCTGGTGGGTGTTCTCAGCGGACACCATTGCCGAGGCAGTTACGGCGATGTCGGGCGGCTGGCCCTGCTGGACCCTGCGCTGGCCAGCACCTATCCCTTCCGCTATCGCCCGACATCGAAAGAGTGGGGCGAGGTCGGCCAGCCGATCGCCGTCACTCCCGAGATCCTGCCCGCCGAAAAGACCGGGTACGTCCAGACGATCCCCGGTTACGGGAAACCGGTGGCAGGAACCGTCTGCGATGCCGTCGTGACCGACGTGTACCTGAAGGAGCATCCGTCGCTGGCCACGCACCCACATCCGCTCAGTGAGAAATATATGCTGGCCGCCATGAAGCCGGATGCCGACAGCCTGTGGGGCATCTACCTCGTGGATGTGTTCGACAACGCAACGCTGATCTACGAGGAGGAGGACGCGGCGATATTCGAGCCGCAGCTTTTCCTGCCGCGCCCGCGCCCGCCGGTGATTCAGGATCGCGTGAATCTCGCGGTCAAGACGGCTGAGGTGCATATCGCGGACATCTACAGCGGCCCCGGGCTGAAAGGGGTACCACGCGGTACGGTCAAGGCGATCCGCGTCTTCGCCTATCACTTCGGCTACCTCGGCAAGAGCGGTTTTTGGTTGATCGGTAGAGAGTCCGGCTGGGACATTAAGCGTGTGCTTGGCACAGCGCGCGTCGAGGCGGACGGCTCGGCCTGCTTCCGAATCCCGGCCAACACGCCGGTCTCGCTGCAACCACTGGATGCCGACGGCAACGCCGTGCAACTCATGCGGAGCTGGCTGGTGGGGATGCCGGGCGAACGTGTATCCTGCGTCGGTTGCCATGAAGACCGTCGCACCACGTTGCCGCCACGCCGCAGCCTCGTCGACACGCGCGACAGCGAACCGCTCACGCCTTGGCTGGGGCCGCCCCGCCCTTTCGCCTTCGCGCACGAGGTTTATCCCGTGCTTGAGCGCCACTGTATCGGCTGCCACGGCGAGAAGCAGAGGGTCGGCCCGCGGCGGAGCAAACCCTGTTTCGCGGATCCCGGGACGGCGTACAACACGCTGCACCCGTACGTTCGTCGTGCGGGGGTCGAGGGCGACACCGCGCTGCTGAACCCCATGGAGTACCACACCTCCACCAGCCGCCTGTTCCAGATGCTTGAAAAAGGCCACCACGGCGTGACGTTCGCCTCGATGGGTGCGGAAGCGCGCGAACGGCTGGCCTGCTGGGTCGACCTCAACGTGCCTTTTGCCGGAAACTGGGAACCGCCAAAATGGAAGGGCGTCGACCCAGTAGCGCGACGGCTAGAACTGGCGAAGAAGTACGCCGGTCTGGACGACAACCCCGAGGATGAACATGCGACAGCCGCCAAGGCGTTCCAAAACCGCGAGCCGGTCGCGTTTGTGAAGCCGCCGCCGACGGCACCTGTCCCCCCCGACGGGCTCAAGGTGTCCGGCTTCCCCATGAAGCCCGCCGAAGCCCGCCGCATGCAGGCGGCATGCGCAGGGAACCTGCCCGCCAGCCTTGACCTGGGCAACGGAGTCGTCATGCGGCTGGCGGCGGTGCCGGCCGGGGCGTTCGTCATGGGCAGCCTCGACGGCGCGCCGGACGAGCGGCCGCGTGCGGTGGTCCGGATCGACAAGCCTTTCGCGATGGCGGTCACCGAAGTGACCAACGACCAGTACGCGCAGTTCGATCCCGAGCACGATACGCGCTACATCGATATGCACTACATGGATCATGTCGTGCCCGGCCACATCGCCAACCATCCGGACCAGCCGGTGGCGCGCGTCTCCTGCGAAGAGGCTTTGGCCTTCTGTGCGTGGCTCAGCAAAAAAACCGGATTGCGCGTGACACTGCCGGACGAGGCGCAGTGGGAGTGGGCCGCGCGCGCGGGCACGGACACGCCGTTTTTTTACGGTGGCGTGGACGCGGACTTCGGGCGCTTCGCCAATCTCGCGGACAGCGACCTGCGCAACTACCGCATGATATGGGAGGGCGCTAGCGTGCTTCAAAGCCGCTATCCCTATCCGCGTGAAATGAATTTCCCGCTGCATGACCAGCGGTTCAAGGACAACTACTTCACCGTGGATTATGTCGGACAGACCGAAGCCAACGCCTGGGGCTTGAAAGATATGGTCGGCAACGTCAGCGAATGGACCCGCTCCACCTATGCGGCGTACCCATATCCCGGCGCGGCGGCGCAGGGCGAGACGCGCAGGGTCGCGCGCGGCGGCTCGTGGGCCGACCGTCCGGTGGACGCCGGCGCCTCGGTGCGCCGCGCCTACCAGCCGTGGCAGAAGGTTTTCGATGTCGGGTTCCGCGTGATCGTGGAAGTCGAGTGAAGCTTGAACATGTGGTTGCAAACAAAGGAGTAAAGCATGAAAATCGTCAGGATCGCTGACAAGAGCGGCAGGGTGAGCCACGCCGCCGCCGAAACGGACGGATACCGGGTCATAGACGGATCGATCTTCGGGGAGTACACGACCACAGAAGAGGTGATTCCGCTCGGGGATGCCAAGCTGCTGCCGCCGGTCGAGCCGCCGCAGGTGATCGCCATCGGACTCAATTACCGGCTGCACGCGCAAGAGAGTAACATGGCCGAGCCGGCTGCACCGGTCATCTTCATCAAAACCTGCAACACGGTGACCGGGCCTGACGCGCCGATCATCCTGCCCGCGATGGCACCGGACGAGGTCGACTACGAGGCAGAACTTGTGATCGTCATCGGTAAGACCGCCAAGAACGTGCCGGAAGCACAGGCCGACCGCTATATTCTGGGCTACACCTGCGGGAACGATGTCAGCGCTCGCGACTGCCAGCTTCGCCACGACAAGCAATGGGCGCGCGGCAAGTGCTTCGATTCCTTCGCGCCCATCGGGCCGTGCATCGCGACCGGTCTCGACGGCGACAACCTCGATATCCGCCTGCTGCTGAACGGCGCGGTCATGCAGGCGTCGAACACATCGGACATGATTTTTAATTGTCGTTACCTTGTCAGTTATCTCTCGCGGTGCATGACGCTGCTTCCCGGCAGCGTGATCATGACCGGCACGCCCTCGGGAGTCGGCATGGGGCGCAAGCCGCCGGTATGGCTGAGAGCCGGCGACAAGGTGACGGTCGAGATTGAAGGCATCGGAGCATTAACCAACAACGTAATCAAGGAGTGACAAGTGAACAGGAAAACGCAGCTTTTTATTGACGGAAAGTGGATCGACGCCGCATCGGGAGAAACGATCAGCGTGATCAATCCCGCGAACGGCAAAGTTCTGGCGAAAGTGCAGAAGGCGTCGCGGTCAGACATCGACAAGGCGATCACCGCCGCACACAAGGCGTTCAACACCGTCTGGGGGCCGATGAACCCCTCTGAACGCGGCATGTGGCTGCACAAGGTCGGCGATGCGATCCTGCGCCACCAGACCGCCATCGCGGAAACCGAGACCGACGACGTTGGCAAGCCGATCTTGGAGAGTCTCAACGTCGACATCTCCTCCGGTGCCGCCACCTTCCGCTACTTCGCCGACATCTGCACGGAGGTGGCGGGCGAGATTCAGCCCTCTCCCTACAATCAGGTTTTGGATTACACGATCCGCGAGCCGCTCGGCGTGGTGGGGGCGATCATCCCGTGGAACTTCCCCTTCCTGATCGCCTGCCGCAAGGTCGCCTCGGCTTTGGCCGCCGGCAACACCATGGTTATCAAGCCCGCATCGTGGGCACCTTTGAGCACCTTGATGCTGGGGGCACTCTTCGAAGAGGTCGGCGTGCCGCCCGGTGTTTTGAACATCGTCCCGTCGGGCGGGCAGGAGGCGGGCGACGCTTTCGTCAACTCGGAGATCATCACAGACATCACCTTCACGGGTTCGACGGAGGTCGGCCGCGGTCTCTACAGCCGGTGCGCCCCGCATCTGAAGGGCTGCACACTGGAATTGGGCGGCAAGAGCCCGGGATTGGTGTTGCCCGACTGCGATATGAGCGAGACCGTGGCCGGCACGCTTTTCGGCGTGTTCCTCAATCAGGGCGAGTGCTGCTGCGGTCTGACGCGCCTGATTGTCCATGCCGACGTTTATGATGAGTTTGTGGAGAAGTTTGTCGCCGGCACCAGGGCCATCCGCGTCGGCATGCCGCGCGACGAGCAGACCCGCATGGGGCCGCTCGTCCATCCTGACCATCTCGAAACCGTGCTCGGGTACGTGCAGTCGGGACTGGAAGAGGGCGCGACATTGCTCTGCGGCGGCAAGGCGATTAGGGACGGCGAACTGGCGGACGGCAGTTTCATGGAGCCGACGGTTTTCGCCGACGTGACGCCTTCCATGCGGATCTGGCGCGAAGAGATTTTCGGGCCGGTCGTGGTGATCGTGAAGGCGCAGTCGGTGGATGAAATGGTGGCCCTGGCCAACGACACGCCCTACGGGCTGGCCGCCAGCGTGTGGACAACCGGACTCAAGGCCGCGCACGCGCTCGCGACGCGGATCAACGCCGGTACGGTCTGGTTCAACATCCATAATTTCGTGTTCCCCAGCGCCCCGTACGGGGGCTTCGGCGCCAGCGGTATCGGCAGCGAATTGGGCAAGCAGGGCATGCTCGCCTTGACGCGGACCAAAAATATCATGGTCAGCTTGTTCCCAGAAGGTTTCACCTGGTATTGACAGGAGGGGTTGAAAATGGGTGCCAATAATAAAACGGTTGATCACTCGGCCTTGCGGGATTTATGTGTGGCGATACAGCAAGGCTACGGCGTTTCACGCGTCGATGCTACGGCGGTCGCCGACTGCCTCGTCGAGGCGAACCTGATGGGGCTGGACACGCACGGTGTCATCCGCCTCAAGTTCTACATGGATCGGGTGAAAGCCGGCGGCAACAATCCCGCGCCGGATATGCGGATCGTCCGCGAAAACGCCTGTACCGCCCTGTTGGACGCTGATAACGCCATGGGGCCGGTGGGCGGCAAGCGCGCGATGGAGTTGGCCATTGACAAAGCGGAAGCCGCAGGGGTCGGCGTGGTTCTGGTCCGACACTGTAACCACTACGGGCCGGCCGGGCACTATGTCCGGATGGCACTGGAGCGCGGCATGGTCGGTATCTCGCTCTCGAACGTGCTCGGCAGTATGCCGCCCACGGGCGGCGCACAGGCGCTGATCGGCAACAACCCTTACGCGATCGGGTTCCCCTCCGGCGAGGAGTGCCCGGTGGTGGTCGACGGTGCCACGAGCAAGTCGTCCTGGGGCAAACTCTTCCTCTGCGCTCAGACCGGCGAGGATCTCCCGGCGGAGTGCTATACCGACAAAAACGGGCTGCCGACACTGAGTCCCGCCGCCGTGATGGACGGCGGCGCACTGCTGCCGTTCGCCGGGCACAAGGGCTACGGCATTGCCGTGGCGATCGAACTGCTGACCGGCATGTTGGCCGATGCCGCGCTTGATCACGACATCCAACACCCGTATAAAAATCTCGGCACCCCCGGAGAAAACAGCTTTTTCATGCTGGCGCTGCGGGTGGACAATTTCTGCGACGCGGCTTCGTTCCGCCGCCGCGTGGACGAGTGGATCCGCCTTATACGCGGCAGCCGCCGCGCGTCGGGCGTGGAACGCATCTGGTTGCCGGGTCAAAAAGAACACGAGATCCGGGCGGAGAGGCTCCGCAACGGGATACCGTTGAACGACAACATGCTCGAAGAACTTTCAGGACTTGCGGACGGGGCGGGTGTCTCGTTCACTCTGTAGACACACTAGACAGACAGGCATTACAGGAGGTGCATGATGAAGAACGTATCACGCATGGTGGTTGCGGCGCTTTGTGCGATCGCAACAACTAGCGTCGGTCTCGCCGCCGACGGCATCTGGACGAACGTGGTCGAAGGCCAACTCTGGAGTGTGACCGGAAATTGGCAGGACGGTACCGTTGCCGATGGCACGGGCTCGACCGCTCGGTTCGACACACTGGATATCACGGCCGACACAACGGTTCAATTGGACGGGCCGCGCACACTCGGCGCTCTCATTTTCGACGATACTGACACAACCAGCGCCGCGGGCTGGATGCTCGGCAACAACGGCAATGCCGTCAATGTGCTGACGCTGGCGGGCGATGCCCCCGCTATCACAGTCGGTGCACTGGGCGAAGGTAAGGCCGCGCATATCGGGGTCACCATTGCCGGGGCAGACGGGCTGACCAAGGCCGGTGCGGGCACGCTGGTTCTGGCCCACACCAACCGCTACAGTGGCGCGACCACAGTCGCTGCCGGTGAGCTGCGGCTGGCGCCTGCGGCGGATCTGTTTGGCACGTTGCCGGAGCCGCCGGCGAGCGGTTTAGCGCTCTGGCTGGATGCAACGCAGGGGGTGGCGACGAACGCCGGCGGGAATGTCACGCAGTGGACAGACCGCAGCGGTAACAACCATCACGCCACAAACGCGCTCTCGACCGGCCCGACGCTTACGGCGGACATCGGCGGTCTGCCCACGCTGCGCTTCACCAGCAGCGCGTCGCAGTATCTCGATTGCGGCGGCATCGTCGGCATAACGGATATAACCGTTTTTATTGTAAACAAACTGGCTTCAGTCAGTACGTCGGTACTCCGTTCATTTTTTTGCGCTGCGGGAACAGACCAAATCAATGGGGAAACGCCTATTCACTACCAGATCGCGACATCTCAAAAAATCAACTTCTGGGTGAACCAAACTTTCGAAAGCCACTCCTCTGTAACCGCAGGCACGGTTCAAATCAACGAATACATCGAGAACAACCTCCAGGGGCGATATTATCGCAACGGCATGGCTGATGGCAGCAAGAAACGTTCAATTTCACGCAAACGGCTGGACGTTTTCCGTATCGGTGCTTGGATGCCGTTTAGCACGAATACAAGCTGGCACCGTTTTCTGGACGGCAGTATCGGTGAGATTTTGATCTACACCCGTGCTTTGAGCGAAGATGAACGACGAACGGTCGGCCGCTATCTGGCAGCGAAATGGGGCGTGTCGGACAACGCATACGGCAACGCTCTGAACGTACTCCCGGCTCAAACCGCCGTCACTGTCAATGACGGAGCGACGCTTGCGCTGGCAGGCGTAGATCAGACGATTGCGGTCCTTTCAGGCGCGACTGGCAGCCAGTTGCTGCTGGGTGGCACGCTGACGGTGGACGGTAGCCAGACAACGACTTTCGCAGGGGATGTCAGCGGCTACGGCGGTCTTGTGGTCAAGGGCGGCAGTGCGCTGGCACTTACGGGCACAGCCGACTATCGGGCATCGACGTATGTTGAGGATGGCACGCTGACGGTCGAAAAGCAGCTTTACAAGGGTGGTGCGGCACCGGACGCGCAACTTGATATCAGGGATGGCGGCCTGCTCGCACTCGGCACATGGGGTGCCACGCCGTACGACGCACTGGGGCAGTTCCCGACTGCAGCCAACCACCTGTTCATCAGCAACGGCACGGTGCGCGTGACCGGCACCACCTTCGGCGAGCGCGCCGCCACCGTGGCGGGTACCGCCACCCTCGAAGCCGCCGCCGGCGCCAACTGGCATGTTGTGGCGGACGGCGCGCCTTGGGTCTTTGACGCGGGTGCGGGACTGCTACTGACCGGTGACGGCAGCGGTTGCTTCGCCAAAGGGTTCAACGGTTCGGGCGGCATCACCAAAACCGGCACAGGCAGGTGGACGCTGTCAGGTGCCGACACGCTCAACGGGCCTATCGCCGTAGAGGCCGGAACCTTGCAGGTGGCGTCCGGCCAGTTGTCCGCCATTCCCGTGCCCGGCGCGGATTTGTGGCTGGACGCGACGCGGGGGGTGGAGACCGATGCCAGCGGCAAGGTGACCCGCTGGGCCGATCTCAGTGGCTTCGGACGCGACGCCACAAGCGCCAACGGCCCCACGGTCACAACAGACATTAATGGGCAACAGACCCTGCGTTTCACACGCGCAAACGCCAACTATCTGGAGTGCTTCGGACTGCGCAACATGACCAATCTGACGGTTTTCATGATCAATAAACTTGCCTCGCTGCCGTCGGACTACTTTGCCTTGCTGGCCGAGGATTCCACGAGGTCAAATGCCTACGGGTGCGCCATTCACTATAACATCGACAAAGATAAAAAAATCAACTATTGGGTAGGCGGCACAACGCCCAGTTCCGGCGCTCTCTACTACGATACACTCGCACAAACAGACACACCGCAGATTTATGAGATTCTGGACGAGAACGGTGAGACTCAGTTCTTCATCAATGGTGCTTCCGCCGGCGGTGGCACGCGCTCGACGCATCAGAAACGGCTGGATGACTTCCGGATCGGCGCGTGGAACAACTCCCGCTATCTGGACGGAAGCATCGGCGAGATCATCATCTACACCCGGGTATTGAACGCCACCGAGCGCGCGGCGGTCTATGCCTACCTCAACGCCAAATGGCTGAACCCAGCCGGGATCGGCACGCCCGCGCCGGGCACGGGCACACTGCTCGCCGCAGATGCGGCTGTATCGGTAAGCGCCGGTGCAACGCTGGATCTGGGCGGCCAGAGCCACGCATGCGCCACGGTGCAGGGCAGCGGCACGGTCACCAACGGTTCGGTGGCGGCCACGATCCAGCCGGGCGGCACCGGTCAGGTCGGCACCTTGCATGTTGCCGCCACGCTCTTCGGTACACTGGTGATTGACGCGATGGCGGGCGCCTGCGATCATCTGCAGGTTACGGGTGATCTGGATCTCTCCGGCCTGCGTCTGGAGTTCTCTGGAACCAGCCAACTGAACCAGCGTACACAGTACGAGATCGCCGCGTACACAGGAGCGTTGACCGCGCCTTTCGGCGAGGTGGCGGTACCTGGGTCATGGGAAGTGCGCTACACAGCAGACAAGAGAGTGAAGCTCATCTGCCATGCCGGGACGCTGATCTCGATTCGGTAACATCTGACTCCTTATGACAAAGAACAAGACCAAATACGACGTGCCGAGCCTCAAGATGGGGTTCGCGATCCTTGAGCATCTGTCATATTTTCCGCGAGGGAAAATGCTGACGGAAATCGCGGAAGATTTGGACTGCCCGGTCTCCAGCGCCTATCGCATCACGATGGCGCTGGAGGATCTGGGACTGATAACGCGCGATGTCGAGAGCAAACATATCCGGCTCACCAACAAAATGTTACTGATGGGACAACGGGCGATTACCGAGACCAATCTGGTCGAGAGTTCGCTGGACATCATGCGGGAGTTGCGCGACCGGGTTGTCGATACGGTGTTGATCGGGGTCCGCGACGGCACAGAGATTGTGGTTCTGGATCAGGTGACTGGAGTGCGCATGTTTTGTTTCGTGGCCAAACTGGGATATCGGGTCGGCGTCTACTGCTCGGCACCCGGCAAAGCGATTCTCGCGTTTTTGCCGGATGCCGAACGGGAGGCGGTCTTGTCTTCGATACGGTTTGTCCGTCATAACGCACGGACAATCACGACGCAAACGGCACTCCGGCGTGAACTGGACGGTGTTGTGAGTGCAGGATATGCGTTTGACAACAGCGAGCAGTTTGATGGCGTGTACTGTATCGGCGCACCGATCTTGGACCGCAGCGACTATCCGGTTGCAGCCCTTTGGACGACGGGGCTAATGATGGATCTCGACCGTAGCCGTATTCCTGAGTTGGGTGCTTACATCCGGGAATGCGCGCTCCGGATATCGAAACGGATATCGTAAAGGACGCGACGACCCCCGGCGAGATGCTCCCGTATAATGTCCTGCGTGAAAGGCTATCGGCACTTGCGCGGATGGCCGAGGTTGCGTTATACTAAGCCTCAATGAGCAGAGGCGTTCCTTTGCGGCGCGTTCAGGGGAAACAGGACGACGCCGGATGCCGATGTGTCAGCAGATGGTAGCATGTCATGATAATTGATAAAGATACTCAGGGAGCCGCAGCCGTGATCCAGACAAGAGCGTGGTAAACTTGAAGAAGCATGGCATCGACTTTCTCGAAGCGCAGACACTGTGGGAAGATGGTGATAGACTTCTTGTGCCCGCGAGGACGCAGGGTGAGGCGAGGTACATGTTGATCGGCAAGATCGGTCAGAAACATTGGTCGGCCATATTCACTTACAGGGGCGAGGTGATCCGGATCATATCGGTTCGCCGTGCGCGAAAAGAGGAGGTAGACGTCTATGAAAACTGAAGCTTTTGATAAAGCCTTTGACAACGGCGACGACGTGTCAAAGCATCTGGATTTTTCCGAGGCAACTCGCCCCGGAAGAGAGTTGAAGCGAGTCAACGTTGATTTCCCCATGTGGATGATCCAATCTCTCGACAAAGAAGCCCAACGGCTCGGCGTTCCCCGACAAGCCGTCATCAAAGTGTGGATCGCTGAACGGTTGAGGGCCGGTACTCACGTTTGAAATAATTCGAACCCCAGATTCACGTTCAGGAAAACCAGAACGCTTTCCATAATGAAAATTCAGGCCCAACAGGATGTTGACGCGGTCAACGCAAGGTTCAATGGCTTCCACGACGGCTTCGTGAAGCGGATCCAGGTCACGACTGACAACGAATTCATGACGGACATGCCGTGGGAGGCACAGAGGCAGTTCCAATCAAATGAAGAGGAACTTCTCGCCGCAGGGCGTTGCGCTCCATATCCCGGGACGACTGCAATTGAGATAGACGTCCATCACTACAACTACGACTGGCCTAATCAACCACTCAAGCGGAGCATCATTCTCCGTGCTCAGGCGTCCCGTTTGTGGGACAGGCTGGTTTCGCTCATTGGCCGTGATATCTTCGACCTCTCCTTTACCAAAGACGGGGATAACATTTCCTGCGTGCTCACCCATCACGCAGAGGGTGCAGGGTCTGTTCGGACGATGGAGAACGGCACGACGACGGTGCTCTTTTCGGCCTGTGCGGTGGAAATCGATGAAACAGAATGGACAGAACCAGAGGGCTAGATTACGGCTCGCAAGTTCGCTGAACCTGCCCCTCAACGTTCGACGCATGAGATGAAGAAACGACTCATCATCACACTGGCGATGTGCATTATCCACCTGATGGGGAAGTATTTCGCTGCCCGATCCATCACCTTATCTACGCCGTGGTTGATACGAACGGGGTCCCCACAGTGCGGTTTGTTCGCGTCATTACGATGAATTTCCACCATCGTGGCTACATATACCGTCCGGACGGGAAGTTCGATGTGGCTCTTCAGGAACGAGAACGGATGCAGACACCCATCAATGAAAAATGGTGTGCGATAAGGGACTGATAGTTCACAATCACTTCGGCAGGACCGGATAGGAAATTGGGCACGGAAGATGGCATCACAAACCACTAATGCTTAACATACAATTGGAAAAAAGATGAAACGATACTTCAAGACTCTGATGCTTGCACTCGCCCTCATGCCGCTTGCTGGCCGGGCCGACCAGCTTGCATGGATATCACGCGCTGACGTGGAGAAAGTGGTGAAGTCAATCCAGGAGCAAATCCGTCAGCGGCAAGGCGAGCCGTACTACATGGTTTCCTGTTTCGCTGTGTTGGCAAGGTATTCCAATTGGAGTGCGATGTCAGCGTCGAACGGATCAACATCCCGCAGGATGCGTTCAGCAAGGCGGAAGAGAAGCCGAAAACGCCAACCAAGCGTCGCAAGCCACCGGCGCACCGAGCGGATCTCATTTAGCGCTGACGTTTCGTAACGTGAGGAGGTATACGATGATTAGATCGGCTATTCTTGCGGTGATGGTCGTGACCTGTGGCTGTTTTTGCCTCCCGCGTCCCCCACAATATGCGTAACGCAGGGTGATAGGCTGTGTGAGAGGAAAGTAGATGAGTATGCGGCCCATAGTAGCATGGACGATCATTGCGGCGGTAATCCTGCTCCTCGCGCTCTTCGTCGTTTCGATGTTCGTGCCGTGGACTCCGATCAACTGTCGGCACGAAGACGTTGACATCACGACCGGCAGACTCCGACACAGCCGCTATTTCTTGTTCTGCAAGGTGTCTGAGAGAATCGAAGATTCTCCGGTTACGAAGATGCTTCCGCCGGATATACTCAGGCGTCGCACCCCCGAATGGCGCAGGGTCAACACCTTCTCGCCCGGAGTCCACCACTCCCCGCGCTACACATTCCACGGTGCCATTCACCAGATCCATACTCTTGTAACCGTATGGGACATGGCCAACGAATACGGGTTCTCGGACGAGTTGAAGCAGAAGACAGCCCTGGATGTTCTTGCTATCTGGCAACAGAGCGGAAGCTGCTTCCTGGCTGGTGACTACATCCGTTGTCTCCGTGACCTAGCGGACGAGGCGACACGGCAACGCATCCTCACAGCCCTGCCGAAGTTGAAGATGCCACTGGTGGAGACCAACGGCACGGACGTTGTCTGTACGATGTTCTTCCCCAATGGGCAACCGATGGACCGAATACATGGCTATGTGGATAAATACGGAAAGTTCATCCGACATGGTGTTTGGGAACGCTGGGCAAAAGACGGAGCCAGAGTGCTCCACGGTCATTTTGAGAATGGCGAACGTCACGGACGGAGGTTCGGGTGGGACTACGATGGCAAGTTGTCCTCCATCAACGTTTACAACCACGGGGAATTGATCGAATACGCGTCTAAAAATCTTGAGGATCACCCCGACTTCAAGGCCGCACAACAACTGAGTGAACGTGACGGCGTGTCCGCAGCTCGTGACCCAAATACGGTGTCCGACGCGCAAGCTCTTGAAATCGCTGAAGCCACGTTCCGATACCAGTTTCTGCACAACGCTTCTGGTCGGCAACAGGAAGCAGCGGCTTATTTCCTAAGCCTCTTCGGGCAAGACCCGGATGACGCATTCCTGAAACGGTTCGAAGGGCACAAGCCCCCCGTTCAGAAAGGTTCCGCTTTTGTCATCGGAAAAGGGCTCAAGTTTCGCGTGGAAAGAATCACGCGCGTTTCGGACACCAAAGTGGAAGTCTCGGGAGGGTACTACGAGGCCGGACTCAGCTCATCGGGAAACACCTACGTCGTGGAGTTGAAAGAAGGGGAATGGGTGGTCACGGGCGATACGATGCACTGGATATCATGGGAGTGGTTGGAACACCCTCACAGTCCGTTCCGAGTGACCGGGAGTTTGCTGATCTCCTTTCGAAACTAAAACAGGTGGCGGAGAATTGCGTATCTAACACTCCGGTTACTGTTACCGTTAAAAGAGACCGCAAGAGCCGGTTCATTCGAGTCCGTCTCTTGGCGGACTCACGTCAGGGAGCAATTGACTTATGCAACAACGTCTGCTCGGCGTGCGATAGTTATCGAGAAGAGCAAATACGATCACGACAGGAGGAGCGACTTTATGTCCATTCTCTTGAGCGTGCCGAGTTTGCCAGCCCAAAATAAAAGTGGCGGGCTATTGTCGGGCAAAATCATTCGGGTAAATCATTCGGGTAAATCATTCTTGGCTGTGTAGGTAATATGTGCTACGGTGTAACCAAGAAATGAGGAGTCCTGTGGCGAAATGTTCATTAACAGCGTTTGTTGAGCGTGAGGGGGACGGTTTTGTTTCCCTCTGTCCCGAACTGGACATTGCCAGTCAGGGAAAAACGGTTGAAGAGGCTGCGGCTAACTTGCGGGAGGCTGTTGAACTCTACTTGGAGTGTGCTGATGCACAAGAAATTAAGAGCCGTTTAAAAGGGGAAGTGTACATCTCTCGATTTGAAGCCGTTTATGCCTAAGCTCGGTGTTTTTTCGGGGCATGACATTTGCCGTTTGTTAAGCGAGCATGGTTTTTTTCTGGTGCGTCAAAAAGGCAGTCATGCCATCATGCAGATGCAAACTCCACGCGGTACAATTACCGGTTTCTTCTATTTTGAAGGCGAAGCCCGAAAGAAATGGGAGAAGGTGTTTTCCAAAGCTATCATACAGGACGATTTCATTCCGAAGAGAATTGAGCGAAACAAACAAGAGGGAGACCAACAGTCTATCGCGCCCGAAATAAAGAACCCAATTGACTGACACAGAGAAGTGTGTAAAGCTATGTGTGGAGGTGAAAAATGGCAACGAATCTTCAACTTGATGACCATTTGATCGCAGAAGCGGCAAGGCTGGGAAAACACCGCACCAAGAAGGAGGCTGTCACGCAGGCGCTGACCGAATATGTTCGGAATCTGCGGCAGGAAGGGATTTTGGATCTCTTTGGCAGCGTCGACTTCGATCCGTCTTACGATTACAAGCGGCAACGGTCAAAGTCGTGAAAGTGCTAGTCGATACCAGCATCTGGTCGCTAGCCTTGCGACGTCGCGAACACGCGCAGAACCCGGAGGCGGAAGAACTTGGCCGTCTGATCGCCTCCCATGTTGTGGAGATCATAGGGCCGATCCGGCAGGAGATTCTGTCTGGGGTTCGGGACGGTGCGCAGTTTGAGCGTCTAGCGAGGCATCTTGATGCTTTTGTGGACCAGCCTTTGACGGTCGAAGATTATGTGACGGCAGCGAAGTTTTACAACCTATGTAGATCCAAAGGAATTCAGGGTTCCAATACTGACTTCCTCATTTGTGCTGTTGCGGTGCGACACGATTTTTCGATTTTCACCACGGACAAAGATTTCCTTCACTTTGCAAAGTGCCTGCCAATCGTGCTACACGATGTCAGACTGACCAACACGGAACGGTCATTGTCCGACTTGGTCTGAAAAATGGGGCGTGATCTACATCGGCGGCTCAAACGTATCTGCCCGAGGAAGAACTCGGGCGGCTAAAGGAACACGAGGCCAAGGCCTTGGCCAGACTGAAGCAGAACGGCGTTGTGACCGAGGTGCTAAAACTGTCGTATAGAGGAGAGTGAGATGCAGCTATTGGGAGGAATTTATTGAGCGGATACGAGACGCCCCTTGGTGGAACTCCGATGAGCCAAAGGAAAAATCTGAAAAAGGGGTGTGGCTTGGAAGAGCGGCAATGCTTGATGCAATATTCTACGAGGGAAGAGAAATCAAACCCGACGAACCATGAAAAACTCGAGTAAAAACGCATTGCAACAGGTCTTTCGGCGGTCACGAGTCTTTCTGCCCGTCATTCACCCCGGCACGAAAAAGAGTGCTCTACAGAGCATTGACACGGCTGTCCGGTCTGGAGCGGATGGCATATTCTTGATCAATCAAGGGATGTCTTCCGCCCAAGTTCTCGACTTCATCCCGCAAGTATATCAACGGCACCCGAACCTTTGGATTGGGGTGAATCTGCTCGGAACAGAGCCGGAAGAGGTCATTGGTCTCGTCGCCGGTCTTCCGGTGGGCGGCATCTGGTCAGACAATGCGAAGATTGACGAGATGTCCGATGCGCAGCCCGCCGGAGAACAGTTCCGGCAAGCACGCAACAAGGCCGGATGGAAAGGGCTTTATTTCGGGGGAGTCGCGTTCAAGTACCAGCGAGAAGTGGATGCCGCCCTGTTGCCTGAAGCGGCCAGAAAGGCAAGCCCCTGGATGGACGTAATTACATCGAGTGGCCCGGGGACCGGATACGCCGCGACGGTAGAGAAGGCAAGGGCCTTGCGATCTGGGGCCGGGACGCATCCGTTGGCCCTTGCCAGCGGCGTGAGCCCAGAGAATGTAGACGGTTTTCTGCCGTATGTGGATGCCTATTTGGTTGCATCTGAAATCGAGACGGCGAAGTACTCTGGCATTCTGGTGCCCGAGCGGACAAAGTTGCTGGCTGAAAAAATTCATGGATGGGAGCAGAAAGGCTCCGAACCGACAGGTACAGGAGACGTTTAACCTAAAAAGAGCAGTTGAACCTTCAACTCTCTTTGGTTTCTGGTTTCAAGGTT
>ERZ795049.2710-NODE-2710-length-20075-cov-29.099750_pt1 | contig 20075 bp, 12 predicted proteins | sample MGYA00375133_ERZ795049 | MGnify/ENA primary metagenome ERZ795049 (study PRJEB30178, sample SAMN05720147) | activated sludge metagenome | isolation source: anaerobic digester from wastewater treatment plant | place: Japan | collected 2015-04-20 ...
TCCCGCCAGCACCAGTGCCATGGCTCGTAGGCGAGCCCCTGCTTTTTGCCCTTCGGGTAGGAAAGCCCGAAACCGTACTCGTGCGCGTGTTCGCTCAACCAGCGAAACTGCGCGGTGCCCGCAAATGCCTCGGTCAATGGCGGCCCGTCCGGCGCCGCCACATCCACGGCGCAGCCGGTGTGGTGTTCGCTGAAACCGGGATAGGCCGACACCTTCAAAATCTCCGCGAGCGCCTGCCCCGACTCCAGTTTGCGCCGCACGATTTCCCGCTGCCGCCCGACGCTGCGAAATGCCGATACGAGCAGCAGCGGCACGCCTTCGCGCAGCGCATCCGCGCTCATCTGATCCCATGCCAGCGCGGCCGCAGGGGCGAGGCGCGCCTCGCGCCCCTGCACATCGCGGCCGACCGGGCGCAGATCCTTCGCCTCGGCAAAAAACGGCACGCGCGCCGCATACGCCACGGGCGGCGGCGGCAGGCCATCGTTGTCGTCGGGCCGGATTTCGCGGCGCATCGGGATGTAGCGCAGGCCCGACTCGGCCACCTCCGCGCCGAGCCGCAAAAAACCGAGCCGTTCGTAGGCCGCGACGGCGTTGGGGCTGGCATGCACATCGAGCGGCCCGGCACCGAGCGCTGCGACGATCTGCCCGAGCAAGCCCTTCGCCACGCCCTGCCGCTGCCGGCCCACCTCGACAAAAAGCAACGAGAGCTGACGCCCACTGCGCACATGGGCCACGCCCACGAGTTTTCGCCCGGCAAACGCGAGCCACGTGCGCGGTACCACGCGATCACGCTCCGCCCAGGCCGCCGGCTCGATGAAACGATAGAACAACGCGCACCCCTCGGCCTCGTACAACGGCGCCACCTGCGCGTCGAACACCTGCCGAACCAGCCGGCTCGCAGCCGCCAGATCTTCCGGCGTCGCGAGTCGGTAGTGCAGGCTGGCCATGGTGGACTCCGCGCAGGCTCCTTCAGACCGCAGTCGCACGTGCGCGCCAGCGCGCGTCGGCCAGCACCACGGAGGTTTCGATCTGCCGGTCCGGCACCGTCCAGTAGCGTTTCAACAGTCGATTCTTCTCCTCGTCGCCCACCACCTGGAAACCGTGCCGCTCGTAAAACGAGATCGCCCACGTCGCCGCACGCCAGGTGCCGATCAACACGGGGCGCGTCGTCGTCGCCAGCAGTTGTTTCAACAAAAGTGTGCCGAGTCCGTGGCCACGCTCACTCGTGCGCACGTAGGCATGGCGGATCAGTGTCACATCCTTCACTTCCTGCGAGCCCATGATGCCGAGCAGCGCACCGGCACGCTCCACGCCGAGAAAACGCACGCCGGCTGCGATCTCGCTGCGCAGCTCCTCCAGCGGCATGTAGGGCTCGTGCCAGCGATCAGCAGGGATGTGTCCACGATAGGCGACGGCGGCATCGTTGACGATGTCGGCCATCGTCGGTTCTTCAGAGGGCTGGCAGGGCCGGATTTTCAGCATGGTGGGCGAGATGCCGGACCGTCTTATAGGCGCGAAAGCCGCGCGCCAGAAAATTAGTCAACGCCGCGGGATGATCGCCACTACTCGTGCGCAAAAAGACGCGATGAGTCGGAGTGGCCCACGCACGACGCGTCGCTTCGCAGAGCAACCACCCGCCCAACCCGCGGCCGGTGAACTCGGGGCGCAGACCCATCTGTACGATTTCCACGCCCTCAAGCGGACGACGGAGCAGCTCCGCAAACCCAATCGGCGTCTGCCGTTGGTAACAAAAGAGTGTGACGAGCTCGGGCGACTCCACCCACGCACGCCAGCGAGCGTCGTCCCAGCACAGCCGGTCGCTCCAACCCCAACTTCCGCCGACAGCCAGATACAGCTCGCGATTGAGCTGCCAATCCGGCCGCGCCGCACACCGCAGACGGAACTGCGGATCAGGGCGCTTTCGTACGCCGAGCGACTTGGGCGCCAACATTTCCAGGTGGCGCACCTCGACGGGCACGGCCGCCGCCTGCCCTGAACTAGGTGAGAGTGGATACATGAAACCAGACGTAATCATGCAGCCCAACACTCCGCCGTCGTACGCCCCTTCAAAAAAGAAACCGGCCGCCACATCGCCTCATCCGACAATGCGTTACCATCGGGAAAACGCCATCCGCCTTCGGTCTCAGCCAATCGTCCCGGCTCCTGCCTGCCCGCACTTGCCCATCGATACGAGCTCCTCTACCCAAGTCACCGCCATGCCCCACCCCTCCCCCTGTCCGAGGCTGTGTGCAGCCCTCTGCGCCGCCGTACTGATCCTCGTCACCTCCGCCTGCCAGAAACAGGAGCCGCCTCCGCAAGTGGCCAAACAAGATCCCAACCTCCAAGCCGCACAGCAGGCCCTGCAAACAGCGTACCCCTGGCGCGAGTGGAGCTCCATCGGACTGCGCCAGCAGAACAATGGGGTGTTTGTCACCGCACATTACCGGACCCGCGAGCCCGAGTATCTTCCATGGGACAAGGCCACGCCCATTCCCGCAGGTTTCACCGCCGCGGAACTATTCAGCATGCGCCTTGTGCTCCTCCGGCAGGTGCGCCCCGCCAACGCCGAAGGTGTGCTGGCAGGCGAGTTGGTCCTGATGCATCGAGTTGGCTTTGCACGCCCCGAAATACCCGGGCCAAAAGATCGCCCACTCGTCGAGGGGCAACAACCAGGAAAGTCCGTCGCCGCATCCCTCGTCGCAGGCGATTTTGCCATCACCTCCGACCACGAGGCCGCCCTGCAAAAACTCGTCGCGGCAAAGACCGCGATCCAATCCATCCTAAAGTCGCCGGGCCGCAAACCCAGCCTCTGGACCGGGGACGTCCCCTTCCCAGAGCGCAGCGTCCGGCTCCGCTGTCATTTCAAACCGTACGGCCAGGGCTACACCTGCGAATTTGTGGAGCTGAAAAAGACCATCGAAGGCCACACGTCCGACGCCCAACTCCGACTGCGCACGCTCGACGAGCTCACCGCCATCGTGGGCAACAACACCGTCAACTGGTCCGACCCGCAGGAGGCACACCTCGCCATGCAGGCCATCCTGCTCGATCAGCCACTATCCCCCACCATCGAGCCCCGGGCCGCCAGCTACCGCGCGAGGCTACTCTCCAACTTCACCCTTCGCCCGATCGACGACTCGCACATCGAACTCTCGGCAAACGGTCTCCCGCCCACGATCGTGACGCGGCAACTTTGAGCCACCCGCGACGGCCGCAACCTTCACAGGCCCAGCCGCCGCTTCACCTCGTCGAGCGCGAGCCCGTCGATACGCACCACCTTCTGGCGGGCCGTGTCGCCACGGACTAGCGACACCGCGCGGCGCGGCAGATCAAGTTCGTCGGCGAGAAACTCCGTGAGCGCCTCGTTGGCGCGGCCCTCCAGCGGCGGCGCGTGGATCTTCACCTTCACCGCATCGCCGAGCCAGCCGCAGACCTCGGTACGGGGCGCACCGGGGATGGCCTTGATCGCAAGTGTGCAACCAGCCGCAGGTGGAACTGGCGTCGGTTTAGCCACGACTGGCGACCTCCAGAGCCTCCGAGATCGCCGCAACGATCTCCTCCACCGGCTCGGTGCCGACGGAGAGTCGCATGAGATCGGGCGACAGCCCCGCCGCCGCCAGCTCCGCACGGCCGGACTCGCTCGTGACGAGGTCGTAGTGCGCCAGCTGGATGAACGGGCAAAGCAACGTCGTCGTCATGCCGAAGCTCGGGCCTTTGGGCAGACGCACCGCATCGTAGAAACGCTCCATCGGCACGCGCAGCTCAAAGCTCAACATGCAGCCCGTGGCCGCCAGCGTGCATGCCACCTTCGCAAACGCCGCCGCCGTCGCCGGCTGTTTCGCCCAGTAAACACGCGCCACGGCGGGATGTTTTTCCAAAAACTCGACGATGCGCGGCACGCCCGCCTCGATGCGCGCCAGCACCTCGGGCATGCGCCCGATCTGCGAGGCCAGGCGCGACGCCTCGCGCGGATAAAGCGGCTCCACACCGGCAGCCAGCGCGGCGCGCAACGCCGGAGCATCGGCCCCCGCGGGATTCACGACGGCGAGTCCAGCGATCACATCGCCCTCGCTCGCGGCGTACTTCGTGAGGCTGGCCACCACGATGTCGGCATGCGGCAGGAGGGCGACGCCCAGAGGCGAGGCCACCGAGGCGTCGAGAATCAGGCGCGCACCGTGCCGTCGCACCAGCTCCGCGAGCCAGGGCACGTCGGGCGTCTGGATGAGCGGGTTGGTCGGCACCTCGGTGAGCACACCGGCGATGCGCGCGCCCTGCTCGGCAAACAGTCGCTCCAGCGCGACGCGGTCGTTGACGTTGACCACGGCGACGTGGTTGCCCGGGCCGGCGGTGAACTTTTTCAGGATCGCGATGGTGTCGAGGTACAGCCAGCCGAGCTGGACCCACACGGTGCGGCCGCGCGCGGCCTGTTGTGCCGCGACGGCGCGAAACGCCGAGTACACGGCGTTCATGCCATTGGCGGTGAGAAAAAAGTCCTCGTCGCGCGCATCGGGAAACGCGGGACGCAGACAGCGCCGGATCTCGGCGGCGGCATCGCCCTTCCACAGAGTTTCGGCCTCCACGGCCGGCAACACGCCCAGGCGCACCAGGCAATCCTCAGCGGCACGCGCCGAGAGGAAGCCGCCCGTGTGTTGGAGAAACGCCTTGGCCTTCACCGCGAGCTCCGAGAACTCCGGCGTCACCACGCCATGCAGGCCCTCCTCGGAAAAACGGACGGCCGCAGGCGAAGCCAAGTGGCGGAAAACCTCGTCGGCCAGCCGTGCCGAAGCCGCCAGCCATACGATCTGCCCCACGAGTTTCCAGCGCGCGCCGAGATGCACCGCGAGTTGGCGCACGTAGGGGTGCACGACAAATCGGGGATAGCCGGAGGCCAGATGGCGCACCGTCGCCGGATCCTTTTCCTCGTAGCCACGCACGTCGCGCATCGTCGGCAGACTGCACGAGACCGCATGACGCAGGTCGGGAATGGGCTGACCGAGCGGAATAGGCGTAAACGTCCCCATAAACGGCGCCAGCATCCGCACCGCTCTCCGCGGCGCAAGGCCAAGAATCGTCCACCTGTCACAAGACTGTGGCGCAGCACAAACACGCCCGGCATTTCACCGGGCGTGTTTTGGGGAGAAACCATCTCGTGGCGTGCCGCCGCCAGCCGCCGCTTTACGGTGCTTCGTAGATTTCCACCAGAGCGACGCCGGTCGTGCCGGCGGCGCCCTCGACCTGTGCCGTGTAGATGCCAGGCTCCAGCGTCACCAGCAGCGCCGCATCCTTCGAACCCGCCGTCAGCGCACCCATGCCGGCCGATTGAAACACCGCCGCCGTCTCTGGCGTGCCGTCCCAATCGTCGTTCTCGCCGACCAGCGCCCACGCGCCTGTCGTGGTGTTAAGCTTCCACAGCCGCAAGTACGGGTCCGACAGCGGGGTAGTGACGGCATTGGCCAGGCCGGGCCCCACCGCACGGAGGATCACCGGCCTCGGCACATCGCCCGCGATCACAAAACCGGTGATCAAGGAAGCTTCGTCCACTCCCACCTGGCTGCGCACCGACAGCGCCGACAGGCGCTTCGTCTTGTCAGACAGATCGGCGTCGTAGACCTCCGCCAGCGCCACGCCGCTCGTGCCCGTCGCACCGGTCACATGCGCCGTGTAGAGATTGCCGATCAGCGTCTCCACCAGCGCCGCGTCCTTCGAGGTCGTGGCGAGCGGGCCCGCGCCCGTCCTGGCAAACGCCTCGGCGAGCGCCGGCGTGCCGGCCCAGTCGTCATTGTGCGCCACTTCCGTGCCGTCGCTCGCAAACAGGCGCAACTGCGGATCGCGCAGATAGCCGCGCACCGGCACGGAGAGCCCGGGGCCCACGCCGCGCACCAGCGTGGGTTTGCCACCGCCCGCATACGCAAATCCGAGAATCAACGTCCGCTCGCCAGTACCCACAGGACCCCGCGCCGACAGCGCGGCGAACCGGCTCCAACGCACGGTCAGCGTCGCCGCCGTGGAGGCGATGGATGGCGACGCGGTATCGCTGATCACGCAGCGATACTGGTAACCGCCCATGTCTGCCGTCGTCGCGGAGACCGACAGCGTGTCTGTCGTCGCGCCCGAGTAGAGCACGCCGTCGATCACGTCCGCCCAGGTGATGCCGCCATCCGTCGAGACCTGCCATTGAAGCGACAGTGTGAAGGAGCTCCTGGCCGCGACCGCAAAGCGCGCCGCCTCTCCCGGCAGCACGGCTTGCGCGGATGGAGGCGTGGCGATTTCCGGCTGCGGCAGCACCGCAAGGCTCAACTGCACGTCACCCACCAATCCGCAGAAGCCATCGACCGCGATTTGATAGGTCGTGCCCGCTTCCGCCCAGAACGCCGTCCGACTGGTTCTGAGTCCCATGAGGCGGTCATCATCATTGCTCGCGACTAGCCGCAGGCTTTCGAGCGAGTCGCCCGTGTACACCGCCAGGCGCGTGTCGAACGAGCTGCCGGCCGTACTGATGGATACCGGCCCGCCGTGCGACGCCGTCCAGGACCACCACACCGAATCATGAGCGGCGAGGTCACAATGCGCAGGTTCGCCCTCCTCTTTCGTCGATGGGGTGTTGCTGCCGGTGGCAGAGGCCGGGAGCGCCGGAGCGATCGGTATCCGGTCGGCAAAGCGGTCGTTCGACTGGCAGGTGACCGCCGCGCGTGCGATTCCGGTGGAGCAGCCGCCATCCGAGAAGCGGGACCAGACTTTGTAGTAATAACGGGTGCCGCCGCTCAGCCCGACGTGCGAAACACCCTCCGCGTTGCCCACATAAAGCACAGTGCCTCCGCCCGCGAGGACGTCGCCCACCGCGTACGTGCCAGTCGGCGTGCCAAACGCGTCGCTGTCGCTCCACGCGACGAGGACCTCGTCGGCTGCGGCGCTCTTTACCCAGGCGAGATCGATGGCCGAGCGGCTCGCCACCTTGGTAAACAAAATGGCCGGTGCCGCCGGATCGGATGAGCCCACTTGGAAGGTCATCGTCGGGCCAGACGCGCTGAAACCATGAAAATTGGCACCGGAGTTCGACCCGTCCCACCATTGGGCGCCCGGTGTCTCGGCATCGGAAAACGCATTGGTGTAACCATGCGCAGGATTACCCGCGTAATACGGATCGCCAGCATCTCCATAATTGGCGAACAGCTCAAGCCAGCGCAGTCCGTCGGCCTGCATCAAGCTACACTCGTAGTGGCGCTCCGGCGTGCCCGCCTCCTCGTCGTTGTCGCCGGCCTCGTCCACATGCCAGATGCAGACGCCCGATCCGGGAATTCCGGCGTCGAGACCGCTCTTCTGGCGGTTTTCCAAGATGAAATATTCCGTAGCCGCAGGGTCTCCGTTTTTCGGATAGAGGTAAAACGCGTTCTCCCCGGCGCGCACCGTCGCGGTCAGGGCCGCGTCACGCGTGAGCGTGATAACAGACGACGCCCAGCCCGCCTTGTACTTCAGATAAGCGCAGACCTCGACCGGCGGATTCAGAAGACTTCCATGCCCCATCAGACACCAGTATCCGACCCCGACGGACTCATAACCATAATCATATAGATCGGGAAACCCGCAGAGCATATGGGCCGTCTCATGGCAGAAAACGCCTATAACCGGAACAGTGCCCATCGGGCTAAGCTGATAATAATAAATACGCTTTCCATTGCCCAGCTCCACGGGCTCAGGGAGCGCCCACGCGTGCTCCCATAGACCATAGGCCCACACACCGCTGTTGGCCCCTGCAAACAGGAGACTCACCGCGAGCACGTTCTGGTCGCCGTCCACATCGAGCGCACCCAAGGTGGGCAAGATGACGCTCTCGTAATCCGGGCGCGCCTTGAGCACGGCAAGGATATCGCCGAGGAGGAGCTGGCCCTGCCCATCCGCCTCCTTTTTCACATCGTTATAGTAACTCTTCGGGTGCGGCGCGCGGACGTAGGCCGTCACGACGTTGGTAAACGTGAGATGCCCGTCCGAAACCTCCTCAAAATACCGCTTCACCGAGTAGACGTTGCCAAACTCCGTAAACGTATCGCCGTTGAGCATCGCATCGATCGTGGCCTGCGGGATCGTCGCCTCCTCGTCCGAAAAGTCCACGAGCAGGCAAAGCCCCACTTTCTGGCCCGTGGTCGGCTGCTCGGGAGGCGTATACGCCACGCCCGACCGGGCCGCCTCCATGCGGGCCCGAGCCTGAGCCTTCACGCCCGTCCAACGCTTCGACACCTGCACCGACTCGTCCCACACCCGATGCCGCTCGAGTGCCTGAGCCCGCGCCTCCGCAGGATCGATCCGCAGATGTTTCTCCCCGCGTGGGGCGCCGCGCCCGACCGCCACGCCACTGCTGCGCAGCTCGCGCCTGTCGGCGGACAACTCCGCATAAAAATACGCCCGCGCCGCCGGATCGAAGACGACGGTGTAGCCGTCGAGCGTCTCAAACACCGCGTGAAACTCGTCGCCACGGCCCCACAGTTCGATGGCCGTCCCGTCGGGCTGCGTATAGGCGAATGTCCGATCAAATGGCGCCGCCGTCGCCGTCCCCGCCAGCACGCACATGAAGAGCGCGACGACGAGCGCGAGGCCCAAAGCCCCGAGGCACCGAGAGAAAATCGCCACCGAAACTCGGCCGAACCATTGTTGTGTCGGCACACCAGACCAAGCACCGGGAAAATGCATGGAGGAATGACACACACCCGTGCCCACTTGGCGACACGAGAGTGCCATAAAATGTCGCCGGCAGAGTCACCACCAGACACCATCGTCAACGCCCCTGTCCCAGAACCCCCGGGCCGCACTCGACTCGATTCGGCAAACGCATCGAATGGCTCACCAGCGCCAATCGCTTGCCGTTTCCATAAAACACGCCCGGCATTTCCGCCGGGCGTGTTTTATGATCGGACCTCACAGCCGTCGGACGACTGCTTACGGCGCCTCGTAGATTTCCACCAGAGCGACGCCGGTCGTGCCGGCGGCGCCCTCGACCTGCGCCGTGTAGATGCCTGGCTCCAGCGTCAGCACCAGTGCGGCGTCCTTCGAGCCCGCCGTCAGCGCGCCCATGCCCGCCGATTCAAACACCGCCGCCGTCTCCGGCGTGCCGTCCCAATCGTCGTTGGCCCCGGCCTGGCTCCACGCGCCCGTCGCTGGATCGAGTTTCCAAACCTGCAGACGCGGATCGGGCAGCGCCGTCGCCACCGTCCCAGCCAGCCCCGGCCCCACCGCGCGCACGATCACCTTTATCGGCGCATCGCCCGCAATCACGAAGCCCGCGATCAACGCCGACTCCCCCGCCCCCACTTCGCTGCGCACCGACAACGCCGCCAGCCGGCGCGTCCGGTCCTCCAGCGCCGCATCGTAGGCCTCGGCCAGCGCCACGCCCACCGCACCCGCCGCGCCGCTCACATGCGCCGTGTACAGCGTGCCGGTCAACGGCTCCAGCACAGCCGCATCCTTCGAGCTGCCCGACAGCGGGCTCGCGCCCGTCCGCACAAATGCACCGGCGAGCGCCGGCGTGCCGGCCCAGTCGTCGTTGCCCGCCACGTCCGTGCCATCACTCGCAAACAGGCGCAGACGCGGGTCGCTCAACGGCCCGGCCACCGAGTCGGCCAGCCCCGGTCCGACGCCGCGCACCAGCGTGGGTTTGCCGCCCCCGGCATACGCGAATCCGAGGATGAGCGTCTGCTCGCCACCGCCCACGCGCGCACGCGCCGACAGCGCCGCAAACCGGCTCCAACGCACGGTCAGTGTCGCCGCAGTCGACACGAGCTCGGGCGACACGCCATCGGCGACGGCACAACGGTACAAGTAGCCGCCCATCGCCGGCGTCGGCGCGAGCACCGACAAAGTATCCGTGGCCGCGCCCGCGTACATCGGCCCGTCGTTCACCCAGGCCCACGTCGCACCGCCATCGGTCGAGACCTGCCAACCGAAGAGCAACGGAAGCCCGCCCGTGGCCTCAATGGAGAACCGTGCCTCGCCGCCCACCGGCACCGTCTGCCCGGCCGGCGCCGCGGCGATCCGCGGAGCCTCCAGCACCGCGAGGCTCAACTGCACGCGCCCCATCTGCCCGCTGTAGCCATCGACCGCGATCTGGTACGTCTGCCCCGCCTCAGCCCACACCTGCACGCGACTGGAAGTCTTGGGCCAATTCGTGTAGTTCTCGTTCCGCGCCTTCACCTCCAGCCGGCCGGGCGACTCGCCGGTGTACACGGCGACCAGCGCATCAAACGAGCTGCCGTCGGCGCTCGCCTCCAGCAGACAGTCCGCCGGGGCCGTCCAACTCCACCACACCGAGGCAAACGGCCCCGTTTTCCCGTGCGCAGGCTCGCCGAGCTCGGACGTGGCCACGGCATTGCTGCCCTCCAGCACCACCGGCAGCGCCGACAACACCTCCGTACGATCCGCAAAACGGTCGTTGGCCGGGCGGGTGCTGGCCGCCCTCGTGATCCCAGTCGAGTAGCCGCCCCCGGCGAGCCTCGACCAGAGTTTATAGTGGTAACGCGTCCCGGCCTCGAGCCACTTGTGGGAGATGCCGTCGGCCGTGCCGGCGTGGAGCACCGTGCCGCCGCCTATGATCGGGTCGCCCGCCGCATACGCGCCGGCCGGCGTGCCAAACACGCCGTCGGCACTCCACGCGAGCAGAACCGCGTCGCCGCCCGCGTTTTTCGTCCACGACAAATCGATCGCCGAAGCGCTCGCCGGCTCGGCAAACAGGAGGGCCGGATCCGAGGGATCGGCCGGGCCGATGCGAAAGGTCATGGTGGCACCGGAGACGCTGAAATCGCTGAAATGGGCACCGGAAGCCGTGCCATCCCACCATCGTGCAGAGGGCGTGTCGGCATCGGAAAACGCGTTGGTGTAGCCGGAGGTCGGGTTGCCCGCGTAGTACGGATCGCCCTCGTCACCGTAGTTGACATTGCCCTCGATGCTGCGGCGTCCGTCGGCCTGCATCAGGCTGCATTCGTAGTGCTCGTCGGGCGTGCCGAGCTCGTTGTCGTTGCTGCCCGCTTCGTCGACATGCCAGAGGCAGACGCCCGACCCGGGCAGACGCGCATCGACGCCTGAGCGCTGCCGATTTTCCACGATGAAGTATTCCGTGGCCGCCGGGTCTCCGTTTTTCGGATAGAGGTAAAACTCATTCGCTCCGGCCCGCACCGTCGCGGTGCCCGTCGAGTCATGGGCGAGCACGGTGAGCGACGAGGTCCAGCCGGCCTTATACTTCAGATAGGCGCAGACCTCCACCGGCTGGGTGAAGAAGCTGCCAGTGCTCATCAGGCACCAGTCCCCCGCCCCCATCGACTCAAAGCCGTAATCGTACAAGTCGGGGAATCCGCACACCATGTGCCCGACCTCGTGGCAGAAGGTACCGATGCCGGGCGAGCTGCCGAGGTCACTGAGCTGGTAGGAGGAAACATGCATCCCGTTGCCAAGCGCCACCGGGACTTCGAGCGCCGACGCCTGCCCCCATAGGCCGTACGCCCACACGCGGCTGCCTGCGCCGGCAAACAGCAGACTGGTCGCGAGCACGCCCCCCTCGCCATCCACATCCAGCGCCGCCAGTGCGGGCAGGATTGTGCTCTCATAATCGGGCCGCGCCTTCAGCACCGCCAGGACATCGCCGAGGAGGAGCTGCCCCTGCACAAACGCGTCCTTTGCCTCATCGTTGTAGTAGCCCTTCGGGTGCGGCGCACGGATGTAGGCCGTCACGATATTGGTAAACATGAAATGCCCGCCCGAGACCTCCTCGTAATACCGTTTCACCGAGCACGGGTTGCCAAACTCGGCAAACGTATCGCCGTTGAGCATCGCATCGACCGTGGCCTGCGGGATCGTCGCCTCGTCGTCCGGGAAGTCCACCAGCAGGCAAAGCCCCGTCCTGGTCCCGGTGGTGGGCTGCTGGGGCGGCGCCAGAGCCACACCGTCCCTCGCCGCAGCGAGACGGGCGCGCCCCTGGGTCTTTAGCGCCGCCCAGCGCTGCGAGACCTTGGTCTGCGCATCCCACACCCGATGCCGTGCGAGCGCCTGCGCCCGCGCCGCCGCGGGGTCGATCCGCAGATGCTTCTCCCCGTGCGGAGCGCCACCCGCCTGCCCCACGCGCACGCCCGTGCTGCGCAGCTCGCGCCGGTCGTCGGACAACTCGGCATAGAAATACGCCCGCGCCGCCGGATCGAAAACGACGGTGAACCCGTCGAGCGTCTCAAAGACCGCGTGAAACTCGTCGCCGCGACCCCACAGGTCGATGGCCGTCCCATCCGGTTGCGTGTAGGCAAACGTCCGCTCAAAGGGCGCCGCCATCGCCGTGCCGACCAGCGCGCCGAGCCACAGCACGGCCACGAACAAGGCCCATCGCCAGCCCGCGCACCCGAGGCACCACCGTGCCAGCCAACATGCGGGAAATGCAGATCGATCTTCAGGGGCGCTTCGGAGGAAATCCATGCGCCAACACGTGCACATAGCCCCGCGCTTGGCCATCCACATTTTGCCACACGCCGGGCATGGCAACGCATGCGCGGGCATCCGCGCGCCGCCTCAGTCGCCGAACTCGTGTCGGGCTCCGGCGGCGACCTGCACGCAGGCATCTGGAAACTCTGCGTTGAGCCGCAGCAGCGGGCGGAAGCCCGTGCAATGGCAGCAGCCGAGCCGATACGGATGATATCCCCGCAACGCGCGGATCGTCTCGTCCATCCGGCGCGGACTCGCGTTTTCCAGATGAACGCCGCCGAAGATCGCGCGCACCGGCGCATCGTGCGTGAGCCGCGCGATGTGGCGCAGCGTGTTGATCACACCGGAGTGCGCGCACCCGCACACCACCACGGTGCCCTGCGCCGTCGGCACGTAGAGCGAAAGATCATCGAGCAGCGGGTCGGGCTGCGTCATCGCCTCATCGAGAAAGAGCGGCCCGCCCGTGTCCTCGAAATCCGTCTCGCGCGGCACCTCGCCGGTCATCCAGACGCCCGGAACGACCTCCACCGGCTCGGCGGTCACGACCACGCGCCGCCCGCCGGCGCGAAACGCCTCCGTCTCCATGAAGTCCGTGCTCAGCCGGCGGCCCTTCGGTTTGCGATCCGTCCCGGAGTAGCGCCGGTCCGTCGCACGCGGATGCATGAAAAGCGCGGCCCGCGGCGCCGCCGCCAGCGCCTGCTCCAGTCCGCCCACATGGTCGGCGTGCCCGTGGCTGAGCACGATGGCGTCGGCCTGCGAGAGATCGACGCCGAGCCGGCGAGCATTGTGGAGCAACGCCATGCCCTGCCCGGTGTCGAAGAGCACGCGATGCGTCCCGGTATCGAGCCACCACGACAGGCCGTGCTCGCCGAGCACGCCCATGCCGCGCGCCGTGTTCTCCACCAGAAGCGTCAGCGAAATAGCCATGGACCGTCAGGCCGAGCCGATGATCGCGCCGGCGGCGAGCACGAGCGCGCCACCCACGATCACCTGCATCACCGAGCGGAAGAAGGGCGTCTCCATGTACTTCGTGCGCACCCAGGCGATCGCCACCAGCTCGATCGCCACGACGAGGCCCGCGAGGATTGTCGCGATCATGAAGCCGTTGGGCACGCTCGCGGGAATCATGTACGGCAGCGTGTGGCCCACGCCACCCACCGTCGTCATCACACCGCACACGATGCCGCGCAGCCACGGCGAGCCGCGGCCGGAAATCTTCCCGTCGTCGGCCATCGCCTCGGAAATGCCCATGCTGATGCCCGCGCCCAGCGAAGCCGCCAGACCGACGAGAAACGCGTCCTTGTTGCTCTGCGTGGCAAACGCCGCCGCAAACAGCGGGGCCAGCGTCGAGACCGAGCCGTCGATCAACCCGGTCAACCCCGGCTGCACATACTGGAGCACGAAGAGCCGGTGATGCACCATCTTCTCCTCGTCGAGCGCCTCGGCGCCGAGGTGCTTCTCCGTGATCACCGCCGCCTTCTTTTCGTGCCCGCGCTCCGCCTCCGCCAGATGCACGAAGAGCTCGCGCAACGCGATCTCAGTCGATTGCGCGGCGGCGCGTTCGTAGAAACCGGCCGCCTCCATCTCCATCACCGCCACCTCCTGGCGCATGCGCTCCAGCGGCAGGCGGCGCGTCAGCCACACCGGCTTGCGGCGGAAAAAGCCGCGCACGTCCTCACGGCGGATCGCCGGCAGGTGCTCGCCGAAACGCTGGCGGTACAGCTCATACAAATCGGCCCGGTGCCCGCGCTCCTCCGCCGCCATGTCGTCGAAAACGTGCGCCGAGGCCGGAAAGTTTTCGCGGCACTGGTCCGCAAACGTCTGATAGATGCGGGAGTCCTCCTCCTCGTTGGTGATGGCCAGCGCGAGGATCTCGCGGGCGGAGAGTTCGTTGAAATTCAACATGGGCGGAGAGGTTGCAGGGCCGCGCAATCCAGTCAACCGACCGGGGCGACTTTCGCGCGTAGCCTACAGCGAGAACTGTGCCCACGCCGCCCGACTCCGCGCAAGCGCCGATCTTCGCAAATCCCTGGCTGAAATGCAGCGCGATTCCCCCGACCAAGACGGCCGGTTCAGCGGTTGACTTTTTGGGCATACGCCAATTTCAAGCGCCCCATGGCCGACGCTCCCACGAAGCCCATTATTGTCACGATCCTCTCCGGTTTCCTCGGTTCCGGGAAAACCACCCTGCTCTGCCACCTGCTCGCCAGCCAGGATAAGGACCGCGTCGCCGTCCTCGAAAACGAGCTCGGCGAGATCGCCATCGACGACGAGCTGCTCGGCGGTGCGGAGCCCGGCCGCCTGGAAGTCGTGCAAGGCCGCTCCTGCTGCGAAGCCCGCGTCAAGTTCGTCGACCGCCTCCGTGCGATGTCCGAGCGCCCCATCGACCGGCTCTTCATCGAGGCCACCGGCGTCGCCCACCCCGGCATGCTCGCCCACGCCCTCGCCGCCGAAGAAGACCTGCGCGCGCGCTACCGGCTCGACGGCATCGTCACCGTCGTCGATGCCGCGCACGTCGAAGCCCACCTCGGCGAAGATGGCCACGCCACCGAACAGATCGCCTACGCCGACGCCATCCTCGTCAACAAGACCGACCTCGTGCCCGCCGACGCCGTTGCCCCGCTCCTGGAGCGCCTGCGCGAGATCAACGCCACCGCCCGCTATTTCACGACCAAGGAGGCCTTCGTGCCCGCCGACCAAGTACTCAACCTCGGCGGCTTCGACCTCTCGCGCGTCGAGCGCCAGGTGACCGGCTGCCACAGTTTCCATCAGAGCAAGCACCCCACGAAACACGCGCACAAGATCGGCACCGTCGCCCTCGCCATCCCCGGCACGCTCGATGTGGACCGCTTCCAGAGCTGGATAAACGACTTCGTCTCCGTGCGCACCGAGACGCTCTACCGCGCCAAGGGCATCGTGGCCATCCACGGCCAGTCCGCGCGCCTCGTTTTCCACGGCGTGCATGGCCAATTCCGCGCCGCCTTCGACCGCCCCTGGGGCAAGGAAAAGCCGACCTCGCGCCTGGTCTTCATCGGCCGCGACCTCGACCGTGCCGAGATCGAAGAGGGCCTCGCCGCCTGCCGCGTGTGACCACGCCCCGGCGCACCGCCCGCGTGCGCAGGTGACATTTCTGCAACCGCACGGAAACGGGCTTTCGTTGCCCGCACGGACCGCCCATAACGTCCGCCATGCCTCAGTTATCCCGTCGCGATTTTCTCCTCACCGGCCTCGCCAGCGGCGCGCTCCTCGCTGTCCCCTCGTTGACCGCGCAGACGACTGCGCCCGCGGCCCACACCGCCGCACGCCGCGCGCGCAACGTCATCTTCCTCGTGAGCGACGGCATGAGCCTCGGCACGCTCACGATGTCCGAGCGTTTCCGCATGCGCCACGAGGGCCGGAGCACACACTGGATCGGCCTCTACGGCAAACCCGGCACCCACCTCGCCCTCATCGACACCGCCTCGGCCAACTCACCCGTCACCGACTCCGCCGCCGGCGCCTCCGCCTGGGGCTGCGGCCACAAGGTCAACAACGGCGCCCTCAACGTCGGCCCCGACGGCCAGAAATACCCGACCATCATGCGCCTCGCCCACGCCGCCGGCCTCGGCACCGGGCTCGTCACCACCGCCACGATCACGCACGCCACGCCCGCCGGCTTCACCGCACAGGTCGCCAAACGCGCCGAAGAGAGCGAGATCGCCAGCCAGTACCTCGACATCGGCATCGACGTGCTCCTTGGCGGCGGCTCCAAGTTTTTCGACGCCGCCCACCGCCCCGACCACCGCGACCTGGCCGGCGACTTCTCCCGCGCCGGCTACCAAGTCGTCCACGACGCCACCGCCCTGCGCGCCGCCAGCACCAGCGGACGCCTCCTCGGCACCTTCGACGCCGAGCACCTGCCCTTTTCCCTCGACCGCAAATCCGATCCCGCCATCGCCGCCCGCGTGCCCACGCTCGCCGAGATGGCGCAAGTTGCCCTCGACCGCCTCAGCGCGCGCCCCGAAGGCTTCGTCCTCCAGATCGAAGGCGGCCGCGTCGACCACGCCGCACACTCCAACGACATCGGCGGCCTGGTCTACGACCAGCTCGCGTTCGACGACGCCGTGGGCGTCGCCATCCAGTTTGCCGCCGGGCGCGACGACACGCTCGTGATCGTCACCACCGACCACGGCAACGCCAACCCCGGCCTCAACGGCTCCTACGGCCCCAACGGCGGCGCACAGGAGTGCTTCGACCGCGTCGCGCATTTCCGCCACACCAACGTCTGGGCGCTCGCCGGCCTCGGCCCCGACAGCACGCTGCTGCAAATCCGCGACCGCGTGCAGGAATCCACCGACATCGCGCTCCAGGACGACGAGCTCCAGCTCCTGCAACACGCGCTGCGCAACGAGCACCGCGAAGGCTACCGCGTGCGCAACGCCCCGCTCATCGCCCTCGGCCAGATCCTCGCCAACTACGTCTCCGTCGGCTGGACCGGCGTGGACCACACGACCGACTTTGCGCCGCTCGCCGCCTTTGGCCCCGGCAGCGAGCCCATCGGCGGCCTCATGCAAAACACCGACCTCTTCGGCGTGATTACCCGCGCCCTCGACCTCAAAGTGTCCGCCTGATCGCACGCGCCAAGGACCGCGCCCACGAAAAAGCGCCCGCCGGAGACGACTCCGAGCCGGGCGCCAAAGGGCAAACGCGTTTAGCGCTTCGTCACCTGATCGAGCAGCTCCGCGCCGAGCCCGACGCACGCCGGGCACGGGAACTTGAGCTCCTGCTTGAGCACGCGGCACTGCGTGGCGCCGGCCTTCGCGCGAAACGCCTCGCGCAACTGCGCCGCCGACTCCGGCGCGCACTGGCACGCCGCGTAGAGCGCGCCGCACTCGCCCTCGGGCGCGCGACCGCCGCCAAACGCCCGGTAATCCGGCACGGAGAGAGCGAGATCGCCAGTCTTCGCCTGGTACGCATGGAGGACGGCCTGCGCGCAGTTCAAGTTATCGGGCTGAGCGTGAAAGACGCGGGTGGCTTCTTGCTTCATGGCCGGCATGAGAAAGCCCCCACCCGCCGACGCGAGCCCGGATTTTACCACCCGGCCGAGCAATCCCCGGCTTGTTATCCCGATTGCGGCAGCCCCCTTCAACAGGCACGCCAGCGACGATTCCCGCGCTTGCGGAGCGGCCCACGAGCCAGCACGCTCGGCCCCCACCCATGCCTCTCCCCGACTCCATCCGCGACCGGATCGAACTCTTCGCCCGCAACGAGGAGCAATACCGCGATCCTTCCTACAAGGAGGCTCAACTCCGCCAGGAGTTTCTCGACCCCTTCTTCGCGGCGCTCGGCTGGGACATGGAAAACAAGGCCGGCCATGCCGAGCCCTACAAGGACGTCATCCACGAGGACGCCATCAAGATCGGCGGCGAAACCAAGGCCCCCGACTACTCCTTCCGCATCGGCGGCAACCGCAAGTTTTTCGTCGAGGCCAAGAAACCCGCCGTCCTCATCAAGGACGATCCCGCCCCCGCCTACCAGCTCCGCCGCTACTCCTGGTCCGCCAAGCTCCCGCTCGGCATCCTCACCGACTTCCAGGAATTTGCCATCTACGACACCCGCATCCGCCCCGCCGTAGGCGACAAGGCCCAGGTCGCCCGCATCTTCTACTGCACCTTCCGAGACTACCCCGAGAAGTGGGACGAGCTCGCCGGCATCTTCTCCAAGGAGGCCATCCTCCGCGGCTCCTTCGACAAGTACGCCGCCTCCGCACGCGGCAAACGCGGCACCGCCACCGTCGACGACTCCTTCCTCGAGGAGATCGAGCGCTGGCGCGACCTCCTAGCCCGCCACCTCGCCCTGCGCAACGAGTCCCTCACCCAACGCGACCTCAATTTCGTCGTCCAGCGCCTCATCGACCGCCTCATCTTCCTGCGCATCGCCGAAGACCGCGGCCTTGAGCCCTTCGGCCAGCTCCAGGCCCTCACCGCCGGCAACCACCTCTACCCGCGCCTCTGCGAGATATTCGAGCGCGCCGACTACCGCTACAACTCCGGCCTCTTCCACTTCGAAAAGGACACCGACTGCACCGAGTCGCCCGACCGCCTCTCGCTCCGACTCCAGCTCGACGACGCCCCGCTCAAGGACGTCATCAAAAACCTCTACTACCCGGCCAGCCCCTACGTCTTCAGCGTCATCCCCGCCGACATCCTCGGCAGCGTGTACGAACGTTTCCTCGGCAAGGTCATCCACCTCACCGAGGGGCACCGCGCCCGCATCGAGGAGAAACCCGAGGTGCGCAAGGCCGGCGGCGTTTACTACACGCCCACCTACATCGTCGATTATATCGTCCGCCAGACCGTCGGCACCCTCGTCGCCGGCAAAAGCCCGAAGCAGATCGAGAAACTCCGCGTGCTCGATCCCGCCTGCGGCTCCGGCTCCTTCCTCCTCGGCGCCTATCAATTCCTCCTCGACTGGCACCTCGACTACTACGTCAGAAACGACCCCGCCAAATGGGCGAAGCAGAAACCCGCCCGCCTCTACGAACCCGCGCCCAACGCCCACGGCATCGGCAAGGGCTCCGGCAACTGGCAGCTCACCACCGCCGAGCGCCGCCGCATCCTCCTCGCCCATATCCACGGCGTCGACATCGACGCGCAGGCCGTCGAGGTCACCAAGCTCTCGCTCCTGCTCAAAGTCCTCGAAGGCGAGGCCCGCGAGACGCAGGGCCGCACCCGCGAGATGAGCGCCGTGCTCCCCGACCTCGGCAAAAACATCCAGTGCGGCAACAGCCTCGTCGGCCACGATTTTTACGCTCAGCCCGACCTCCCGGAGCTCGACGACGAGGCCCGCCTCCAGCTCAACACCTTCGACTGGGCCGAGGGTTTCCCCGAGATCATGCGCGCCGGCGGCTTCGACGCCGTCATCGGCAACCCGCCGTATGTGCTGCTTCAAGATCAGTTCCGGGATGACGCTCAACTCCAGTACTTCCGCTCACGGTTTTCCGTCACCTCGTTCAAGGTCGACACCTATCATCTCTTCATCGAGCAATCCGTCAGGAAACTCCGAGCAAATGGGCGGATCGGCCTAATTACGCCGGCAAATTTCCTGACCAACAACCACCTGAAGGAGCTTCGTCGTTTTCTGGTCACAGAGTGCCGCATCGAGGAGATTGGCGTGCTCGAAGGGAGCGTTTTCGATGGAGCAAGTGTCGACACCGCCATCATCACATTATCCCGACCTGCGGATACTATATCCGCGTTCCAGATTCGCACATTGCGAGCGAATGAATCGCTGGAGCTAGTGGCGCAGCAGAATGTGTCACCTTCGGCGATTCTTGCGGACAAGAATTTCCTGTTTACGGGAAGCTCATCCGTCGCCGCGAGCGGTGTATGGAAGAAATGCGTTTCGGTAAGCCAAGCGCTGGGCACATTGGCAACCGTGAGCTTCGGGAAGCAACTCCGTGATCGGAAGAAATTCGTCGACGACGTCATCCACGTCTCAGCCCTGGGGCGGGTGCCTCGCACCCATCGCCCTTGTTATACCGGGAAAGACATCAACCGATACTCTGTCCGCTGGGATGGCCTTGCTTGCCTTGATGACGAGCTCGCTCGTTCAGGTGGGTGCTGGGACAGCGAGAAACACACCGCGCGCGG
>ERZ795049.2715-NODE-2715-length-20059-cov-8.721206_pt1 | contig 20059 bp, 12 predicted proteins | sample MGYA00375133_ERZ795049 | MGnify/ENA primary metagenome ERZ795049 (study PRJEB30178, sample SAMN05720147) | activated sludge metagenome | isolation source: anaerobic digester from wastewater treatment plant | place: Japan | collected 2015-04-20 ...
AGCCCGAGGCTCCAGCACACTACCGTAACTCGCCAAGGCCCGCCCAGAGCCTCGCTACATGACCTGACGCCGACTTTGAAAAGGCCCTGGTCCCCCTCTTACACCCTCTTGACAAACCCCGCAAAGTGCGCTATACTGACAACAGCTTAAACGATTAAGTCCGCCCTCCGCCGCGAACCACTTTGCTGCCCGTGCCGCAGGCAGTGCTCACCATCGCTGGGGAAGGCCCATGGTCGCGATCAAAGACGTCGCCAAACGCGCCGGTGTCTCGACGGCCACGGTCTCCTACGTCCTCAACAACCGTGAGTCGATCAGCCAGGCAACCCGCGAGCGCGTGCTCCAGGCCGCCCGCGAGCTGGGCTACCGCCCCAGCGTGATCGCCCAGGGCCTGCAGGCCGGCCAGAGCCGCATGCTCGGCTACTCTTGGAAGCCCTCGCTCCCCGACCAGTACAACCCGATCCTCGACCGCTTCCTGCAGAGCATGGCCGAGGCCGCCACCCGCCACGGCTACCACATCCTCGCCCTGCCGGCCCCGTCGATCAGCAACGAGGTCGAGGTGTACCGCGAGCTGGTGCGCACCAACCGCGTCGACGGCCTCATCCTCTCGGCTACCAACCGCAACGATCCGCGCATCCGCTACCTCCTCGACGAGCGCTTCCCCTTTGTCGCCTTTGGCCGCTCGAACCCCGAGTGGGATTTCGCCTGGGTCGACGTCGATGGCAGTGCCGGCTTGCGCCTGGCCGTCGAGCACCTGCTGGCGCTCGGCCACCGACGCATCGCCTGCCTGGCCTGGCCTGCCAGCTCGCTCACCGGCCAGCACCGTCTCGAAGGCTACATGCAGGCCATGGCCGCCGCCGGGCTCGCGGTCGACTCGAGCTGGATGGTGCGTGTGGTGGAGAATGATTACGAAGGCGCCTACCAGGCCACCCGGCAGATGCTGGCCATGGGCGAGGGGCGCCGGCCCTCCGCCATCGCCTGCGTCAGCGACCTGATCGCTGCTGGCGCCCTCAACGCTGCGACCGATATGGGGCTGGAGGTCGGCCGCGATGTGGCGGTGGCCGGCTTTGACGATGCGCCCATCGCGCACTACATCCGGCCGCCACTCACCAGCATCCGCCAGCCGCTGGCTGAGGTCGCCGAGCGCGCTGTGCAGATGCTGCTGGCCCTGGTCCACGGCGAACTGCCCGCCGAGCGGCAGGTGCTGCTCGAGCCGCAGCTCATTGTGCGTGCCTCGACCCAGCCAGGCTAGCATCCTGCAACAGCCCGGCATGTCGCGGAGCGTGAAACCCGGTTGCCGGCCAAGGCCGGCACACTCCGACAGGCCAAGTTGCGCCTGTGTGCGAATGCGACCTGGACTCGAAGAATAAAGACTGGAGCCTGCCCCCCCGCCAAGAGAGTCAGGCTCCAATCGAGTGGATGAGCGGCATGCCGCGCGCAGGCACGTGGATGCGCGCCGGCCCGTCATGCCCTGCTCCTTCCGTTCTTGGCCATTATAGCACGGTGCAGCGTGTGGAGGAAATCGTGCGAGCGATCGGCGCAGCCATCTTTGACCTCGACGGCGTCCTGACCGATACCGCCGAATACCACTATCGCGCCTGGAAACGCCTGGCCGATGAGCTGGGCATCGCCTTCAGCCGGGCCGACAACGAGGCGCTGCGCGGCGTCTCGCGGCACGGCTCGCTCGAGCTGCTGCTCAAAGGGCGGCCGGTGACCGAGGACGAGGCCCAGGCGCTGATGGAGCGCAAGAACGCCTACTATGTGGCGCTCATCGGCGAGATCACGCCCGCAGACCTGCTGCCCGGCGCCGAGGCGCTTCTCGGCGAGCTGCGCACTGCCGGCCTCAGGGTGGCCGTGGCCACGGTGAGCCGCAACGCGCGCACCGTGCTCGACAACCTGCGCCTCTGGCCGTGCCTCGACGCCATGGTGAGCGGCGCCGAAGCCCAGCGCAGCAAGCCGGCGCCCGACCTCTTTCTGTGCGCCGCCGCGCGGCTGGGCATGCCGCCCTCGCGCTGCCTGGTGCTCGAGGATGCGGCCGCCGGCATCGCCGCTGCCGAGGCGGCCGGCATGCGCGCGGTAGCTATCGGCCCGGCGGAGCGTTTTGCCCAAGTGCGCCCCGAGGTTATCCTGCCCTCGCTGGCAGGCGTGTCGTGGGGCGTGCTCACAGACCGGCTGGCCGAGGCCGAGGCCGCTGCCGCCACCTGGACGGTGCGCGAGCCGGCCTTCGACCCGGCCACGCTGCGCCGCCAGGAGTCGGTCCTCACCATCGGCAACGGCTTCCTGGGCACCCGCGGCAGCTTTGAAGAGCGCTGCCCCGGCGATCAGCCGGCCACGCTGATCAACGGCCTCTTCGACGATGTGCCCATCGTCCACAGCGAGCTCGCCGCCGTGCCCGACTGGCTCGGCCTGCGGCTCACCACCGCCGGCGAGCGCTGCTCCCTCGAGGCGGGGCGGCTCTTGGCCTACGAGCGCACCCTCGACATGCGTGACGGCCTGCTCAGGCGCACCATGCGCTGGCAGAGCCCCCAGGGCCGCACCGTCGAGCTACGCTTCGAGCGCTGGGCCTCGCTGAACGATGTGCACCTCTGCGCGCTGCGCTGTGCCGTCACCGCGCTGGACTTTGCGGGCGAGATCGAGATCGCCGCCGACATCGACGGCACCGTCGAGAACCCCGGCACCCTCGCCCCCGCCGAGGTGGGCCTGCACCACTGGCGCACCCTCAGCCACGGCAACCCCACCGCGCAGACGGCGACGCTGCACGTGCGCACCCGCGTCAGCGGCGCCGAACTGGCCGTGGCCATGCACCTCGCCGTCGCGGGCGTGCCCCAAGCCGGCTACCGGCCGCTCGACTCGGCCCATGCCCCCGGCGTCGCCGCCCGCGTCCACCTCGAACAGGGCGAGACCGCCGTCGCCACCAAGCTGGTCTACTTTGATTGCGGGACGGGCTTTCCAGCCCGTCCATCCTCGCCGGCGGACTTGCCCCAATCTGCAGGGCTGGGACGGGCTGGAGAGCCCGTCCCCACGGGGGCAGGGCTGATCGAACGGCTCGAGGCCGACGTGGCCGCGGGCTATGATTCGCTCCTCGCCGCCCACCGCGCTGCCTGGCGCGACCTCTGGCGCGACTGCGACATCCAGATCGACGGCGATGACGCCGCGCAGCGCGGCGTGCGCTTCAACCTCTACCAGTTGCTCATCGCCGTGCCGCGCCACACGGGCCGCGTCAGCATCCCCGCCAAGACGCTGAGCGGCTTTGGCTACCGCGGCCACGTCTTTTGGGATACCGACATCTTTGTCATCCCCTTCTTCGCCCACACCCGGCCCGAGTTGGCGCGCAACCTGCTGCGCTACCGCTACCACACCCTGCCCGGCGCCCGCGATAACGCCCGCCGCGCCGGCTACCAGGGCGCCATGTACGCCTGGGAGTCGGCCGGCGACGGCCGCGAGACAACGCCACGTTGGGTGCCGCTGGCCGACGGCGAGCTGGTGCGTATCTGGTGCGGCGACATCGAGCAGCACATCACCGCCAATGTGGCCTATGCCGTGTGGCACTACTGGCAGGTCACCGGCGACGATGCCTTTATGCGCGACTATGGCGCCGAGATCCTGCTCGACACCGCCGCCTTTTGGGGCAGCCGCGCCGAGCGCAACGAGGCTGCCGGCCGCTACGAGATCCGCGACGTCATCGGCCCCGACGAGTACCACGAGCACGTTGACAACAACGCCTACACCAATCGGCTGGTGCAGTGGCACCTCGAGCGCGCCCTCGAGATGCTCGGCTGGCTGCGGGCGCACCATTCCGACAAGGCCGCCGAGCTGGCCGCGCGCCTGGACCTCTCGGCAGAGCGCCTGGCCCACTGGCGCGACGTGGCGCAGCAGATGCACATCCCCTACGACCCGGCCACGGGGCTCTTTGAGCAGTTCGCCGGCTTTTTCCGACTGCCCGAGGTGGACTGGCCGGCGCTCGAGGGGCGCACGCGATCCATCCAGAGCCTGCTCGGCATCGCGGGCGCGCAGCAGGTGCAGGCGCTCAAGCAGGCCGATGTGCTCATGCTCTACTTCCTGGGCGTTGAGGGCGAGGAGCGCGCCCTGCAGGCGAACTGGGACTATTACGAGCCGCGCACCGACCACACCTACGGTTCGTCGCTGGGCCCCGCCGTGCACGCGCTGCTGGCCTGCCGGCTGGGCCGCGCCGGCGAGAGCTACCGCCACTTTGCCCGCGCAGCGTTTGTGGACCTGGAGGACCTGCGCGGCAACACTTCCGACGGCATCCACGCCGCCTCGGCGGGTGGCGTCTGGCAGGTCGTTGTCATGGGCTTTGCCGGCATGCGGGCCACGCCCGATGGCCCCACGTTCACGCCCCGGCTGCCGCAGGGCTGGCAGCGCCTGCGCTTCACCGTGCGCGAGCGCGGCCGCAGGCATGAGGTCGACCTGTGCGCGGGCTAGGTCGTGTTCGCAGACTGTCGTAGCCTAAGGCCTTGTGCCCGTACTGCCCCGCCATGGGGCGGAGTCCGCCTGCGGGCGACGCCCACAAGGGGCTAAGCTACGGGTTTGCGAACACGACCTGGATCTGCCTGCAAACCAGCAGAGCGGGCTCCCACGCCCGCGGCAGTGCGCCGCGCCGGCGGTTCCGGCGGCATGGGAGCCGCCTCTGCCGAGAGTGAGAACACAACCTGGCCTGTCAGAGAGGGGACTCGCTACCCTCAGCATCCTGGTGATAGCCGGGCATTTCGCAGGCCTCCTGGCCCAGAGCCGGGGTGGCGCGGAGCGTCAGACCCGGTTGCCACCCTGGGGCTTCTTAGGAGGGGAGGTGATCCTATCGACCAAAACACGGCGCCGGCCCTGGTGTGTGTTCTTTTCCAAGACAGCATAAGGAGAGCCTGTCATGAACAAGAACCTGCGTGCCCTGGCCATCTTCGTCGTGCTCGGCCTGCTCCTGACCTCATGCGCACCGTCGCCCACCCCTGCGCCGCAGATCGTGAAGGAGACGGTGGTCAAAGAGGTCGAGAAGCAGGTGCCCGTCACCGTCACGCCGCAGCCGCCCAAGATCGCGGGCACCATCCGTATCGGCAGTTGGGAGTCGGGTGGCGCCCTCGAGCCCTGGAAGGAGGCCATCAAGGGCTTTGAGGCCAAGTATCCGGGGGTCAAGGTGCAGCTCGAGGCCGTGCCCCAAGACTATGGCACCAAGCTGCTGACCCAGTTCTCCGCCGGCACCGCTCCCGACGTTTTCATGGTCGGCGACGGCGACGTGGCCAAGTTTGCCGCCACCGGCTCCATCGAGCTGCTCGACCCCTACCTCACCGGCGACAACCCGCTGGACCTGAAGGTCTTCTACCCCGGACCGCTGTCGATCGGCCAGTTGCAGGGCAAGACCTACCTCATGACCAAGGACTATAGCCCGCTGGTCTTCTACTACAACCGTGCCCTCTTCGATGCTGCCGCCGTGGACTATCCCAAAGAGGACTGGACCTGGGACGATTTCCTCGCCACCGCCCAGGCGCTGACCAAGAAGGACGCCGGCGGCAACATCGTGCAGTGGGGCATCCAGCTCCCCGACCACTGGGCCGACGCCGTCTGGTTCCGCGGCATGTCGCCCCTGATCTATGAGAACGGCGGCGCCATCATCAGCTCCGACGGCAAAAAGGCCACCGGCTATCTGAACAGCGCCGCCACGGTGGAAGCCGTCCAGTTCTACGTCGACCTCTTCAACAAGTACCAAGTGGCCCCGACCAAGACTGACCTGGACGCGCTGCAGGGCGTGGACCTCTTCCAGACCGGCAAGGTCGCCATGCTCTGGACCGGGCGCTGGCCGATCAAGGATTTTCAGAAGAACCCGCAGCTCAACTTTTCGACCGCCGGCCTGCCGATGAAGGCCAAGCACGGCAACTCGATCTGCTGGGCCGGCTTTGCGATGTACTCGAAGGGCAAGAACAAAGACACCGCCTGGGCCTTCCTCAAGTACATCGCGGCCGAGGAGGGGGCGCAGCAGTTCGCCAGGTACGCCCTCACCGCGGTGCAGTCGATCGCCGAGCTGCAGGGGCTGAAGGATGACCCCGCCAACGCGGCGATCATCAAAGACCTGGAGTATGTGGTGCCGCTGCCCGAGCTGACTACCCCCGCCTTTGGCGAGTGCGTCGAGACACCGTTCAAGGCGGCGCTGGAAAAGCTCCTGCTGCAGGGCGGCGACGTCAAGGCCGCCCTCGACGAAGCGGCGACCAAGGCCGACGCTTGCCTGGCCAGCAAATAGGCGCATCCAACCGGGTTTGACGCTACGTGCCGCGCACGTAGCGTCAAACCCGGTGTGGAACCCTTGAGGCGGGGTTTGGGTGGGTTGGTTGGTCCTGCTGCCCCTGGCACGCCCGCGGGCGTGCCAGGGGCAGCAGGACCAACCAACCCACCCAAACCCCGAACCCACCCTCTGGAGGTGCACGCGTATGGCTGCCTTGGCAAAACCGCGGCGCAGAGTGTCGCAGGCCCGGCGCGAGGCCATCGTCTTCTACCTCTGCATCGCTCCGTGGCTGGCCGGCTTTCTCGCCTTCACGGCCGGGCCGATGATCGCCTCGCTCGTGCTCAGCTTTACCCAGTGGGACATGATGACCCCGGCGCAATGGCTCGGCCTGCAGAACTATGCGACGATCTTTACCGCCGACGAGTACTTTTGGCAGTCGCTCAAGGTCACGGCGGTGTACAGCCTGTTCAGCGTGCCGCTCAAGCTGGTCACGGCGCTCTTCCTGGCCATCCTGCTGAACGAGGCCACCCATGCCGTGGGCATCTTTCGCACCGCCTTCTACCTGCCCAGTATCATGGCCAGCGTAGCCGCCGCCGTCCTCTGGTCGTGGATCCTCAACCCCCGGTTCGGGCCGGTCAACGGCGCCCTGGGCCTCGTGGGCATCAAGGGCCCCGGCTGGTTCTCGGACCCGCGCTACGCCCTGTGGGGGCTGATCATGATGAGCGCCTGGGGCTTGGGCGGGGAGGTGCTCATCTTCCTGGCCGGGCTGAAGAGCATCCCGCATCACCTCTACGAGGCGGCCGAGCTCGACGGCGCGGGGCGCCTGGCGCGCTTCCTGCGTATCACCCTGCCCATGCTCAGCTCCACCATCTTTTTCAACTTTGTCATGGCCCTCATCGGCTCGTTCCAGGCCTTCGACTCGGCCTATATCATCTCCACGGCGCGCGCCGGCACCCTCGGCGGCCCGATGAACTCGACCCTGCTCTACATGCTCAACCTCTACCGTAACGGCTTTAGTTGGTGGAAGATGGGCTATGCGTCGGCCCTGGCCTGGGTCCTCTTCCTGATCATCCTGGCGCTGACGCTGGTGGTGCTGCGCTCGTCGTCGCTGTGGGTCTACTACGAAGGGGAAAGGAAGGGCTAGCGCCATGAACCGCTGCCATTGCGAGTACCCCATGCCGCCGCGCGGCATGTGCAAGCACAGAAACTGCGACTGTCATTGCGAGGAGGCGGCCGCAGCCGCCGACGAAGCAATCTCCACGTCTGACATTGGAGATTGCTTCGCTGCGGCTCGCAATGACAAACAAGTCTCTCAACAGTGCAGCGCAGCAATCCCCAACGCCCGCTGCGAAGGCGAAGGGAGGAGATAGGCATGGCGCACATGACTGCACACGGGCAGGCCGTGGCCTGGTGGCGCTCCAAGACCTTCGGCAGGATCATCCACGACGTCGTCGTCTACACGCTGCTGACGGCGCTGAGCATTGTCTTTCTGTTCCCCTTCTTCTGGATGCTCTCTTCGGCGCTCAAGGCGCAGTGGCAGATCTTTATCTGGCCGCCGCAGTGGATCCCCAACCCGATCATGTGGCAGGACTTTCGCGATGCCCTGGCCAACCCCCTGCTGCCGTTCCCGCTCTTCTTTCGCAACACCATGATCATCGAGATCGCGGTGCTCATCGGCCGCCTCGCCTCGTGTACCCTGGTGGCCTATGGCTTTGCCCGACTCGAGGCGCCGGGCAAGAACCTGCTCTTCGGCCTCCTGCTGGCCTCGCTGATGCTGCCCGGCTCGGTGACGATGATCCCCAAGTTCATCCTCTTCAACAAGCTGGGTTGGGTGAACACCTTCCTGCCGCTCACCGTGCCCGCCTACCTGGGCGAGGCCTATGCCATCTTTTTGATGCGCCAGTTCTTCCTCTCCCTGCCGCGCGAGCTGGAGGAGGCCGCGCGTATCGACGGCGCGAGCACGCTGCAAGTGATTACGCAGATCATCGTCCCGCTGAGCATGCCGGTGCTGACGGTCATCGCCATCCTGACCTTCAAGGACAATTGGAACGACTTTATGGGTCCGCTGATCTACCTCAACGACGCCCGGCTCTACACCCTCTCGGTGGGCCTGGCCTTCTTCAATGGCCAGTACGACGTGCAGTTGAACCTGCTCATGGCGGCCTCGGTCGTCGTCATGCTGCCCCTGGTCGTGGTATTCTCTATCGCCCAGCGGGCCTTTGTCGAAGGTATCACGCTCACGGGGCTGAAGGGATAGAGCCGGCCGGGGTTTTGGTGGGTTGGTTGGCGCCACCGGCTGCCCCTGGCGCGCCCGCGGGCGCGCCAGGGGCAGCCGGTGGCGCCAACCAACCCACCAAAACCCCAAAAGAGGCTCATACCGGGCTGGTGCGGAGCGCTTGGGCCGGTCCGGCGGCATGGGAGCTGCCTCTGCTTGTCACACTCTGGATAGGATGCGTTCATGGACACTCTCTGCTTGCCATCCGACTATTATCACTGCTTCCTGGGCAATGGCTTGGATGCCGTGCTCGTCGGCCCCACCGGCTCCATGGTCGCCGAGAGGGTCGGCGTCGACCGCTGCTATTGGTACAAGGCCGACCGCTACTACGCCGAGGACCGCCTGGTCCACGTCGCCGGGCGCTTTCCGCTGGACCGGCCGCTCAAGCACGCGCCCGGGTCGGGCTGGTACGAGGTGGCGCCGCTGGGCCGCACCTGGTACGAGGTGCGCTGGCAGGGCGGGCCGCTGGCGCTGCGGGCGAGCCGCCAGCGCTTCGCGCCGGGCGAGGCCACGCTCTACTCCGAGCTGGACTATGGCGCCGTGCGCGCCCAAGCGGTGACCTTCCTGCACGCCACGCGCTCGCTGCTGGTCGAGCGCTACGTCTTTGACCGCGAGGTGGAGCTGCGCGCCTGGATGGGCCCGGGCGTCTGGGTGGAAGAGGGCTGGGATACTGACCCCTTCTACGCCGTGCAGATGCGCGCTGACGCGGCCGAGGGCCGCTACGACCTGGGCGAGACGGGGGGCTCGCTGGCCCTGCGCCTCGTGCCTGCGCCCGAAGGTTATGGCGCCTGCGGCCGCGACCGCTGGCTGAGCGCGCGCGGCCGCGTCTTTGAAAAGTACTTTTGCATCGTCGACGACCGCCAGGGCCCGCTCGACGTGACGGCCCTCGACGAGGCGCTGGGCTACGACGCCCTGCGCGCCGAGCATCGGGCCTGCTGGCGCGGTTACGCCGCCGCCTCGCGCATCCGCATCCCCGATGCACAGTTCCAGCGGACCTACGAGGCCAGCATGGCCCACTTCAAGGCCATGCAGAACCGCGCCTCGGGGGGCCTGCCGGTGAACAACCTGCGGCGTACCTGGTCGTCGCACGTCTTTTGGGACTCCTACTTTATCCAGCGCGCCCTGCTCGAGGCCAACCACCGCGCCGAGGCGCTCGAGGCCTGCCGCTTCCTGCAGCGCACCATTGAGCCGGCGCGCCGCCACGCCCGCGACGAGTTCGGCTGCGACGGATTAAAGTGGGATTGGGAGATCACCCACGACGGCCGCAAGGCCTATGGCGCGCTGCTGCATATGAAGGACCAGGTGCACAACAACGCCTCCTACGCCAACGAGATCTGGCAATACTACGAGTTCACCCAGGATGCGGCGCTGCTCGGCGAGTTCTACCCCATCCTCGAAGGTATCGCCCGCTTCTTCCTGGCCTGCATCGTCGAGCCGCCAGGGGAGGGCGACGGCGTGCGTGCCGTGGTGGGCGTGCACGAGAGCCCGGTGCGCGTGCGCAACGAGGGCATGACCCTGGCCGGCACCATCGCCCTGCTGCGCCACACCGCCAACGCCGCGCGCATCCTGGGCTTGGAGTCGCCCTTCAGCCGCCGCTGCGCCGAGGCGGCCCCGCGGCTGGTGCCGGCGCTCGACCGGCTCTACAACGGCCGCTTCTTTGAGTCGGCCGAGGGCTCGGGCACGATGAACCTGAGCTCGCTGGCGCCCATGTACCCCATGCAGGTGATGCCCTATGGCGACCCGCGCAGCCGGGCGACCGCGCGGGCCTACCTGGCGCAGTACATGGAGCGCCTGGCCGGCCATACCTCGCCATGGGCGGCCGGCGTGCTGGCCACCGTGCTGGCGCGTCAGGGCGAGGGCGACGCTGCCTGGCTCGCCATCGAGACGGCGCGGCCAACCATCTGCTGCTTCGGCGGCATGACCGAGGTGCTGGAGCATGGCCGGTGGAACATGCAGTATTTTGGCACCGCCCAGGGCGCCATCTGCACCGCCATCCATAGCCTGCTCTTGCAGGCCGAAGGCAGTGAGGTGCGCCTCTTCCCCGCGCTGCCGCAGGGGTGGCGCCAGGCTGAGTTCGACCGTCTGCTGGCCGCGGGGCTCGAGGTATCGGCCGTGTACGCCGGCGGTGAGCGGCCGCCGCAGTGCGCCGTGCGCAACGTGGCCGCGGTGCCCCTTGCGCGCCTGCTGCGCTGTGGGGCCTGGCGTGCGGCCATCACCCTGCAGCCGGGCGAGGAACGGGAGGTGACATGGGCCTAGCCACGCCTGCGCGGCGGCCGCGCGCCGCCCTCCTGCTCGCCGTCGCCCTCGTCTCGGCGGCCGGCCTGGCCTTCGAGATCACGTTGACGCGCATCTTTTCGTTGGTCTTTCAGTACCACTATGCTTTCCTGGCGGTCTCGTTGGCCATCCTGGGCCTGGCGCTCGGCGCGGCGTTCGTGGGGTGGCGCAAAGCACATGGTGGGGATAGTAGGCAAGTAGGGCGTAGGTACGACTCCAGTCGTCCTCGCAAGGACGGCCAGCCGCGCCGGGATGCACGCGCTGCTGCTGCCCACGGTGGGAGGTTACCTTCAAAAGGGCGCCGCGAGGCCGGCGTGACCGCCGGAGAAGGAACGACTAGAGCCAATACCGGTCAAATAGCGGCGCCTCGCCCGTCTCGACGGAGCTGGCGATTGGATATCGCGCCTAGAGGGCGCCCGGCGCCGCAGCGCCCTCTAGGCGCGACTTGCAGTCGCCCGGCTTATTTGAACGGTGTTGCGACTGGAGTCGTTACTACGACTGCACCTCCGGGCTTGCTCGTGCTTGCCGCCCTCGCCGTGGCCTATCCGCTCAGCGCCGTGCTGCTGGCCTGGTTGCCCCTCGGCCTCCCGGCGCCGCTGCGGGCGCTGGCCGCACTGCCGCCCTTCATCCTCACCGGCGCCTTCTCGGCCCTGGCCTTCGCCGCCGCCCCCGGCGAGAGCGGATCCCTCTGTGCCGTCGACCTGGTAGGCGCGGCCGGCGGCACCGCCGTGAGCCTGGGCTTGCTCGGCGTCGTGGGCGCCTTCAACGTCGCCAGCGCGCTCGGCGTCGTCGTCGCACTGGCGGGGGTGGCCTTTGCAGTATCTCCCCTCTCCCCCGCAGCGGGCTCGGACGCGCACAGGCCGGCCTCTCCCCTCTCCCCTGCGGGGGAGAGGGGAGAGGCCGGCGCCCTATCCGCCGCTGAGCCTGCAGCGGGAGACGGGGCGGCAGTGAGCGCCCCTCCGCAGAGCCAGTCCGTGGCGCACACGCCTGTGCGCCCGGCCCATGTGGATGGCGCCACATCGGGGCCGGGCGCGCACGCCTGCGCACTACGAACTGCCGCCCCTCTGGCCGCTCTTCTCCTCAACGCCGCGCTCCTGGCACTCAACCTCTCGCAAGGCCGGCTCGACCTCACCGCCGCCGGCCTCGCCGCCGCGCCGCGTGACAAGACCATGGCCCAGGTGCTGGCCGACCCTGCCCAAGAAGCGCGCATCGTCCACACCGCCTGGGACCCCTTCGCCCGTGTCGACGTGGTGGAGACGAACGACCCCGCGGCCAAGCTCGTCTTCGCTGACGGCGGCGCTGGCAGCTATATGCTGCGCTTCGACGGCGACCTCACGCCGCTGGCGCCACTGCGCGATACGATCGAGTTCCTGCCCTTCAGCGCCGGCCCCAACGAGCGGACGCTCATTCTCGGGGCGGGCGCCGGCAAGGATGTGCTGTTGGCCCTGCTCGGCGGCAGCCAGGCCGTCACCGCGGTGGAGGTCAACCCGGCCACGGTGGCGGCCACGCGCCGCTTCGCCGCCTACAATGGCAGCATCCTTGATCGGCCCGAGGTGCGCCTGGAGGTGGGCGACGCCCGCACCTTTGTGGAGCGTGACCGCAGCGCCTACGACCTGATCTACCTCAACCTCGTCTACACCCAAGCCGCCGAGCCTGCCGGCCAGGCCCTGGTGGAGGGCTATGTCTTCACCCGCGAGGCCTTCCGCGCCTGCCTGGCGCGCCTGGCCCCCGGCGGCCGCATGGCCATCGTCGCACACAGTGCGCTGGAGGGCAGCCGCGCCGCGCTGACCGCTCTGGCCGCCATCGAAGCCGGGGGCAAGCTGCTGCCCCCGGCCACGCGTCACCTGGCGCTGCTCATGCTCCCTGCCGGCGACCCGACGCTGCGGCAGACGGTGGCCATCGTGGGCCGCGAGCCGCTCGACGCCGCTGCCGTCACGGCGCTGCAGCAGGGGGCGGGCCGCCTCGGCCTGACGCCGCTCTTCCTGCCCGGCGTCTTTGAGGCTACACTGCAGCCCCTGCTGGAGGGCATGAGCCTCAGCGAGTTCGTGGCCGGCGACCCCACCTACGACCTGCGCCCCACCGGCGACGACCGCCCCTTCTTCTTCAAGCTGGACCACGGCCTGCCTGGCCCGCTGGCGCAGGCGCTCGGCGGCGCGGCGGCGCTGGCGGCACTGCTCGGCCTCGCGGCCCTGCGGCCGGCGCGGCGGCAGGGCTGGGCCGCGGGCCTCGGCTGCGTGGCCCTCATGGGCGGCGGCTACATGCTGCTCGAGGTGGCGCTGATGCACCGCTTCCACCTGTTGCTGGGCCGGCCGGCGCTGGCCACGGCGGCCGTGCTCGGCGGGCTCCTCGCCGGCGGCGGCGTGGGCAGCCTCGTGAGCCAGCGCTGGCCCGAGGCTACGCTCGGGCGCCGTGGCGCTATGGCGCTCCTGGCCGGCGCCGCGCTGGGGCTGGCCGGCTGGCTCGCCCTGCCCCCGCTCGTGGCCGCGCTGCTGCCGGCCGGGCTCGCCTGGCGCGCGCTGGCGGCGGCGGGCCTGGCGACGCTGATGGGCCTGCCCCTGGGCATACCCTTGCCCAGCGCGCTGCGGCGAGCCGGCGGGCGCAGTGGCGCGGCTACGCCCTGGCTCTGGAGCGTGAACGGCGCCTTCTCGGCGCTCGGCTCGAGCCTGGCGGTGGCGCTGTCGGTCACCTGGGGCTTTAGCGGGGCCGTGGCGGCGGGGGTGGCCGCCTACCTGGCGGCGGCCGTATTGTGGCGGCGGATGCTGTCAACGGATTAGGGGAACGGATTGAACGGATGCGCTCGCCGCGGGGAGCGCATCCGTTCAATCCGTTCCCCTAATCCGTTGACAGTTCCACTCAGGCGAGCGAGCTCGGGCGGTTGCGGCGCCGCGCCGGGAGCAGGCGAGGCCCCAGCTCGCTTGGTTGGGTGTATGTGCGGGTTGGCCGCTCTTGCGCTCGCTGGGGAGTCCACCGGCGACGAGGAGGCAAACATGCAGATCGGCGTCATCTCACCGCAGGATTGGGGTTGGCCCAGCTACCCCGGCACGTCCGACGTGCCCATTGACGGCGTGGGCGCCTCGCCGGCCGAGCTGGAGCGGCGGGTGCGCGCCGGCACCTACGAGTGGCTGCTCGCCCAGTTCGACGAGCAGGCGGGGGCCTTTCACGGCTTTTACAGCGCCCCCGAGCGCCGGCTGGAGCCGCCGCAGACGGTGAACCTCATCGCGCCCTGGCAGCTCCTGGCCGCCTACGACCGCTATCACGATGGGGCGCTGCTGGCCACGGCGCGCCGCGCTGCCGATTGGTTCTACCGCCACTTTGTCGTCAGCCACCCCATGAGCGTGGTCATGGGCGGCGTGCGCGAGGGCGCGGCGTCAGACGAACTGTGGACCAAATTCGCCGCCGAGTATGTGATCCTCTGTGTGGGGCTGCACCGCCGCACAGGTGAGGAAGCGTACCTGCGGCGGGCGCACGAGAGTGCGGGGTTCCTGCTGCAGGCGGCGCGGCACGGCTGTGCGCCCAAGTACAACACGCGCACCAGCGCCTGGCAAGAGCTGGGCTGGCAGTCGTTCGGGCGCGCGGTGGAGGCCTGCTTGGAGCTGGAGCGGGCCACGGTCGAGCCGCTGTGGCGCGAGCGCGCCCTGCGCTGGGGCGAGTTGGGCCTGGGCCTGCAGGCCGGCGACGGCGGCTTTTACCTCATCGACGGCGAGTACTTTAACACCGACCTCGCCGCCGATGAGCTGCGCGCGCTCACCTTCCTCTACGAGCGCACGGGCGGCCAGGACTTTCTCGGCGCAGCGCAGCGCTTTGCCGCCTGGCTCCTCGCACGGCAGCGGCCCGACGGCGCCTGGCCACTCACCATCGACCGCGACGATAACGTCGTCGTGGCCACGGTGGGGCCGGGCGACGTGCCCAACATCGCCATCGCCCTGCTGCGGCTGTTCGCGGTGACCGGCGAGCCGCGCTATCGCCAGGCTGCGCTCGCGGCCTCCCGCTACTCGCTGTCGGTGCAGGCAACGCCGGGCAGCACCCATCCCTACCTCGATGATCCCCATGTGCGCTGGGGCTTTTGGTCGTGGGACCCCTACTACGACTATACCCTCTCGGCCGACCAGAGCACCCACCACGTGCGCGGCATGATCTTCCTTCTGGACTCCCAGAGCCCCATGTTGACACCTTGGCCGACATGAGTAGAATAGTGCACATAACATGTCTGGGAGAAATCGCCGTGCTCGGCAGCGACCGCAAATGGCGCTCGCGGGAGGCGCTCGCCGCTCTGATCCGGGGCCATCTGGCCCGCTACCCAGCCGCGGAGCCACGCGACATCTACAAGCTTCTCTACCAGGGCGTGCTGGGTCCGGAGCACCTGATCGCCTCGCCCGATGCCTTCGCGGCGCGCCTGCACGAGGAATTGGGCCCTCTCGAGCCCACCGAGAACGAGCCGCTCTGGGAGCCGCTGCGCCCCGATGGCCTCTTGGGCCGGCTGAACCTGCGGCCCTACAAGGCGCGCGGTGGCGACTCGGAGCGCCTCGTCGAGGCCTGTCTGCGCACGGCCTACATGCGCTGGGGCACGCCCGAGGAGCTGCGGCGCGCCTGGGATACGTTCACCATCCTTGTCCGCGAGGGCACTTGGCCCGCCATGTCACTGGGCCGAGTCGAGGTCCTCACCCGCTACCTGGTCCTGCATGGCTACCCGGCCATGCACCACTCGTCGCTCTACCGGCGCAGCCATGCCCCCGCCTATCGCCTCGTCGCCACCCGCTGGACGGGGATGCTACGCGTGCTCGGCTTCTGGCCGGCGCTCTAGTGAATAGTGGGATAAAGGAGAGAGCCTCCGGCGGCCCGCGGGCCGCCGGAGGCTCTCTCCTTTATCCCACTATTCACTAGATGGGCATGGACAGCGGCCGGCGCCCGACAAAGCGTGTGACGTGGGTAAAGCCGGCGCGGCGGGCGAGCTCCTGGCCGCGCGCGATGTCGCGGCCCAGGACGCCGATGCGGTGGCTGTCGGTGCCGATGGTGATGCGCGTGCCGCCCAGCTCGCGGTAGCGGCGCACCACCGCTTCGCAGGGCAGCGGCTCGCCGAGGCCATGGCGCCAGCCCGAGACGTTGATCTCCAGCGCCGTCCCTTGCTCGACCATAAGCTTGAGGATGCGCTCGAGCGCTGCCCAATGGGGCCGCAGGTCAACGAGGCCGTGTTCGGGCGGCAGGTGGCGCTTGGGCAGGTCGAGGTGGGCGATGGCGTCAAAGAGGCCGGTGCCCACGGCCTGCTCGACGATGCGGAGATAGCCTTCGTAGGCGGCATCGGCGCCGTGCTGGGCCAGGTAGGCGCGGTCCACCAGTTCGCGTTCGATCCAGTGCACCGAGCCCAGCGCAAAATCGAGGGGGCAGGCATCGAGAAAGGCGACGATGCGCGGCAGGAACACCGGCTGGAAGCAGATCTCGGCGCCCACGAGGATGGCCAGCCGCCCCTCGTAGGCGCGGCGCGCTTGCTCCACCTCGCGGCTCAGGCGATCACAGTCATAGTGGCCGTAGCCGGGGTCGGCCGGTTCGGTGTCAAAGTGGTCGGTGATCGCCAGCCCCGCCAGACCGCGCTCGAGCGCAACGTCGCAGAGGGCAGCGACCCCATCGCGTGCATCGGGCGACATCGACGAATGCACATGGTCATCGAAAAGGGAACCTCTGGTCAAGGGATTCTCCTGGAGCACTAGAACATCGGTCACGTAGTCGCATAGACGACGTAGCCTAGCCCCCCTTGTGGGCGTCGGAGGGCGACGATTCGGCCGTCTGGGGGCCTTCGCAGGAATACTTGACCGATGCTCTAGCGCCCAACCAGCCACACGCCGGCCACGATCAGCAGCGTGCCCAGCCAGCGCAGGGCGCCGACCTGCTCCTTGAGCAGCAGCCACGAGAAGAGCACGACCAGCACATAGCCCAGGCCGATCATGGGGTAGGCCACGCTGAGCTCCAGCTTGGAAAGCGCCATCAGGTAGGCGATCGACGAGAGGCCATAGCTGGCAAAGCCCAGCAGCACATAGGGGTTGGAGAAGACGCGCAACAGGGTGGCCAAGCCCAGGCTGCTGATTGCGCCGACCTGGTTCATGCCGCTCTTCATCATGATCTGCCCCACAACGCCCAGGCAGACGGCGGCCGAGATGAGCACAAACGGATTGGTCAGCACGGACCTCTTCTCCTTCGCCACCATGTATCCTCCCCAGCAGGGCCATGCCGGCGCGACCCCCGCCTGCTGGCTGCAACGCCCCATTATAGCCTGGCCGTCCAGTGCAGCCAAATGCCTGCTTCTGATAGGGTCTATCCCGTCAGCGTTGGTGACCGGCTCTTGCGCTTCGCACGAGCCCGGTGCGGGCCCCTCAAGGGGGGTTTTTGGGGGTTGGTTGGCTCTGCTGGCCGCCCCTGGCGCGCCCGCGGGCGCGCCAGGGGCGGCCAGCAGAGCCAACCAACCCCCAAAAACCCCTTCCTGGGGCAGAGCCGGGCGCACGAGAGCATGCACCTGCACAGACCTGTCCGCGCCCAAGGGGTCGCAGCGGAGCCAATGCCCGGCTGTTACCAGGACTATGAGGGTGACGACTTCCCTCTCCGACAGGCTGCCAGGATACACCCACCGCGATGGCCTGGCTTTGACAGAGGCGACCGATTCCCTACACTGAAGCTGATCTACCAGGGCGCATTCACCTCCTTCTCTTGCCTCACACTGTGCCACACTGTTGCATCGGCTCTTGGCCCTTGATGGATAGGGGACGATATGCGCAAGCCCGAGTTGTCGCGTCTCGCTGGCGCGCTGCTGGCCTTTACCGTAGCGCTGACGGCGTGCACCATGCAGCCCACCCTTGTCGCCACGGCCGTGCCGGCCGCCCCGGCTATGGTCACCACGGTAGCGACGCCTACCGCAACCCTGCCGGCCCTCGCGCCGCAGGCCGAGCTGCTGGCCCGCGCCACCCTGCAGCAGATGAACGGCGACTATGAGGCCGCGGCCGCCGGCCTGAGCGCCCTGATTGACTCGGGCGCACCGGTTGAAGTGCAGCGCGAGGCGCTGCTGCGCGCCGGCCGCGCCGAGCTGCAAGCGGGCGCCTACGCCGCAGCCGCCGCGCACCTCGAGCGTTTGGTGCGCGACTATCCCACCGACCCCGAGCTGCCTCTGGCCTATTTTGGGCTGGGCGAGGCGCGCCTGGGCCTGGACGACGGCCAGGGGGCGGCCGCAGCCTACCGCGGCTACCTCGAACGCCGGCCGCTGCTCGTGACCTACGTCGAGCAGCGCATCGGCCGCGCGCTGGCCCAGGCCGGTGATCAGGCCGGCGCTGCCGCTGCCTTTCGCGCCGCCGCCGATGCCGAGGCCAACGCCAGCAGCAAGGCGGCTCTGGTTGAGGAGTGCGCCCGGGCGCTGGCCGCGCTCGAGCGCTACGACGAGGCCGTGGCGGCCTTTGGGGAGGCGCTCGACCTGGCGCAGACCGCCGCCGGCCGCGCCGAAATCATGTTCGAGCTGGGCGGCGCACTGCGCGACGCCGGCCGCCAGAGCGAGGCCGCAGCGCGCTGGAACGAGCTCGTCGCCAGCTATCCCCTCACCGCCTACGCTGCCCAGGCCCTGGCCGTGCTCGACGGCTGGCACGCAGCCGCCGCTGGCGCGCTGACGCGGGCCCAGGTGGAGTATGGCGCCGGGCGCTACCAGGGTGCGCTGGATATCCTACGCGACTATGCCGCGACCGACGGCCACCTCGGCGATGCCCACTACTGGGCGGCGCTGGCCAACCGCCGGCTGGAGCAGCACGCGGCCTCGGTGCGCGAGCTCGAGGCGCTGATCGTGGGCCACCCTCAGAACGACCTGCTGGTTGAGGCGTGGTACGAAAAGGCCCAGAGCCAGGCCCTGGCCGGGTCGATGGACGGCGCCGTGGCCACGTTCAGGGCGCTGGCGGCGCGCTACCCGCAGAGCGCGCGCGCCGTCGAGGCGCTGTGGCGCGTGGCCCAGCTCTACGATAGCGACGGCCGCCACGGCGAGGCGGCCGCCGCCTACGCTGCCGCCGCCGCCACCTACCCCGGCGCCACCTACGCTGCCGATGCCCGCTTTGACGCCGGGCTGGCCTACTATGTGGACGGTCAGATCGCGGCCGCCACCCAGACGTGGGCCGGCTACCTGGCCGAGGAGCAGGACCCCGCGCAGCGCGGCCGGCTGCTCCTCTGGCTGGGCAAGGCCGCCGCGCGCCTGGGCGAGGCGGCGGGGGCGCGGGCGCGCTGGGAGGAGGCGCGGCTGGCCGACCCCGGCGGCTTTTGGGGCCTGCGCGCGCGTGACCTGCTGGCCGGCCGCAGCTTGGTGGGCCGGGCGCCGGCGGGCGCGTTCGATCCGGCGGCCTATGCCCCGCGCGGCACGCCCGAGGAGGTGGAACGTTGGCTCGCCAGTTGGGCGCCGGCGCTCGTGGAGGGCCAGGTGGCGGGCCGGCTGCCCGCGGCGGTGACGCAGGCAGCCGCCTTCCAGCGCGGCATGGAGCTCTGGGCGCTGGGCGACGCGGCGGCGGCGCACGCCGAGCTGCGCCAGGTGCGGGCGTCACAGGCCGATGACCCCTGGGCGCTCTATGCCCTGGCGGTCTACTGGCGCGACCAGGGGCTCTACCAGCCGTCGGTGCTGGCGGCCGGACGCCTGCTGGCCCTGGCGCCCGAGCAGGCCGGCGCCGTGCCGCGGCAGGTGGCCGAGCTGGCCTACCCCACCTACTATGCCGACCTGGTGCTGGGCGAGGCGCAGGCAGCGAACACCGATCCGCTGCTCTTCTACGGCCTCATCTACCAGGAGAGCGTCTTCGACAAGGACGCCACCTCCTACGCCGGCGCCCGCGGCCTGACGCAGGTCATGCCCGCCACGGGCGAGTACATCGCCGGCAGGCTGGAGGACGCGGCCTATGGCCACGACAAGCTCTGGCGCCCAACGGTGAGCGTGCGCTACGGCATGTGGTACCTCAGCGCGGCGCTGGGCATGTTCGATGGCGATGCGCTGACGGCACTGGTGGCCTACAACGCCGGCCCCGGCAACGCCTCCAAGTGGGCCAAGCTCGCCGGCGGTGACCCCGACCTCTTTTTCGAGCAGGTCAGCAACTGGCAGCCGCGCGCCTACATGCAGCGCATCTACGAGCACGTGGCGCGCTATGAGGAGCTCTATCGCAGGTTCGTAGTTGGCGGTTGAGCGCCTTGACCCAGGTTCGTAGTTGGCGCCAGGCCGAGGACGTTAAGGCGCTGAATCCTACAACCGTACTTGGCGCTGCCACTGCTGGCCATCCGGGTAGCTGCCGGCTGAC
>ERZ795049.2720-NODE-2720-length-20029-cov-7.514168_pt1 | contig 20029 bp, 17 predicted proteins | sample MGYA00375133_ERZ795049 | MGnify/ENA primary metagenome ERZ795049 (study PRJEB30178, sample SAMN05720147) | activated sludge metagenome | isolation source: anaerobic digester from wastewater treatment plant | place: Japan | collected 2015-04-20 ...
CTCGTGGCTGATGGCGCTGATGTAGCGGCTCTTGGCCTGGTTGGCCTGGTCGGCCGCCTGGCGCGCGCGCTCGGCCACCTGGCGGGCGGTCTGCAGCGCCACCCGCACCGTGGTGGCGCGCGCGGGCGTGGCGCCGCAGGGCATCGCCGGCATGGCCTTTTGCGCCCAGATGCAGGGCCTGGTCGCCGTCGACCGCGCGGGCCACGCGCTGCGCCGCGCCATGAGCTACATGGATAGCCGCGCCACGGCGCAGATCCGCCGCGGCCTCTACCATGGCCTGCTGCGCGTCGGCGAGTGGAACGCGCGCAAGCTCTTGCGCTGGCTCGTCATCACCGGCGGCGCCGCAGCCTCGGTCAAGGACCCGCTCTGGAAGTATCTCTGGCTGCGCGACAACGAGCCCGAGACCTTTGCCGCCATGCACGCCTGGCTCGACGTCAAGGACTACCTGGTCGTGCGCTGCACCGGCGCTTTCACTATGGGCCTCGACTCGGCCCACGCCACCTTCCTCTTCGACACCCGCCCCAACCGCCTGCGCTGGCACGAGGGCCTCTGTCGCACCTTTGGCGTCGCCATGCGCCACCTGCCGCGCGTCATCGGCGCCACCAGCGTGGCCGGCCGGCTCACCGCCGAGGCCGCGGGCGAGCTGGGGCTGCCGGCGGGGCTGCCGGTCCTTGGCGGCGGCGGCGACCTGTCGCTCATCTCCATCGGCTCGGGCGGGCTCGACATCTACGACACCCACATCTACGTCGGCACCTCGGGCTGGGTCGTGGCCACCGTCGACCGGCGCATGACCGATATCGACGGCATGGTCGCCTCGATCCTCGGCGCCATCCCCGGCCGCTACAACTATATCGCCGAACAGGAGACCGCCGGGCGCTGCCTGCAGTGGGCGCGCGACCACCTGGCCCTCGACGAGCTCGGCCTCTACTCGGGCGCGCCGCCGGCCCCGGGCAGCCTGTACGCTGCGCTCGACGCCGCCGCCGCAGCGGTCGCGCCGGGCGCAGGCGGCGTGCTCTTTGCCCCCTGGCTGCACGGCAACCGATCGCCCTTCGAGGACCCGCTGGCCCGCGGCGTCTTGTTCAACATCGGCCTCGAGACGGGCAAGCGCGAGCTCATCCGCGCTGTGCTCGAGGGCGTGGCCCTGCACTGTCGTTGGATGCTGGAGACGGTGGAGAAAAAGGTGCCGCGCCGCGACTGGGTGCGCTTTGTCGGCGGCGGCGCGCGCTCGCGGGTGTGGGCGCAGATCATGGCCGATGTGACCGGCCGCACCGTCGAGGTCGTGGAGGGCGCGCAGAACGCCGGCGCGGCGGGCGCCGCCGTCGTCTGCGCCGTGGGGCTGGGGCTCTTCAAGTCGTTCGAGGAGGCCAAGGCGCTGTTGCGCGTGCGCGAGGCGTTCGCGCCCCAGCCCGAGCACCAGGCCGTCTACGAGCGCAGCTATGCCGCCTATACCGCGCTCTACCGCGGCAACTGCCGCCTCTTCCAGCAACTCAACAAAAGGTAGGGTTCTCTTGGAAACGAGGAGAGGGTGCGCTCGCGCCTGCCGCGGCAGGCGCGAGCGCACCCTCTCCTCGTTTCCAAGAGAACCCTACTCTACAGTAACGCTCTTGGCCAGGTTGCGCGGCTGGTCCACGTCGCAGCCGCGACGCACGGCGACGTGGTACGCCAAGAGCTGCAGCGGCAGCACGTTCAGCACCGGCGCCAAGAGCGGCGAGAGGTGCGGCACCGGCAGCACGTGGTCGGCCTTGGCGGCGACCTCTTCGTCCGCGGCGTCGGCCACGGCGATGACCACCCCGCCACGCGCCTTGACCTGCTCGACGTTGGAGAGCATCTTGTCGCGCACGTGGTCGCGGGCCACGATGGCCACTACCGGCATGGCCTCGTCGATCAAGGCGATGGGGCCATGCTTCATCTCGCCCGCCGGGTAGCCTTCGGCGTGGATGTAGGAGATCTCTTTGAGCTTGAGCGCCCCCTCCAGCGCCACCGGGTAGTTGATGCCGCGGCCGAGGAAGAGGGAGTCGGTGCAGTGCTGGTAGCGCTGCGCCAGCTCCTGGTACAGGCCGCTGCCCGCGAGCACCTGGCCCACCAGGTTGGGCAGCTTGGCCAGGCTCTGCAGCAGCCCCGCGCGCACCGCGCGGCCCAGCGTGCCCCGCGCCTGGCCCAGGTAGACGGCCAGCAGGTACTGCGCCACCAGCATCGAAGTGAAGGCTTTGGTGGAGGCCACGCCGATTTCGGGCCCGGCGTTGAGGTAGACCACGCCGTCGGCCAGGCGCGCGGCCTGGCTGCCAACGGCGTTGACGATAGAGATGGTCGCGGCGTGCATGCGCCGCGCTTCCTCCATCGCCGCCAGCGTATCCACCGTCTCGCCCGACTGGGTGATGACGAGCACCAGGTCGTCGGGGTCGATCAGCGGGTCGCGGTAGCGGAACTCGGAGCCATAGTCCACCTCCACCGGCAGGCGCGCCAGGTGTTCGATCATAAACTTGCCCAGCAGCCCGGCGTGCCAGGCCGTGCCGCAGGCCACGGTGTGGATGCGCCGCACGCGCCTCAGCCGCTCGGCGCTGAAGGGCAGGCCCTCGAGCCGCACCTCGGCCGCCTCAAAGTCGACCCGGCCACGAATGGCGTCGGTCACGGAGCGCGGCTGCTCATAGATCTCTTTCTGCATAAAGTGCTTGTAGCGCCCACGCGCCGCCGAGACAGGGTCCCAGGCCACGGTCTCGGTCCGCTTGACAAGCGGCTCGCCGTCGAGGCCATAGAAGCGCGCACCCTCGCGACGGATGACCGCCATCTCGCGGTCACCGAGAAAGGCGACCCGCTGCGTGTGTTCGAGGATGGCCGGCATGTCGGAGGCCACCAGGGTCTCGCCGTCGCCCAGGCCCACCGTCACGCCGCCGGCGTTGCCCAGCCGCGCGGCCACAATCTGGTCGGGCCAGCGCGCCGCCAGCGCGACGACGGCGTTGGCGCCCTTGAGCTGCGCCAGCGCCAGGCGCACCGCCTCGGGCAGGTCGGCGCCGCCGGCCAGGTACTTTTCGACCAGGTGGGCGATGACCTCGGTATCGGTCTGTGAGCGGAACTCGTGGCCTTGGGCGCGCAGCGCCTGCTTCAGCTCCAGGTAGTTCTCGACGATGCCGTTCTGGATCACAACGACCTGGCCGGCGCAGTCGGTGTGCGGGTGGGTGTTGGCCTCGGTGACGCCGCCGTGAGTGGCCCAGCGGGTATGGCCGATGCCGGTGGAACCGGGCGCGGGGTTCTGCTGCAAGAGGTGCGAGAGGTTGTCGAGCTTGCCCACCGAGCGGCGCAACGCCAGCCCTGCGGGACCGACGACCGCCAGCCCGGCAGAGTCGTAGCCGCGGTACGCGAGGCGGCTGAGGCCGTTGACGACGATGGAGGCAGCCTCGCGGCCGCCCACATAGCCCACGATGCCACACATGGTGTATCCCCTCCTGTATGGCCCGCATGCAGGCACGCGCACGCCTGCCCACACGGGCCGTGCTTGTGATGCGCCACTGCAGGCGGCTTGTCCCGGCGGTCGCCCGCCGGATTTCGCAGCCTGCTTTGCCAGGAGGGGAACAGAAGGGACGTGGCCGGCCCTGGAGGCATCCGCTGATCTGTCGATTCTCCCCACGCCGGATGCGCGCGGGTTAGCCCCGCCTCGCGGCAGGGAACCTCCACCTCGTCAGCTCGGGCGCCCTGCCCGAGCCCATGCGCTGCTCTCCCCTTGCTCGAGTGTCGCTGTTATCGCCTGATGGGCCGCCTCCTCACTCGCCCGGATTGGCGCCATTATAGCATGCCCCGGCCACAAACGGCAAAGCGTTTCTGCAAACGGGGTGTGCCCCAGAACCGTTTGCGGGGAGACACCTGACAGGTCTTCGGAGACCTGTCAGGTGTCTCCCCGCAAACGGTCCCTGCGGAACTTTTGCGCCTCTGCAAACGTCATTACGGCAGAATGAACCGGCCCTTGATACCCAAGGAGGAGACCATGAATACCTCTCGCGCCATACTCGCCGCCACCATGCTCGTCGTCACGCTGGTGGCCACCATCTTCCTGGCCCAGTTGGCAGCGCCCTCGAGCGCGCAGGGCAACCCGGCAGAGGCCCAGTATCCCGAGCACGTCGAGCGCGCGCTTGCCGACCTGGCCCAGCGCCTGCACGTCGCCGCCGGCGAGATCACCGTCAGCTCGGCCGAGCCGCAGACCTGGAACGACGCCAGCCTGGGCCTGCCTGAGCCCGGCATGATGTACGCCCAGGTCATTACCGAAGGACACGTGGTGACGCTGAGCCACGCCGGTCAGACCTACGTCTATCACCTGGCCGGCGAGGCGGTCAGGCTCAAGCCATAGCAGAGCTTCGCCTCGAGCTGGTGAGGACGTCCGCCACCAGTGGCCGGCATGCCATTGCGAGCGCAGCGAAGCAATGACAACCCTGCTATGCCGCCTGTCTCAACACCTGCTCGGCGCAGGCCCAGCCGTCGGCCAACGCTGCGCCGGCGCCCGGGCCGGCCAGGTAGTCGCCGGTGAGGTAGAGCGGCCCCTCGCGCAGGTGCGCTCTCGCGGCACGCAGCGCTTCGAGGTAGCCGGGCCGCCAGCAGGGCGCCTGGTTGGCCCAGCGAAAGAGCCAGCGCGCCAGCACCCGGCCTGCGGCCATCTCGGGCCACACCGCCGCCATCGTGCTCTCGACGAGCGCATAGATGTCGTCTTCACGGCAGGCAAAGAGCTCGGCCGCGTCGTTGGGCACGGCCTGCACCAATAACCGCCGCCGATGTGTGCTGTGAGCAATGGCGGCCAACCCCACCAGGGCATTCCCCTCGCTCGCCGCAAAGAGGCGACATGGCGGCTGCAGCTCCAGCCCGTCACCCACCTCCAACACCAGGTAGACAGCGAGCCCCATGGCGTAGGCCACGCGCTCCAGAAGCGGCGCCCAGGCCGCAGGCACCGCATTGAGCAGCCCGCGCACCAGCGTGCCCGGCACCGCAATGACCACCGCGTCGGCCTCGCGCTCCTCCTGTCGCCCATCGCACATAAAGCTGACGCCGGCGCGCCCCTCGCGTGTGGCGATACGGGTCACGCGCACCTCGGTAGCGACGTGCAGGCGCGAGGCCAGTTGGCGCGGCAACGCGCCGATGCCGCCGCGCAGGGTCCACGCCTTGCGGCTGGCCAACCCGGCAAGGTGGCCCAGCATGCCGGCGCTCACGTCGCCCGGCCGGCAGCCCCACGCCCAGGCCAGCAGCGGGCCGGCCCAGGCTGCGGCCAGTCCCTCGCCACCAGCGTGGGCCAGGCGCTCGCCCGCGGTCAGCCGGTGGTCGCCGGAAAAACTCTCGGGCTCGTAGGGACGGGGGCGGCGGGGGATGAGCGCGGCGCTCAGCCCGCCCCGCCAGGCCGATGCTGCTCGCGGCGCCGGGTCGAAGCGGCTGAGCGCGCCGCCACGCACCAGCGCCGCCTGCTGCAGGGGCGGCTCGTAGGCCGCCAGGTCGGCGCGCAGGCCGAGCTCATCGATGAGCGACATCAGCAGGCGGTCTTCATCAAAGATGGCCCTCGCGCCGGGATCGAGCGAGAACCCCTCCCACTCCACCGTCCGTGCCCGGCCGCCAACCCAATCGGTGGCCTCCAGCACCTGCACCCGCGCGCCCGCCTGCTGCAGGCGCCAGGCCGCGCCCAGCCCGGCCAGGCCGGCGCCCACGACAATCACATCCACAGACGACGATTCCATTCTAGAGAGGCTTGGCCTCAAACCGATGCAGCTACTCAGCCTGTCATTGCGAGTATCCCATGCCGCGCGGCGGCATGGGCAAGCACAATAACTGCGACTGTCATTGCGAGTACCCCAGGCCGCGGCGCAGCCTGTGCAAGCACAGAAACGACGACTGTCATTGCGAGTATCCCAGGTCGTGGTGCAGCCTGTGCAAGCAGAGACTGCGACTGTCATTGCGAGGAGGCCGCAGCCGACGAAGCAATCCCCAATGCCCGACGTGGAGATTGCTTCGCTGCGGCTCGCAATGACAAGCCCAAGTCTCTGAGCAGACGACATGCCCCCAGGGGCACCACAAGCGATGAAAACGGGGCCTTGCACCGCAGAGGACGCAGAGATAACTCATTCCTCTGCGTCCCCCGTGCTTGCACGAGGCGCTCTCTGCGGTGAATCGGAGCCCTATTTTCAGATCAGTCGCCCATGCCCGATTGGGCACAACGTAGCACGAAAACGCCCACAAGGGGCTGCGGGTTGGCGCGCATTTTCAAATCAGGAGGCCGCCGGACTGAAGGCGCGGCATGTTGCCGTGGGACTCTCCCGCGCGGCACGATGCCGCGGCTACAGTGCGACGTCATCCGCCTGGCGCAGGGTTGCGGCAACCCTGGGTTCTCGCAATGACAGACGGGAAGTCTCTCAACACAGATCACGCCACCAGCGCGGCAACCAGTTCTGCCGGCGTGCCCGCTATGGCCACCGGCCGGCTAAGCGCCGCGGTCAGGCGCTCCAGCGTCCAGTCGTCGAGCGTGCGCTCGCCGGCAGCGTCGAACATGCTGCGCGGCAGCACGACCCGCTCGCCCAACGCCTGCCCCTGCAGCGCGGCCAGCACATCCTGCGCCGCGAGCAGGCCGGCGACGGTCACGTCGCCGCCGAAGAGCCGGTTCTCGACCCCCAGCGCGCGGCAGCCAATGCCCAGGAGGCGCGCCAGCCCGGCCGCCACCGGCTCCAGGAAGGGCAGGAAGGCCCGTCCCGAGACGAGCGTGGCGCTCCGCACCGCGGCCGCCGGCGCGCCGGGCCGCGAAAGCGTGCGCTCCTGCCGCTTCCAGCCATCGATGAAGCGCCGCAGCAGGCCGACCCCGTTGGCCAACTGGGGGAAGCCGTCGTAGGTGCGCGCCACGGGCAGCGGCCGCCCAGCCAGCAGGTACATCTCGTCTGACGGATAGACGAAGCGGCGGCCTTCCTCCGCAAAAGCGCGCCGCCGCCGGCGGCCGGCCAGGGTGAGCACGGCGCGCGCCTGCTCGGCCGTCATGGGCCGCAGGCGCAGGGGATGGTGGCTGGTCAGGCCGACCGGCACCAGTGCGACCGACTCGACCGCTTCGCGCAGCGCCCACAGGTCGGCGACGGTCTGCTCCAATGCGGCGCCGTCGTTGAGCCCGGGGCAGATGACCACCTGCGCGTGGATGCCGATGCCCAGCTCGCCCAGGCGCCGGATTTGCTCGCGCACGTCGGGGATCGGTCGCCCCCCCAGCAGCCGCCGCCGCAAATCGGGCTCGGTGGCCTGCACCGATACATAGAGTGGGCTGAGGCGCTGCTCCGCGAGCCGCTGCCAGTCGCGCTCGCTGAGGTCGGCCAGCGTGCAAAAGTTGCCCTGGAGGAATGAGAGGCGATAGTCGTCGTCGCGGACGTACAGCGATGGGCGCAGGCCGGGCGGCAGGCCCGTGACGAAGCAGAAGGGGCAGTGATTGCCGCAAGTGCGCAGGCCGTCGAACAGCGGTTCGGCGAACTCGACCCCCCAGCCCTGGCCGTAGCGCCGCCGGCCCTGCACCTCCAGCTCGCGCCCTCCGCGCTCCAGGGCCAGCGCCACCGTCTCCTCGGCGCCGTAGAACTGCAGGTCGATCACGTCGCGCAGGGCATGCCCGTTGAGCCGCAGCAGGCGGTCACCCGCGCGCAGGCCGAGCGCCTCGCCCAGGCCGCCGGGTGCGAGCGCGACGATCTGCCCGCCCGCAGCCGTCACTCGGCCCCCTTGCTGGCCGCGCCGGGCCAGGGCTCGGTGTAGCCCGGTGTGGCCTGGCCGGCATCGGCATAGGCGCCGCGATACTCGGGCGGCAGCAGGGCTGCCATACGGCACATGGCTTCGTCGGTCATCGGCCGCAGGTCATCGCGCAGCCGGCTGCCGCGCTGCACAAAGCGGAATGCCGGGCCGACACGGACGTGCAGCCGCGTCGGCCGCAGCCGCCTGATGTTGCGGCCGAACTGCTCGTGGCCATAGCTGACCAGAGGCACCACCGGCACATCGGCCTGCATGGCCACAAAGGCCGCGCCGTCGTGGCCCTGCTGCAACTGGCCGTTGCCGCTGCGCGTGCCCTCAGGGGCGATACACAACACCTGCCCCTTCTTCAGAACGCCGAGCGAGCGCCGCATGGCCTGCAGATCGGCCTCGCCGCGCCGAACCGACAGCGCCCCATACGCCCAGACGAAAAAGCCCAATATCGGGGCGCGAAAGTTCTCGATCTTGGAGAGCATGACCACGTCGCGCGGCAGGAAAAAGGCCGGCACGATGACGTCGAGAAAGTTGATGTGGTTCATGAGCACGAGCACCGGGCCATGCGCCGGCAGGTTCTCCAGCCCCTGCACATCCCATGGCAGGAGCCAAGCCACCAGCGGCCACAGGATCGCATTGATGATGCGCTGTCCGACAAGCACGGCCTCACTTCTCCTGAGCCTGGTTGACCAACCTCATGACCACCTGCACAACCCCTTCGATGCTGAGGCGCGTCGTATCGAGCACCACCGCATCGGGCGCCGCGCACAACGGCGCCGTGGCCCGCGAGCTGTCGATCGCGTCGCGCTCCTCCATGCCACGCAGCACGTCTTCGTACGTGGCCGGCTCGCCACGGGCGATGATCTCACAGTAGCGCCGCCGCGCCCGCTCGGCGACTGCCGCATCGAGGTACACCTTCAGGTCCGCATCGGGCATCACCACCGTGCCGATGTCGCGCCCCACCATCACCACCCGGCCGGCGGCGCCGATGCGGCGCTGCTGCGCCGTCAGCGCGGCGCGCACGCCGGGGTAGGCCGAAACCGGCGAGACCGCCGCATCGACCTCGGGGCGGCGAATCTCCCAGGTGACGTCGACCCCGTCGACCAACACCGTGTACTGCCGGCGGTCGGCCACCGTCGGGCGCGTGACGTCGATGTGCAGCTCCTGGGCCAGACGGGTGACGGCCACCTCGTCGGAGATCGGGATGCCGCGCTCCAGGCTCGCCCAGGTGACGGCCCGGTACATGACGCCCGTATCGAAGTAGAGATACCCCAGGCACTCGGCCACCATCTTGCCAATGGTGCTCTTGCCCGATGCTGCCGGGCCGTCGATTGCGATCCGGGATGCCACTGTCAAGCGCTCTGCCCTCGCTTCTGTCTACCACGTGTAGGCCGGGCGGCAGGCGGACGGGCACGGCCCCGCTGCCCTGGCCTGGCCTGTGAACGGCCGCGACCGGCCGGCTTGTGGGCCGGCCTGGCCGCTGCGCCACCTCGGCCCTCCCTGGCCCCCTCGCCGTCGCGGCGGATGCGGCGCACGGCCAAAAGCTCACCCTTGGTCAGCGGCCGGTAGGCCCCCGGCGCCAGGCTGCCCAGGCGCAGCGGGCCCATGCGCACCCGGATCAGCCGCAGCACCTGGTGGCCAACCACCTCGACCATACGCCGGATTTGGCGCTTGCGCCCCTCGCGCAGCACCAGGCGCAGCCAGGCCTTGCCATCGACCTCGCGCTCGATCTCTACCTGGGCCGGGCGCGTCCAGCCGCCCTCCAGCCCCACCCCGCCGCGCAGGCGGGCCAGCGCCTCCTCGCCTGGCACCCCGGCCACCAACACCCGGTACTCCTTTTCGTGCTCGTAGCGCGGGTGCGCCAGGCGCAGCGCCAGGGCGCCATCGTTCGTCAAGAGTAACAACCCCTCACTGTCGAGATCGAGGCGCCCCACCGGGTACAGTCGTGAGCGGGTCCGCACGAGGTCCACCACCGTCTTGCGCCCGCGGGTATCGCGCGCCGCCGAGAGCACGCCGCGGGGCTTGTTCAGCAGGATGTAGACCGGCCGCTCCGGCTTGCCGAGCGTCTGGCCATCGACCTGAATGACGTCGCGGTGCGGGTTGACCTTGGTGCCGAGTTGCGTCACCACCTCGCCGTTCACCTTGACGTGCCCAGCCACAATCATTTCCTCTGCCCGGCGGCGCGACGCCACCCCTGCCTGGGCCAACACCTTCTGTAGTCGTTCTTCGACCACGATGACTCGCGCATCCCCCTTCATAGTGGTGGCTTCAGCGGCTCGTCCCTATGGCGAGAGCGCGTTCAGTGGCTCCTCAGCCAGCAGCGTGCCGCCCGCGACGAAGCGCGCCATGCCCGCCGTCCCCTCCGCCCCCGGCGTCACGCGCAGCACCTGCAGCCAGGGCAGTTGCCACAACGGCAGCAGGGCCGTGGGCTGCCCCTCGAGCGCCAACACCGCCTTCGAACCGTCGGAGCGGCGGATCACATTGATGCCCTTGGGCCCCAGGTCGAGCGGCACCGTGCGATAGTTGGCATAGTAATAGTCCAAGAGCGCCCGCGTATCGCGATAGCGGTCATCGCTGCCCAAGACGACGCTCAGCACCCGCCCCTCACCGCGCCCGGCCAGCGCTACCAGGCACTGCCCGGCCCCTTCGGTCGTGCCTGTCTTGACCCCCTCGGCCCCCACATAGCTCCCCAGCAACTGGTTGAGGTTGCGCAGCGTGCGGCCGCCGGCCTCACGCTCGGCCGTGCTCACGATGGCGGCAAAACGCGGCTCGGCCAGGCCGCGCATGGCGATTTGCGCCAGGTCGCGCGCCGAGCTATGGTGCGCGGGGTCGTCGAGGCCGTGCGGGTTGGCAAAGTGCGTATCCGTAAGGCCCCACTCGGCCGCCTTACTGTTCATCATATCGACAAACGCCGCCTCGGACCCGCCAACGTGCCGGGCAATGACCACCGCCGCCGCATTATCGGAGGGCAGCATCAGAGCGTAGAGCAGGTCGCCCAGCGTCCACATCTCGCCGGCCCTCAACCCCGCGGCCGACGCCACGACCAGGTCGCCCGGCTCTATCACCACGGTATCGCTGAGGTTGCCTCGCTCGAGCGCCACCAGGGCCGTCATCATCTTGGTCGTGCTCGCCTGCGGCAGCCGCCGCGTACCGTTCTTCTCGTAGAGCACAGCCTTGCTGCCCATATCGATGAGCAGCGCCGCCTTGGCGTCGACCTGCGGCTGCCGGCCCACGGCCACCAACTCGCGCACCTGCTCGGGCCAGAGCGCCGTGCTGTCGAAATCGCGCGCGGCGAGCTGTGGCGGCCCAAACCCGGCGCACACGCCCTGCCCCAGCACGAGCAGCAGCACGAACGCGGCGCGCAGCGGCAACGGCAACGGCTTTTTCACGGCACAATCGGGACTCCGGCCCACAGCAACACACAACCGCTCGAGAACGACAAGGCTATTGTAGCGCAGGGCCAGGGGTGGGTCAAACCCTCACTGCGGAGAGATGGGGAGGCGGCAAACCTGACAGGTCTCCGCGGACCTGTCAGGTTTGCCTGCGACTCGAGGCACTGCAGCCGGCTGGCGGCTAGAAGGGGATACCGTCCTCGTCAGCCCGCTCTACGGGGCCACGCACGTCGGAATCCTCCTCGCGAGGCCCTGCCTCGCCACGGCTGCTCAGGAAGACGACGCGGTCGGCCCGCAGCTCCAGCGAGGACCGGGGCTCGCCGTCGGCGCCCTTCCAGGCCGAGGCGGTCACCCTGCCATCCACCAGCACCATCTGGCCCTTGCTCAGATACTGGTTGCAGGGCTCGGCCTGCCGCCCCCACACGCTCACCCGGAACCAGGTGGTCTCCTTCTGCAGGTTGCCCTCGCGGTCGTTCCACTTGCGGTCGGTCGCCACGCTGAACGATGTGACCGGCGTGCCATCCTGCGTGTAGCGCATCTCCGGATCACGCCCCAGCCGGCCCACTACAATAGTTCGCTGATACATGGGCTTTCTCCTCTCTCCTCACTACAGCCCCCATCGACGCTCCCATTATAACACAAATGTTCTGGAATGCAAGGGGAAGACTATCCTTCCCAGTTCCCCTCCAGGCCGGCGGGCTGCGCCGTCGCGATGCAGTTGCGCCCGGCGTTCTTGGCGCGGTACAGTGCCTCGTCGGCGCGGCGCACGATCTCGGTGCCGTCGCTGTCGACCAGCGGATCGTAGCCGGCGATGCCAAAGCTGGCGCCGATCTGCTCGGCCTGTTCGCCAACGGTGAAGGTATGGGCCTCGATGCGCCGGCGCAGCCGCTCGCAGAGCGCCTTGGCTGCCTCAGCGGTCGTGTGCGGCAGCAGGATGGCGAATTCGTCGCCCCCGTAGCGGGCCACGATATCGCTGCGGCGCACCGTGCTCGCAATCAACCGGGCAAAGACGCGCAGCACCTCGTCGCCCGTCAGGTGGCCGTAGCGATCGTTCATGCGCTTCAGGCAATCGGTGTCGAGGATGACCAGGCTGAGCGGCGCGTCGTGCCGCTTGGCGCGGGCGATCTCCTCGTCGAGGCGCTGATAGAAGGTGCGATGGTTGAGCAGCCCGGTCAGGCCGTCGCGAGTCGCCAGGAACTGCGCCTGATGGAACAAGAGGGCGTTCTCGAGCGCCACGGCCGCCTGGTTGCAGAGGATGCGCAGCAGTTGCAGTTCCTCGGGCACAAAGGCCTCGGGCCGCTCGGCCGCCACGGTAACCAGGCCCAGACATACCCCCCGAGTGGCCAGAACGCTCGAAGCCACCGTCCCCAGGGCCTCCGGGGCCGCCGCAGGCTGGGCCGCGAGGACGCTCACCTCGCAGTTGGCCGCCGCGCGCTCCACAGCACCGGCAGGCGCCGGCACCTCCCGCGCCGCCTGGCACAGGTCAGCCAGCAGATTGTCGGGCAGCGGCCACTGCGTGTGCACCCGCAGCACCGGCCCACCCAGCTCGGGGCTGAGCAGGTAGAGCGCGAGCACGTCACAGGCCAGCGCCGCCGAGATGGAGCGCTGCAGCACTTCGAGGACCTCGTCGCGCTGCAGGGCGCCCGCCAGGGCCAACCCCACCTCCTCGAGGCGACGTAGCTCCCGCCGCCGCTGCCGGCGCAGCTCGTTGTTGGCCCGGCGCAACTCGTCAAGCAAGTAGCGGTTGGCCAGCCGCAGTTCCTGCCGCTCGAGGGCGCGCTGCACCGTCTTGCTCAGCAGGCTGACATCCTCCAGAGGTTTGCGCATATAGTCGCAGGCCCCCAGGCGCAGCGCCTCCACCGCCGAGCCCAGGTCGGCATAGGCGCTGAGGATCACCGCTTCGCTATCGGGGCTGCGCTCCTTGATCTCGCGGAGCAGCGCCAGGCCTTCCATATCGGGCAGGCGCAGGTCGATTATGACCACATGGTAGAAATCCCATTCCAGGAATGCCAGCGCCTGCGCGCCGTCGTGGGCCACCGCCACCCCCAACTCGGGGCATTCCAGGGCGTCGTGGATCAACTCGCGCGTGGCCCGGTCATCGTCCACCACCAAGAGCCGCGCCTGCCGCCCAGCCCGCTCCAGCGCATCATCCTCACCACGCATCGGTTGCATCGCCACCAGCCCCCATTCGGCACCCACGCGCGTGCAGCACGCGCACGCCCTCGCGGCCTGCCACCACGACCATGCTCGCCAACCCCAAGAAGAGGCCGTGCTCCACCACCCCCGGGATGGCACTAATCGCCCGGTCGAGTCCGCTCGGATCGTCGATGCCGTCGAAACGACAGTCGAGGATCAGATTGCCCTCATCGGTGGGCGCCGCTGCGCCGTCGCGCTCGCGCAGCGCCGGCTCGCCGCCAAGCTCACTCAGGGCCAGCGCCACCACGGCACGGGCGCAGGGCACCACTTCGACAGGCACGGGCGCCCGCGTGCCCAGCTTTTGTACCAGCTTGGACTCGTCGACGACGATGATCTCGCGCCTTGACGACCAGGCCGCGATCTTTTCGTACAGCAGGGCGCCGCCCCGCCCCTTGATCAGGTTCAGATGGGGGTCCACTTCATCGGCGCCGTCAATGGTGACGTCGATGGCCGGGTCGCGCTCCAGCGTCGTCAGCGGGATGCCCTGCTCGCGCGCCAGCGCCTCCACAGCTCGCGACGTGGGCACGCCGCGGATGCGCTGCAGCCGCCCCGTGCGCAGGAGCTGCCCAATGCGGCGCACGGCAAACGCCGCCGTGCTGCCCGAGCCCAGGCCCACGACCATGCCGCTCTCGACGTAGCACACCGCATACTCGGCCGCGCTCTTTTGCCATTCGACGATCATTCGTCGCCCTCGCTCAGCCCGCGCAGTTCCGCCAGCTCCGGCGGCATCGCCGCGCCCAGCCCCTCGCGCCAATTGCCGAGTCGCCCTTCGGCCAGTTGCAGGTACTCGAGCTGCGCGGGGTCGGCCCCAAACGCACGGGCGGCTGCTGCATCCACCGCCGGGAGCGAAGTGCCACAGATGACGACCCCCGCCGCCGGACGCAAGTCATAATCGCCCCAGGGGGTGTGATACTGCCCGCCAGGATGATACACGGGAAATGGGGCCAACGTCTCCACCAGTCCCACAGTACGGAACAGCGCGTGATAGATCGTCGCAATATTGACGATGCTGCGCCCCAAGTCGCGGTCACGTATGCCATGCCAGCGGTCGCGCAGCGGATCGGGGATCAGGCCGAAGAGGTTCTTCAGAGAAAGGCTCCAAGTTGGCTTGTAGCGCGCCAGGCTGAGCAGCGGGCAGCCGGCCAGGTCGAACAGGCGTTGTGGCACGTAGCGATACAGCTCGGGCTGATCGATGGCCCCATAGCAGGCTTCGACGCGGGTCGCCACTTCGGCCTCAGGCGCCCCCCGCCCCGACCAGACCGCCTCAGTCACATTCACAAACTCGGCGCCGTGGCGAGCCAACACATCACCGATGCCCGTAGTCGCCAGAAACCAGGCGTCCTGCTGGCGTAACCAATCCCAGTGGCTGCGGCCGTTCTTGGGCGTGATCTTGCGGCCGCCGTCGTGGCGCATGCCGGTGTAGGACTCCACTACGATGGCGCGGCCCGGCAGGGCGGCCAGCACGAGGTCAAGAACCTCGGCACCGGTATAGTTGCCGGGGTGAAGGCTGAACCAGTTGGGCTTGACGAGGATACACTCGCCGGCTAGCCCAACCGCCTCAAACAGGGACCTCAGATCGGCGGCGCCAGCAATACGCTGCACCAGGGGCACTCCGCTCACGGCTCACTCCTGTCGATTCGGCCAGCGATCGACAACCGCCAACGATGCCGACGCGAGAGGATGATAGCATAATCAGAGGCCGTGCGCAAGTTTCACAGCCTGTGAATAGTGCCCTCGACGCGCCCAGGCTCCACCACGAGCAGCCCCGCCGACGGCCGCACCCCCAACCTGGGTCGTCCGCCGAGGCCCGGGTTGAAGAGGTAGACGCCGTCCTCCCAGGTAGCAAGAGCCTGGTGGGTGTGGCCGTAGACGATGATATCCGGCCGCACCTGCTCGAGCATGGCTGCCAGGGTCGCCTCTGCATGCAGCACCCTGCCGCCGCGGTGGATCAACAGCAGCCTGTGGCCCTCGACCTCCATGTCGAGCCATGCAGGATAGTCGGCGGCGAGCCGTCCCCGATCCACGTTACCGCGCACCGCCGTGACTGGCGCTATCTCCTCCAGGGCGTCGAGCACGCCCTGCGCGTCGATATCGCCGGCGTGCAGGATGCGGTCGACTCCCCTGAAGAGCTCTTTCAGCCCCGGCTGGAAGTAGCCGTGCGTATCTGAAACCACGCCCAGCAGCATCGTCACCTCCACGTACCTGTTCGTGCCTTCATCGCGAGCACAGCGAAGCAATCTCCTGCCCGCGTGGCCCTATCCGTGTGAATTCGCGCCATTCGGGGCCTCAGCGCCCACGAAACCCTGCCCTAGCACCGGCACCGCCTCCTCCGGCGAGGCCACCACATTCACCAGCGCCAGGTGCTCGCGCCTCAAGACCAGTTCTTCTGCAAACACGTCGAACAGCCGCCGCCAGCGCCGGCCCACGGCCACTAGCGGCCGCGGCGGCAGGCTGCGCGTCTCCAGCAGGCTCCAGACGAGCGCCAATTCCCCCAGGGTGCCGATGCCGCCGTCGACGGCCACATAGCCATCGGCCATCGTCGCCATGTACAGCAACCGCTCCTGGTACGTCGCCTGGGGCCGCTCCTCGCACACCCAGGCGTTGGCCGGGCGGTTCCAGGCCCTGAGGGTCACCCCGACGGTGTGCCCGCCCGCCTCCCGGGCGCCGCGGCAACAGGCCGCCATGGCCCCATCAAAGCCGCCGGTCATCACCACCCAGCCGGCCCCGGCCAAGAACCGGCCCAGCCGCTCGGCGCGCCCATACTCGTCGCTGCCGGGCGCAATCGTCGCGCTGCCAAAGACGGAGATGACCCTGGGATGTGAAACAGACAAGATTACCCGACCCTTCTATTGGAGGAAGCACCATCGCCTCAATCGTACGCCAAGGCTTTCACTTCGGCCTCACTTCTGAGACGGTCATTATACGCCGGCGCCGCCGCCTTGCCAACGGCCCCGGCGCAGCGGGCATATCCCAAAGCGTCGGCGACCCTCGTTCGTAGCACCGGAGAGCGGTGCCGGGGAGACACCTGACACACCAATTTCCCTGGCGGGTGGTCAGCGCCAGGTCTCTGGCAATAACTCGGTCCAGCTCGCGCCGCGGCTGACAGACGGTTTCTCCTGCTGTAGGGTGCCCCCCTACCGTTCCCCCGTCGCGGGGGAATTGGGTCGCCCTACCGCATCCTGTGCAGCCAAGAAACGGCAAGCGAGCGATCTAGTGCCGCGGAAGACAGCCCAATTCCCCCGCGACGGGGGAACGGTAGGGGGGGCCAAGCCGCGGCATGGGCAGGCCTCTGCCGGAGTTGTTGCCAATCGCCTTCCTGCCATGGAAATCGGTGTGACAGGTTTTCAAGAACCTGTCAGGTGTCTCCCCGGCACCGCCCAAGGCTCGGGTGATGCACCTCGGGCGTGTCTTCTCCCCAACTGGCACGCTTCTTGCTGCCCCAAGAGGCGGCGGCATCGGCAGGCGTACAGCGGGACGACCTGGCAACTTGACGAAAACGCGCGACTGCGCTAAAATCTCGTGTCTTGTGGCAGGTGACCCTGGGAGGGACTGGCCGGTCCCTCCTCTTTTGTGCGCCCGGCTCGACACCCGGCCCTTGCATGAACAGAGGCAGTAGCGGCGACGTGCCGGCGACTGCCCAGTCTTAGGGAGAGAGGACGTCGTCATCATGGAGGAGATCACCCTCAACGCTCAGCCTCGCACCGTCACCGGCAAGCAGGTGCGGCACCTGCGCCGCGACGGGCTGATTCCGGCGGTCGTCTACGGCCACCGGACCGAGCCACTCGCGGTGCAGATCAGCGAGCGCGAGCTGCGCCACATGCTGCTGCGCGTCGGCGGCAACCAGCTCATCCGCCTACTGGTGGGCGACGGCGCAACGCCCCGCATGGTGCTCCTTCGCGAAGTGCAGCGCGAGCCGGTCAAGCGCCTGCCGCTGCATGTGGACTTTTTTGAAGTCGTCATGACCGAGCGCATCCGTACCGAGATCCCGGTGGTCCTTGTGGGCACTTCGCCCGTCGTCAAGCGCGGCGACGGCCTGCTCTACCGCGGCGTCGAGTCGGTCGGTGTCGAGTGCTTGCCGGCCGACCTCATCAGCCACATCGAGGTCGACGCCAGCACGCTGGCCGAGATGGACCAGGAGATCACCGTCGGCAGCCTGCAGCTCGGCGACAAGTACCAGATCCTCAGCGACCCGAGCGAGGTCCTGGCCCGGGTCATCCCGGTGCAAGAGGAAGTGATCGAAGAGGCCGCGCCGCAGGCCGAGACCGAGGTCGAGGTCGTCAGCCGCGAAAAGCCTGAAGAGGGTAGGGGAGAGTAAGCGTTCTCCCGGCGCGATGTGAGTGGGACGGCGCCCAATGGCCGTCCCACTTTGTGTGCTTGACCGCTGGTTATGTTCAGGGTATAATTGGGGCCTATCCTGGAAGCAGAGGCGGCTCCCTCGACGCCGGCGAGTCCGGGGAACAAGAGAACCCGCCCCCATCGTCTAGAGGCCTAGGACACAGCCCTTTCAAGGCTGCGACAGGGGTTCGAATCCCCTTGGGGGCACAGGCGTTACCTGCCGATACTCCTCGCATGGCCGACCCGGCATGCAGCGTGCTGAGCGCGAAAGCATCACCTGGGTCGGCGCAACATCTCCACCAAACCATTGACGATCGCCGACTCGGCATATCCGGGCTGCAGAGGTGAAGCCAGCGACGCGAAAGTGGGCGTATCATAGCCGGCATCGTCAACGATGTATCCAACCCGATCATTCGCCATTGTGATCATGATGGTGTTCGAGTAAGGCGATTCCTCTCTGAGGTGCCGGTAGATATTGGTCACCACCTCGCCGGATACCCAGGTCAATGCAATATGATCAATCATGATCAGGCCCAGGCGGATGCTCAGCGAATCGACCCGCTTCACTTCCATTCCGGAGTGCCTCGCTCCCCGAGGAGGCATCCTCGCTGGGCAAGGCACCATTCTCTCGCCAGCCTCGATGCACACCTCCGAGGACGTGCGCCCGATCCTCCCAGCCACGCGAACCACTTCCTCACCCAGGAATTGTCCCAGGGTATCCATGAGCGGGTAGCCAGGTGTCCTTTCAGAGGACTGGGGGGGATTCTCGTCGTAACTCATGAACTTGGGATTCTGGTCTCCTGCAGGACCAACTGTCCATAGTGCGACCACTGCATCGTCGTAGTACGCCTCAACGTATCGCTCAACTGCCCCCGCAAGGTCCCCGGTTACCAGGGTGTTGTTCGGCCCCAAGACAACCGAGTGCACGGCATAGTTCATCAGGATGGCTATCGGCTCACCCGATTCCGCTTCAAACCTGACCACCCAGACGGTCTTGTCTGAAGGACGCTCTGGATTGGCGCCCAGCCTCCAGCCCTCAGCCGTGAACACATCGCGGTTAGTGTTGGCGTCGGCTGTCCCCTTGCCCACTCCAACTCGAGCCCGCTGCAGCGCCGCCTGGGCTTGGCAGACAGCCTGGAGGATACGCTCATACACCATCTCGGTGTATGCTCCAGTTGCAGAACCTCCTTTTTGTGCTGTTGCCCCAGGAGTGACCCTGCCGACCCGGGGGGCATTATGGTCGTGGCTGGCCGCGATGATGATGTGATCGACGGGAATGCCGATTTCCCTTTCGATCCGTTCGCGGATTTCACTGGTATCACCAAACTCGACGAGATCAGCAGCCACGACAGCAGCACAGTCGATGCCGTTGTCCACTACCAGGGCGCGCACAAAGATCCGATCATGAATGCCCTCGAACGGGCGTCCCCACAGGTTGGTCAGTCCTGTCAGGTCGTGGGGGGTGATGTCTATTCTGGCAGCGCCCGCCGACAGAGCACCGCGCTCTCTGCTCATTACGAACCATACCTCCTTCGCAGGAAGACAACAATCTTGGCCAGGAGAGCCTTGTCAGAGCCATTACTCACCTGGGAATCGAAAAGGATACCTCTGTTGGCAGGGCGTGGACAAGTCTGGCCACCACTCCCTTGGCACAGGCACTTTGATGAGCGCCATCTTGCCCTGCTCTTCTCTGATCTTCACCCACGCCAGCCAGTCGGGGTCATCCCGCCGCGGATAGTCCTCCCGATAGTGGTTACCGCGGCTCTCGGTTCTGAAAAGGGCAGATCGCAGCCTCATTTCGGCGCTGAGCACCATATTCTTCGTCTCGTGGGCAAGGCGCAGCTCATGAGGGTCTCTGGCCAACAGCCTGGGAACAAGGTGTTCCTGCATGAACTCGACGATGGTGAGCGTCGCCTGCAAGCGGTCGGCCCTTTTGATGTATGAGATGAAGTAGGGCATCATGGTATTCTGAAGCAGTTGTGTCACCCACCTCGGACTGAACCCGCCCTGGCGCTCTTGGGGCGCATGCACAGCCTGCCTTGCCCTGATGATCTCTTGCTCATCGACCGTCAGGCTTCCGATTTGGAGGGCCTCTCTGGCCGCAGCCACTCCGGCTATGGTGCCGGTCACCGCACCGCCGGCCAGAGCCGAGCCAGAAAGCGCATAGACGGCGCCGTTTTGCATGTTGCCCAGGGCGTCGCCGGCAGCGTACAGTCCGGGAAGGCTTGAACCACAGTCGGTGTTCGCCGGCCAGATGCCATCTGCTTTACGGAGTGACATCCCCAGGCAGGCGCCGCCAACGACTTGCTTGTTGCCGCTCGGGGTGGGCGTGTAAATCGGCGTCCGTCCGGCATGGGCTTCAAACTCCCGCTCGAGATAGGTATACC
>ERZ795049.2722-NODE-2722-length-20019-cov-4.869866_pt1 | contig 20019 bp, 17 predicted proteins | sample MGYA00375133_ERZ795049 | MGnify/ENA primary metagenome ERZ795049 (study PRJEB30178, sample SAMN05720147) | activated sludge metagenome | isolation source: anaerobic digester from wastewater treatment plant | place: Japan | collected 2015-04-20 ...
ACTGGGCCATCGAAAAAGGAGCCACTCACTACACTCACTGGTTCCAGCCCATGACAGGTATAACAGCCGAAAAACATGACAGCTTTATTTCAAGGGGTCAAAACGGTCAAGTGTTAATGGAATTTTCAGGCAAGGAACTTATTAAAGGCGAGCCTGACGGATCCAGTTTTCCATCCGGCGGTTTGAGAGCGACCTTTGAAGCACGCGGATACACTGCATGGGATCCAACATCTTTTGCCTTCATTAAGGACAACGCCTTGTGTATTCCAACCGCTTTCTGTTCATACGGCGGGCAGGCTCTAGATAAAAAGACGCCTTTACTGCGTTCAATGATAACCTTGAATAAGCAGGCTTTAAGAATCGTAAAACTTTTTGGTTCTGATGCAAAGCGCGTTATATCAACTGTTGGAAGCGAACAGGAATACTTTCTTATTGACCGCGAGCTGTACTTAAAACGAAAAGACCTCATGTTTTGTAATAGGACTCTTTTTGGTGCAAAACCGCCGAAGGGACAAGAGCTGGAAGACCACTACTTTGGAGCAATAAAGCCGAGAATTGCAGCGTACATGAAAGACCTTGACGAAGAATTGTGGAAGCTCGGTATTCTTGCAAAAACAAAACACAATGAGGTAGCCCCCGCTCAGCATGAGTTAGCTCCCATTTTTACAGAAACCAATATTGCAACTGATCACAATCAGCTGACGATGGAGATTATGAAAAAGGTTGCTATAAAGCATGGATTAGCCTGTCTGCTTCATGAAAAGCCTTTTGCAGGAGTAAACGGCTCAGGAAAACACAACAACTGGTCAATTTCTACTGATACAGGAATTAACCTTTTTGAGCCGGGAGATTCGCCGTCTGAGAATGCTCAGTTTCTGCTGATATTGACTGCAATTATAAAAGCAGTTGATGAACACCAGGATCTTCTACGTTTATCTGTAGCAAGTGCCGGAAATGATCATAGACTCGGTGCAAACGAGGCTCCGCCTGCAATAATTTCAATCTTCCTGGGAGATGAACTTACTGCAATTCTTGATGCCATTAGGGAAGGTAAACCGTACAGTAAAAAAGACAAGGAAGTTATGACCTTAGGTGTCGATACTCTCCCGTCATTCCCGAAAGATACAACAGACCGAAACAGAACATCGCCCTTTGCTTTTACCGTCAATAAGTTCGAGTTCCGTTCTCTCGGTTCCAGTCTTTCAATTTCCTGTCCGAACATTATGCTTAACACCATTATTGCAGAAGTGTTCTGCGAGTTTGCAGATAAACTTGAAAATGCAAAAGATTTTACAGCTTCGCTTAATGATCTTATTCGTACAACACTGCAAAAACACAGCAGAATTGTGTTTAACGGCAACGGTTATGATGCTGCATGGGTTACCGAGGCAGAAAAAAGAGGTCTCCTGAATCTTAAAACAACAACAGATGCAATGCCGTATTTCCTTTCTGATAAAAACATGAAGCTGTTTACGAAGCATAAGGTTCACAGCCATGAAGAAATGGAATCACGCTATGAGATTCAAATGGAAGACTACTGCAAGGTTTTGAATATCGAAGTACTTACCATGATAGATATGGTAAAAAAAGATATTATGCCGGCTGTATATAAGTACATGAAGGATGTTGCACACACAGCACTTGAAGTGAAACAGTTCGTTCCTTCTGCGGCTTGCAAGAGTGAAGAAAACCTTGTAAAAACATTATCGGCCTTAGCAGATAATGCAGCAGAAAAACTTGAAGCCTTAGAAAATCTTGTTTTAAAGGCAAAAGAATTTGATGATGTTACATCCTGTGCAAAGTTCTACACCGCAGAAATTATTCCTGCAATGTCGGTTCTTAGGGCTGTATGCGATGAACTTGAGACTTTGACGGCGAAGGAACTGTGGCCCTTCCCCAGTTATGCAGATCTATTATTTAGAGTATAAAACGCAAGTTTTTTAATCTTTATTTTTACTTTCGAACAATGACGTTCGTGTTAAGAAATTACTTCATACTTTTGTGTATGAAATTTTTCTTGTACATGAACGTCATTTTTTTTGGTTACACGCTTGTTATACAAGCAGTAGTTTGTTTAGGCAAACTTACGGTCACATACGTGAACGTAATATATTGGCGTGAAAACGCAACAAGAGGAGCGGTATATGGATTTTTCAATTCAGCTTGATACCCTGTGGGTATTGCTTGGAACTGCATTTGTCTTCTTTATGCAGGCCGGTTTTGCAATGGTTGAGACAGGTTTAACTCGAGCAAAAAACGCCGGAAACATTATCATGAAAAACTTGATGGACTTTGCCTGCGGTTCAGTAGTGTTCTGGATCATCGGTTACGGCATCATGTACGGATCGGCAAACAGCTGGTTCGGAGGAATTGATCTGTTCGGGGTTAAATTAACATCACAGGAGCTGATCGGCAACATTCCTTCATGGACACATTTGATGTTCAACACTGTCTTCTGTGCAACTGCTGCAACAATTGTGTCAGGAGCTATGGCAGAACGTACACAGTTTAAGTCATACCTCATTTACTCTATCTTTATTAGTGCACTGATTTATCCGATCGAAGGTCACTGGATATGGGGCGGCGGATGGCTTTCCACGCTCTCAATTGCCGGATGGACAGGATTCCATGACTATGCCGGTTCTACCGCAGTTCATATGACAGGCGGTATTGCAGCCTTCGTTGGTGCAAAAATATTAGGACCGCGTATTGGAAAGTATTCTAAAGACGGAAAGGCAAAGGCTATGCCGGGACACAGCTTAACCCTTGCTGCTCTTGGTGTATTTATTCTGTGGTTCGGATGGTTCGGTTTTAACCCTGCTTCAAGCTACGGCTTAAGTACAGTGGCTCATGCATTAGATGTTTCCAACATCTTTATGACAACAAACATTGCAGCCGCTGCCGCTGCTGTTGTTACCATGATCGTTACCTGGATCCGGTACAAGAAGCCCGATGTTTCAATGACATTAAACGGTGCGTTAGCAGGTTTAGTAGCAATTACTGCAGGATGCTCTGCAGTAGATCCATGGGCAGCAGCCGTAATAGGCGCAATTGCTGGATTCCTTGTAGTTATAGCAATTGAGTTTATTGACAAGGTATTAAAAATTGATGACCCGGTCGGTGCAGTCGGTGTACACGGTGTATGCGGTGCATGGGGAACAATTGCAGTAGGATTATTCGGCCGTGACGGCGGTTTATTCCTTGGAGGCGGAATCGGCAGAACTTTGGTACAAACAACCGGTGTTGCTGCGGTCGCAGTTTTTGTAGGAATTACCATGTCAGTACTTTTCTTAGTTCTTAAGAAGACTACAGGACTTAGAGTAACAAGAGAAGAGGAAATTCAGGGTCTCGATATACTCGAGCACGGACTGGTTTCATGTTATGCGGATTTTATGCCGTCCATTCCTTTGGACATTGATGATTCAGCAGCTAGTATCGTTCCCCCGAAAGACACAGTTCCTGTATCACACTTTGTTGCAGAAGGAAAGGGTAAAACCCCGGACGGTCATAAATATACAAAGATAGTTATCATTGCCAAGGAAAGCAAACTAAACCAGCTTAAAGAAGCAATGAATGCGATCGGCATTACAGGTATGACAGTATCGAATGTAATGGGCTGCGGTATACAGAAAGGTGCAAGTGAATTCTACCGCGGTGTTCCGCTTGACATCACACTGCTTCCAAAGGTTAAGGTTGAAATTGTCGTGTCAAAGGTACCGGTTAGAACAGTTATTGAAACTGCTAAGAAGGTTCTTTACACAGGACACATTGGCGATGGTAAGATCTTTGTTTCTGACCTTGAAAACGTAGTAAAGGTTAGAACGGGCGAAGAAGGATACGATGCGTTGCAGAACAATGCATAAATAGTACCTTTTTTGTAAGTTAAAAAAGTATTAGAATCCTTTTTTCGGCTGGAAGATGTTTGTGTACCTCAATACCAAAACTCTTCCAGCCCTTTATTTTATTCAACAAGCACATCCTTAATAAAGGTCCAGGTAATATCTTCATAATCATCTTCGATGTCGATCAGCTTTGTATCGGTTTCGTATGTTGGAGGCAAACCTAATTTTATAAGAATCTCTTTTTCACTAATACCGAGATTTTCGGAAGCTGCCTGAATGGTTGTATTCATAGTAATTTCTCCGCCCGCCTGTGTTCCCGAACTCTTCTGTGTAAAAATAGGAACAGTAAAAAAGACGACAAGAAGAAACAATGCGCTGACAAAACTGATAATAAAATTTGTTTTGTTTGTGCGTACTTTTGGAGGACAGGAAGGTGTACACAATCCGCACCTGATGCACCGTATATCAGTTACGCTTTCTTTTTCTTCCGGATGAAGACCGACAGGGCATGCTTTATGACATGAACCGCAGTTAATGCACTTAGATGACGGCTTTTTAATCTTGAAAATACTTATCTTTCCTATGACACTCAACACAGCACCCAGGGGACAAAACCAGCGGCACCATGGGCGGTCAATAAAAAGAGAAAGAATGAGTGTAAGAGCTAATATCAGTATGGAAAGAGGAAAAACTTCCCCTGTCCAAAAATGCATGAGAGCATAATACGGATCCAGGCGCATAAACATGAGAGAAAGGCTTTTTGCCGTTGCAAAAATTACGAGGGCTAGAACGCCGAACCGCAAGAGGGACAGAGCTGTGTTTATATACCGGGGAACAGTCAATCTTTTTATCTTGAGTTTTTTAGAAAGAGACCTAACCCAGTCCTGAACCGAGCCGAGGGGACATATCCACCCGCAAAATACGGGTCCTGCAATAATTGTTACAAGGAGAACCGCGCCCAGTATAATAAAGTTTGAAATACTCGTTTTTGGAATGAATAAGCCCTGTGAGAAAAAGCGGGTGAGGGTTGCAATTCCTCCCATGGGACAAATCATGTGAAAAATCCCGACCGGCAGGAGTACCGCCCCTATAAAAACAGCTATCTGCACAAGTGTACGGATAGCCCCTTCCTTGTTTCCCAAAATCTTATTCAACCACAAAGGTAATTTCTTCATCATAGCCTCCCTTCGAACATTCTCTAACAATCTGGATCACCTGCTCGCCTTTTACAGAAGCGGTAAATTCGAGTACGATAACATTCTTTGTATTAGTAACTGCATCCCATTCTATCACATTTTTTAATAGTAAGGCCTGAGTTTCTTTGTTGACACGCCATTTCTCTCCGTTTAATAAAAAAAGAGTTTCATCGGCGGGAACTTTGCAGTTTCTGTGATCTTCATTAAACTCCACCGTTAGTTTATAGCTCTGTCCCTCTGAGAGTTTTACGGTAGAACCCGGCTGTATACTCATCGATGTGAAGCTCTGTCCCTCTAAGGTAAAACTCATCTCACAGGCAAAGGCTGCAGCCGCTCCTAGAGTTACCATAAGGGCTGCCATAAAAATTCTTCTCGCCATTGTATTATTCATACTAATCCTCCTAATCAGTCTTCAAAACTGCTCTCATAATGCACCGTCCCGGCATAGTTACTGTGAAACAAAGATAAAGATTAGATAAAGATTTCACAATAAGTGCAAAACAGGGAGCTATAGAGGTAAAACGTCTTGACCGTTCTGTTTTTGCACCGTAGTATTTTACTATGATATATATTGTAGAAGATAATGATGCAATACGGGAGCTCATATCGACCTATCTTGAGCTTGAAGGCTATAAGACTCATTCATTCAGCAAGGTTGAAGGTGTAATCGAGGCCTTTGCCTTTAAGCAGCCGGATCTTTGCATTCTCGACGTCATGCTCCCCGACGGCAACGGTTTTTCCCTTGCTAAGACTATAGCAATAAAATACCCGGGAAGTCCCTTTCTTTTTTTAACAGCCCGCGAGTCTGAAAGCGACCGCATAACAGGACTCGAGCTTGGAGCCGATGACTACATTGTAAAGCCCTTCTCTCCCCGCGAATTGGTTCTCCGCGTTAATAATATTCTTAAAAGAAATGCTAATTCCTCGCAGTCTCAAAAAACAGCTGATAAAACCTCTAAAAAAGAATGGTATCTTGAAAATCACAGTCTTTACATTGATGAAAAAGCCCATGAGGTGTTCGCTGACGGTAATGAAGCAAAGCTCACTGCAGTGGAATGGGCCATCCTCCTCTACCTTTCAAATAATGAGGGAACAGTCATAAGCAGGGAGAAAATCCTGGGTGAATGTTTGGACTACTACCATGACGGCTCGGATAAAACAGTAAACACTCACGTTAAAAACCTCAGAGCGAAACTCGGCGACGCTCCGTGGATAGAGACTGTCCGGGGATTCGGCTATAAATTTTCAGCCCTAAAGGCAAAGAGCAGTCTATGAAAAAATGTACCAGTTTGTCGGCAAGGACCACCCTGCTTTTAATCGCAGGCATTGCTGTTTTTTCACTGACGCTTATTCTCATTCTTCACTTTAGTTCCAACCGGCTTCTGTATAACTGGCAGGAAATGGAAACAAAGGGAATGTATGAGTATGTTGAAAAAACGCTCTCAGAACTTATTGTAAGTTCTATTAGTCAAAATAAAGGTATCACCAATACTGATATTACCTCTGTTCTAAAAGACTTTCCTTATCTTCCCAATTGGCTCATCATTACAGATCTTGATTACAATGTACTCTATTTTTACCGTCAAAACGGAAGCGGAAGGCAGATGCAGAATTATATGCGTCACATGCAGGATATTACAGCATGGAGACCGATAGCGGCTGATGATGGTAAAACGGTGCTTTATTACAGCATCGGTGTTCCCGAATTTACCGAGACAAAATCAAACGACACGCTCATTAAATCTTTCCGTCTTGCCCTGGCACTTGCCTGTATTGCGTCTTTAATTCTTGCCTTTCTTGCCTCTCAGTTTTTTTCCCGAAGAATTAAAAAGCAGACAATGTCTCTTGTTGCAGTATTGGAAAGCATTGCAGGCGGCGCCAGAGATGCTGTAATTCCGAATAGTTCTATAAAAGAGTTCTCTCAAATTGCCTCAGCTGCTGCAACTCTCCAGGATAATCTTCTTCGCGAAGAGACGATTAGAAGACAGTGGGCATCAGACATAGCACATGACCTTAGAACCCCGCTTACGGTCCTGCAGGGCACTATAGAGGGTTTAATTGACGGAGTGTTCAAAGCAGATGCTCAAAAACTCCAGACGCTTAATACTCAGGTAAAACACCTGTCTTCCTTAGTTAATGCTCTGTCCCTCCTATCCAAGCTGGAAACACCCGGCTACATACTTCACAAAGAAACTGTTTCGTTAACGGACACCCTTACCAATGCTGTCAGCTTTTTTTCCTCACAGACGCAGGAAAAAAACATGGAAATTAGTACAAATCTTAACAATGTATGTATTAATGCAGACCCGGTACTTTTTGAAAGACTCATTTCAAACCTCATATCAAATGCCGTCGAATACGGACTGAACGGAACTGAAATATATATTACTGCAGAAAAATCATTAAGCAGTGAAGCTCTGTCCCTATCTATTTCCAACTATGCCGAGTTATCCGAAGAGACTGCACAACGGGCCTTTGACAGACTGTATCAGGGTAAGATATCTAGAACAAATGACCACAGCGGACTGGGTCTTTCGATTGTACAGGCTATTGTTAAGGCACACGGATGGAATATCAGTCTTCAGTATGATAAAGATCAGAAAAAAGTAACATTCATCATCATCTTCACCAAATCTTTATATTCCTGGGGTTGAATGTTCACCTTTACAGAGTATTCTTAGGTCAAGAAAACGAAAGCATAAAACAGACACCGCGTTCTGTTACATAAAATATGCTTCGAAAACTTTGGAGGTACGATTATGAAAACTAAGATTTTTATTCTGGTTTCAATTATGGCAATCCTTGGTGCAGGATTATTTGCATACGACATGACAGGTTCCGACATTGTTGCTTCAGGTAAACTGGAAACAGTGAGCGGAAAACTCAAATTCGACGGCAGTGAATGGAGGATCGAAACAACTGCAAAAAAACTGTACAACATTCATCTGGGCAACTATGCTGTAGTGTATCCTGAGGGACTTGGCTTAGAAGAAGGTAATGAAGCAGCTGTAACAGGATTTACTCTTAATGACGACATCGCAGTAACTCAGATTACCACAGGCGGCTCTACTTATACATTACGCGACGAGACTACTGGACGCCCGGTATGGGCAGGTCGCGGAAATCGCCAAAATGAAAACACCCGTGGAAGAACAGAGGGTGGTATGGATTACTGCACCGAAACAACGCAGGGTGGTAGAATGCAGATGCCCTCTTTTTCTTCCCGTCCCGGAAGAGGAAGATTCTAAACCCGGCTGTTTCAGGGTTTAACATATCTGCAGCAGGGATACATAGGTCCCTGTAAAATAAAAGCGGCTTTCCGGATCTTCACAGCGAAGACTCAGGAAAGCCGCTTTTTTGCAGCAGAGGCACCACTTAAATCAGGCGATTACCTTGCCTGCCTTGCAGTCATTGAAGCTGTATTATACTGCTGCTCTTTGATGTTTGAGTTTCTGCATAAACTGAAAAGCAACCAGAACAGTAATAACAACGAGCCCTATAATATCAGTTGTAGTTTCCGGGAAAATAAGCAGAAGGCCGGCAGCACCGAAAAGGATCCGTTCGATTACATGAGTCTTTCTAAACACATAACCTTCAAGAGCTGCGCTTATACCAAACATACCGATTAGTGCAGTAATTATAATTATTACAACTTCATAAGCATTAGTATTGATTAAGAGCATTGCAGGATTATACACAAACATATAGGGAATTATGAAGGCGCCTATTGCAATCTTTGTAGCCTCCAGCGCAGTTTTTATGGGTTTTGATTTTGCTATGGCGGAACCCGCAATCGCCGCAAGTGCCACAGGAGGAGTAATATCTGCAATGATGCCGAAGTAGAATGCAAACATGTGTGCGGCCAAGGGTTCTATACCGAGCATGATGAGGGCGCCTGCTGTTATGGTTGATGTAATAAGGTAATTAGCAGTTGTCGGGGCTCCCATGCCGAGAATAATTGACGAGAGCATGGTAAAAAAGAGTGTTACTATTTTTATACCGCCCGATATCGAAATTAATCCCGCTCCAAGTTTTAATCCGAGCCCCGTGAGTGTTACCACACCGATAATAATTCCCGCCATACCGCAGGCTATTGCAACAGAGATAATATTACGTGCAGCTGTAGTGAGAGTTTCTACAATATCCTTTACATCAAAACGTGCCTTATTTCCCTGCAGAATATCTACAATAGAGGTGACAATACCAAGCCCTGCAGAAAAAACGATGCCCATGAGAGCAGAGTATGTTGCAGTTTTTCCGGATACAAGAAAAAAGATAATTGCACCAAGAGGCAAAATTAAGTATCCTTTTTTCAATAAAAGTGGTAAAAATCGGGGAAGCTCTTCTTTACTCATTCCTTTAAGATCGAGTTTTTTTGCCTCAAGATGTACGGTAATGAAAATACCTGCAAAATATAAGAGGGCCGGAATTATTGCAGCCTTTGCCACAGTAAGATAGGGAATGCCTAAACTTTCCGCCATGAGAAAGGCTGCGGCTCCCATTATAGGAGGCATGATCTGTCCCCCGGTGGAGGCGGCGGCTTCTACAGCAGCTGCAAACTCAGGCTTATAACCCAGTTTTTTCATCATTGGAATTGTAAAGCTTCCCGAACCTACCGTATTCGACACAGAGCTGCCGGAAACGGTGCCTTCTAAGGCGCTCGTAAGAACCGCAACTTTAGCAGGACCGCCCGAAGCGCCGCCTGCAATGGCATTACAAATATCAATAAAAAATTGACCAATCCCTGTTTTTTCAAGGAGAGCGCCGAATAAAATAAACAAAAATATAAATGTAGCACATGCACCAAGCGGCGTACCCATGATTCCTTCGGTATTATAAAAAAGGTGTGAAACAACCCGTTCAAAAGAGTAGCCGCGGTGGTTTAAAAAGCCGGGTAAGTAAGGACCTGCAAATGCATAGATAATAAAGGCAGATGCGATTATCAAAATAGGCAGCCCGACGATTCTTCTGCATGATTCCAAAAGAATGAGGATTCCTGCTGCGCCCACAGCAATATCAACAGGAGTATACATTCCTGCGCGCCGTGCAAGCGAATCAAAATTAAGACTAATATACATCCATGCCGCTGCCCCTGCTAGTCCTAAAAGAACGTCATACCAGGGTAAGGTATTGCGGGGCATTTTTTTTGTCGCCGGAAATAAGAGAAATCCTAAAAGCTGCACAAAGGCTAGATGTGTTGCCCGCAATATTTGAGCAGTGACAGAGCCCGTGAGGGTTGCATAGAGCTGGAAGATGCAAAAGGCAATAGAAATAACAACCGTAATATATTGTCTCCAGCAGGTATGCTCTCTATAGGCAGATTCTCTGTCGAGTTGCTTCATAAGCTCTTTTATATCTTCTTCGTTTGTTGTGGGAGTTAGAGTATCTCCTATTTCTTCCATATCGCGGTGTTTTTTAACTTTGGCAACATTTATGTTGTCTATGGTCTTTTTCATCACAGCTCCTTATTTGTTCTATATAGTAATAACCCTTTGCCTAAAAAAACAAAAAATATATTTTGCAAGTGATATTTTTTTATATGAAATTCTAATCCTTTCCTGAGGATCAAAATACGTTTTCAAATTATAAACAGTACTTTTAAATTCTATACTGTGCTCAGCAATGACACCTACTGCCATAACAAGAGAATCCATTTTTCTTTCCATACCGCTTATTTCTATATAATCATCGGTTATGGTAAAAGACTCGTCATACTCAGGTTCCGGAATACCTGCACCATACGAAAGAAACTGAGTCTTATGTAATTCAAGGACATACCCTGTCCCGTCCTTAACAATCCTGTAGTAATCTTTAACACGCCCCTTATTTACCGAATGGGTATAGGAAATAACAAAGCCTTCAGCATATTTGCCAGGGGTACCTGTATAAAAAATTACATCGTCTGTGCTGGATTGAATAGGAGAGGCATCTTTGGCGCATGGCTCAAGAATTACAGCATACAGTAAAGGTACGGTAAGAAAAGCACAAAAGCTTATAAGCAGCACGGCAGCAAGTATTAAACCCGCTGCCGTTTTTTTTCTATTTTTCAAAGATAATTACTTAACTGATAATCCGCGTTCTTCGTAATATTTAACAGCACCGGGATGGAAAGGAATTGAAATTCCAGTCACTGCAGATTCTGCGCTGAGCTCTTTTCCCTTTGCATGGGAAATAGCTAAGTCTTTCTGGTTTTCAAAAAGTGCCTTTGTCATAGAATAAACAACATCCTTGTCGAGCTTTGCACTTACTGCAAGAGTTGCCTTAATTGCTAAAGCAGATGTATCTTTATCTGTTCCCTTGTAGGTTCCGCCGGGAATTATTGTTTTAGTATAGAATCCGTATTTTGCACAAATTTTATCGGCAGCAGATCCGTCAACAGGAATTAACACAAGTCCCTTGGACACTGCGAGTTCCTGGAGTGCGGAGTTTGGAACACCGGCAGTAACAAAACAGGCATCAAGGGTGCCGTTCTGCAGACCGTCGCTGGATTCTTTGAATGAGAGATTCGATTTTTTAATGTCGTCAAAGGTCAAGCCGTAGCCTTCAAGAATCTGTTTTGCATTGAACTCGACACCGCTTCCTGCATCTCCGATCGAAACTCTTTTTCCCTTCATATCTGCAATTGAAGTAATGCCGCTTTCCTTAGTAGCTGCAATCTGAACTACTTCCGGGTACAGTGTTCCAAGCGCCGCCAGATTATCAAGTTTTTGACCTGCAAACATATCTGTTCCATGATACGCATAATCAAGAACGTCATTTTGAACAATGCCGAACTCTGCCTCTCCCTTGCTTATTAACCTCAAGTTCTCTGCCGAGGCTCCGGTAGACTGTGCCGTAACATTCATCTTATCGATTTTAGTATTCCAAATGTTAGCCATAGCCCCGCCATAAGGATAATACGTTCCGCTCGTTCCGCCGGTTGCTAAAATGTAATTTTTATTTGCCTGCACCTTAGTACATCCGCTAAGAACAAGTAAAACAATAATTCCTGAAAAAACAACAATACTCTTTTTCACATCTTCCTCCTAATTTTCAATGACGTATAATTATACCATAAATAAAAACTGTTTCTACACTTTTTTATCTGCTTTTTTAAACTTTTTCAGGTATTTTTTGTTGACGAAGTATCGATTAGGGTGTATACCATACTTATGGTTTATATCATAAACTTGTTTATAGAAAATTCATAAGGGAGATACTATGAGTAACGATGAATCAGGGAATTCAAAAGAAATAGAACAGGCGCTGGAAACACTTTCACAGATGCGCACGCTTATAAGAGGAAATCTACAGGTTATCCGGCCTCTTTTTCATGATCTAAGGTTCGGAATTTTGGGGTTTTGGGTTGGTATTGCATCAGCCTGTATCTGCCTTGCTCTTTCCGCTTCAAAACTGATATGGCCAAGCTACAAAGATATTCCCCCTCTTATTCAGATGATATTTACGGCATTCTGCATCGGTGTATTACTTGTTGGAACAATAGGTAAAATTGTCATTCTCGATAAGGCTGCAAAAAACAAGGATAAAACCTTATCGCTGTTTTCATTATTCCAGTATGAGGAAATATCCCGCATGATGACGGATGCAGTTATCAGTCTTACAGTAACCATTACAGTCTGCATAATTGCAGGTAAGGAGAGCGGAAACTGGTGGGTTCTTGTCCCTGGAATGTATATTTATTTTGGTTTCATTCTCATGCAGACCGGATCCTCTTTTTTTGTTAATGCATATAGAATTCAGGGTATTATCAGTTTTGCTATTTCTATTTTTTTACTCTTATTTATGAAAAATAATTACGAGCTGTGGCTTTCCGGAAGCATTGCCGTTTTCTTTACCGGTTTCGGCCTCGACATTATTGTGCGAAATAAATATTTTTCTTCAAGCGGGAAAACTGATATATGAAAGGCGAAATTAATAAGCTGATTCATGAGCCGTCACGCTTAAAGATTTTAGTGATGCTTGCCTCTTCGCTTGATGCGGCGGTTCCGTTCACCGTAATTAAAGACCAGCTTTCACTAACTGCAGGGAATTTGAGCATACAGCTGAAGACTCTTGAGGAAGCCGGGTTTATTTCCATCCAAAAAGAGTTTGTCGACAATAAGCCAAAAACAAGTGTTTGTATTACAAAATACGGCAAGGAAGGACTTTTCAAATATATGACTGATTTAGAAAATCTGCTGGGAAAAGTTTCCCGCACGTAACGTTTACACAGAATGTGCTGAACAGTATGCGTTACAAAATCTGAAACACAGAATGGATTATTAATTCTGTGTATAACCAAGGAGTTGATTATGGTTGTGATTAAAGATGTAGAAAAGGTTTACCTTTCAAACAGTGAAAATGTACATGCGCTGCAGGGAGTAAGTGCAAAGATTTCTGATGGAGAGTTTATGGCTTTTGCCGGTCCGTCCGGTTCGGGAAAAACAACGCTCTTAAACCTTGTGGGCTGTCTTGACTCACTAAGCAAGGGCTCTATTTTTGTTGATGATGAGGAGATATCTTCATTATCAAGTCCGCAAAAGAGCCTTATCCGCCAAAAAAAAATAGGCTTTATTTTTCAAAGCTACAATCTCATTCCCGTTCTGACCGCAAGGGAAAACGTAGAACTCGCGCTCGACATTCTTCATACGCATACTAAAAAAGAAATGAAAGATATTTCCTATGCAATACTTTCGGAAGTAGGACTAGCAGGACTGGAAGAGAGAAAGCCGAACCAGCTTTCAGGAGGGCAGCAGCAGAGAGTTTCTATTGCACGCGCCCTTGTCAAAAATCCTTCGGTTATTTTAGCCGATGAACCCACCGCAAATCTTGATTCCGCCAACAGTGAGATGATTCTGCAGCTCATGAAGGAACTTAATAAAAAACACAACAGCACCTTCATTTTTTCCACCCATGATCAAATGGTTCTTTCCTATGTTGACAGAATTATTTCTCTCAAGGACGGATTAATTGTCAGCGACGAAACAAAGAGGTCTGTATGATATTTTCAATGGCATGGAAAAATATGTTCCGTTATAAACGAAGAACATTGATTACTGCTTCTGCAATAGCGCTGGGAATTATGTTTTCCATCATGATGGAAGGACTGCTGTTCGGAGCAGATCAGGACTCAAAGAGAAACTTAATCTGGTACGAAACGAGTGCTGCAAAGATTTTTGCATCTTCTTATTTTGAACAAAAGGAAACATTCCCTGTAGAGTTCTTTATTGACAAGAATGAACGCGCTGCGCTGGATGCATTTTTAAACAATAAAAACATCAAGTTTGCACCCCGCTTTCAAACCTATTGCGACATCTATTTTTCAGAAGAGTACTTTGAAACAGCAGGTTCTGTATCCGGCATTTTAAGTGCTGTCGATACCGCTAAGGATTCTTCTGTGTATAAAATATCGGATGAAATCGAAAGCGGCTCATGGCTTGCAGGCAGCAAAGATACCTCAATAGATGAAAGCGGAGTCAGTACGGGAGCGGTAATAGGCAGCTGGCTTGCAAAAGACATGAAGGCAGAAATTGGCTATTACATAACCGTTCAGTGCAGGGGTAGAGGCGGTTTTATTCAGACCATGGATGTTCCGATTATCGGTATAATTCAAAGTTCAAATCCTATTGTAAACGCAGGCGGTGTTTTAATGGATTTGGCTTTTGTTGACGAAATGCTCGAACTTGAAGGCGGAGTGACAGAATACAGCCTTTCCTTCGGCGATATTTCTGTAAGCGACAAACGATACGAAAATTTTAGAACTGAATTCAATGCAGGCTCATTCAGCTCTGCGGACACACCCCTTGAGCTCTATTCATGGAGAGATATTGAAGCAGACTTTTTAGCGCTCACTAAATCAAAAAGCGCTTCTTCAAAGGTATTTTTACTGTTTATGCTCATCATCGCCGCAGTGGGAATATCAAATACTATGCTGATGGCTGTCATGGAACGCAAGAGCGAAATCGGCATGCTTAAAACGCTCGGGTACACAAACAGATTTATACGATCACTATTTATGCTGGAAGGTTTTTTCATCGGAATACTCGGCAGCATTTCAGGTTTACTGCTCGGATTTGCACTAAACTTTTTCATGGTGCAGTACGGCATAAACTTTGGTTCGCTGCTGGAAGGCATCGACATTGGATACAGGATTTCTGCGGTTATGAGATCAGGCTGGAATATTCCGGTCTTCCTCCTCATTGTAGGCGGAGCATTACTTGTGTCGGCCTTGTCGGCCTTTATTCCAAGCGGTAAGATGGTCCGGGTGGAAATAGCAGAAATTTTCCGTGAAGTATAAGGAGAGGATAATACTATGATTAAAAATTTAATGCAGCTTACGCGGCTGGCTTTTAGAAATATACAAAGGAACAGACGGCGTACTTTACTTTCCGGAAGCACGATTGCAATTGCAGCCTTTGTTGTTTGTGTTATGTTTGCATTTGAATATGGAATGATTAAAGACATGGAAATGAATATTCGAAACCATGTTACCGGCGATATACGGGTTAGAAGTTTATTATTCAGCAAGCATGAACGGGTGCAGCCTTTGCAGTATTTTGTAAACGGTACTCAGGACATGATTCAGAAAATTGAAAGCTTTGATTTTGTAGAAAAGGCTCTTCCGTCTATAAGCAGCGGTGTAATGATCTACCGCAATGAAGAGACTTCAAACAGCAGAGTTATCGGTCTTGATTTTTCACGCACCAATTTTTTTAACGGAAAGAATAATTGGATGCTGGACGGTTCATTACCGGAAGAAAAATCGCAGGCAGTCTTAATAACAGAAGGGTTCGCACAAAAAACAGGACTTACCACAGGCGATAAATTTACCTTCATTGGAAAAACAGCAATCGGCGGCACTAACGGTATGACGGCAAAAATCAGCGGCATAATACACATTGGCGACAGCGATTTTAACGGCAGCACCTTTTTTATTGACTGGCAGGTTCTTTCTTCTTTGCTGCGCATGAACAACAATGCACTGGAAATTCTTGTACTAACAAAAGAAGGCATTACCGGATCACAAACTAATGAACTCATACGTTCAATACAGAATCTTGATGTAGAAAATATTGAAGCAATACCGTGGTATAAGGTAAGCCTACTTGTACAGATGTTTCAGTTTGTTGATATTATGTTTTTCTTTTTCGCCCTCTTTTTCTTTTTACTTGCATGTTCGGTCATTTTTAATACAACGATGATGAGCGTCTTAGAAAGAAAAAAAGAAATAGGAACACTCCTAGCCCTCGGTCTTGAAGCAAAAACAGTAAGCTATCTTTTTCTTCTTGAATCTGCCCTCATTTCTGCGATATCTTCACTCGCAGGAATTATTGCCGGTGCCGCTGCTATTTTCATAATGCATACATACGGGATCGATTTAGGCGCTCTTGGAGGCAATTCCATGAGCGGCATGAATTTTTCAAGCTGGATTTATCCTAACTTGAATTTCGGCCGCTACGTACTTGTGTTTTGTACCGGAGTTTTTACAGCATGCGCAGCCTGTATTATACCGGCGCGATTAACCCTTACCGTTCAGCCCGCAGAAGCGCTGCGTACAGAAAATTAATTCATAGGAGACTTACATGAAAAAATATATTACAATTACACTTGTATCAGTTTTTACAGTTCTGTTAAGCGCACAGAATCTCTCTGTCAGCAGCATACTCGAAAAATATGAAAGCAATATGAAACATTCTACAAGTATGATTAAAGCGCAGATCAGCACGACAGATTCTTTCGGCACCACAAAGCAGACCTTTGAAATCTACTCGAGAGAAAACGGCGACACACTCATTGTCATTGCAGACGGACCGGATAAGGGACAGAAAATTCTCCGCCTTGAAAACTCGCTTTTTTTATACTATCCGTCTGCAGAAGAAGTCATAAGATTAACCGGCAGCGCATTAAAAGATTCAATTGCTGGAACAGATTTTTCTTATGAAGATTTATCCGGCGACAACAGCATAGCAAATAACTACACAACAGTCCTACAAGGAACAGAGATTGTACAGGAGAGAGAGTGTTATGTTATTGAACTTACGGCAAAGAAAAAAACACTTGCCTACCAAAAGCAGACACTCTACATTGATACAGAAAACTTTACCGCGGTAAAAACAATTGTCTTCAGTGCAAGCGGAAAAGCGCTAAGAGAAATAATTTCATCGAATGTGCAAAATGTTTCCGGAAAGTATATTGCCTATACCACTACAGTAACCGACCTTTTAAAAAAGAACAGTAAGACAGGAATGACCATAACAGATGTTTCACTCAACGAAAGTATTCCATCCTCCTACTTTACGAGGGAAGGTTTAACATGGTAGCACTAAGGCGTTTCCTTTTACTCTGCATGTTGTTGTATATGAGCCTCCCGCTTAGTTCTCAAACAGATGTTCACGGGAAAATACAGCTGCAAACAGCTTTCCTGCATTTGAATGAGCCATCTGCAGCAGATGTCTGGATTTCAGGATCACTTTCATCTCTGCGCATTGAACACAGTAATCCAATTATAAAAGGAACGCTTGAATGCTCAAGCAGTCTTTCCGCCTCGCCTTTTGTCCCCGAAGGGTTTTCTCATGTGTTCTCTGTTGATAAAGCCTACTTCAAAACCAGAATACCTTTTTTTAACGATTCCTTTATGCGCTTATCAATAGGAAAGATGCCGGTTTCCTGGGGCTACGGATTAGTCTATAATGCAGGCGATATTTTATTTTCAGAAAATCCATCCATGTCCCCTGCATCCTCTTTTGCAGATATTTCATCCATGCGGTCCTTCGCAGATTGGGCTTTTCAATTGTATATTCCTGCAGGTACCTTTGCTTCGGTGGAAACTATTTTTCTGCCGCCGCTTGAGCCCTTGTATATCGAAAAGCACATTACTCGAAGCGCTCTCCGGGTTCAATTTTTACCCTATGCACGGTTCTTGGAAAGCGCCGAATTAGGTGCAAGCCTTCAAAGTAATGTACTTTTAAAAACAACCGATGCTGTAAAATTGTATGCGGGAATTGACGGTACTATTTTTGCAGATTACAACCTATGCTCCTCAATTGAGTTTTCTCCGGATGAAAACGAAGCCATCAGTTTTAATAAAGATACATGGTCAATATCTGCTGCAGTGTTTTATTCTTTTTGGAAAATAGGGCTGCGTACCGAGCTGCTTTATCATCCGGCAGCTGAATCTGCAGATATTTTTTGTATGCTCAGTTTTTCCATCATTGAACAGCTGAATGCTCAGGCAGTCTATAATTACTCGCATCCTGACAACACTATGATAAGCGAAAATGATGACGATCATTTTTTAAGCGGCGGGTTAATCTGGACTCCGGTAAAAGGTTTCTCTCTTAGTATTCTTGGATCCGCCAATATAAAAAAGCCGGATAACTTCACATCTGTGATGCTATCCGGCTTATACAGCTTTTAACGTCAGTCTTACTTTTTTACAAGGTAAAACTGACCTGAGTACGATTAACCCGTTCTCCGGTCAGTTTTGCCTGCGTTTTCGCTATTGACTTGTTTTCAAATAGTTAACAAAGGCCTGTGAATAGTTTTCAACAATACTTTTTTCCAAAGTGCGCAGCGCCTTCTGCTGTGCTTCAGAAGCACTGGTGTGTCCTTCTCTTTTATTTTCTGAATACGGAAGAAGTATTTTTCCGGAGCTCACTTCTTTTAAAGCTGCATTAAAAACATAACGGACATATTTATTCCGCTCTGATGGTACATCCATAAACTCGACATCTGCTTCAATCACATATGGAGCCGTATTTATTTCATCTGCCGGTTTAGTTTTAAACCCGTAACTAGAGAGCATGAGCATTACAGCATTTGCAATTCGGCTGTCATCAGTTCCGCTTACCGAGACATCGATGGAAATTGTCATTGCAGTTTCGTAGGCGGCCTCTTTCACCCTAGCTTCCGAACCGTAAGAAAGTTTTTTTGCACGGTACGCAGAAGGCTGCACTGCATTAAGAATATCCATGTATTGATTATTCTCTTCTGCTGCACGAACTGCTTTTTGAACCGCAGCAAATGCTTCAAATGTTCCCTTCCGGTTCCCGGCAAAAGAAAGCCTGTCTTGTATTAAATTTTCGTTATCACTTATCTTTTTTGAATAATACAAAGCTGCTTCGGATTTATTTAAATATGCCAATGCATATACATACCCGTCATCTCCCCACCAAAACTCATGAATTTTTACACCAACCAAAGCATCTACGACGGAATACGTTTCAATTATCTCATCAAGTGTTGAAGAGGATGAAGAAAAGCCGGAGGAAGACACGGCATCTTTTTCTGTTGTCACAACCTTGGATGAAACATTCTGTTTAATAATCTTGCCGATCGAAGCAATAGCTGAATTTTCTGCATCCACGGTATTTTTACCCATGCCCACAGCACTTAAATACTGTGACTGAGGAAATGCTTTTTGAGGAGATGTAACCCACTCCGGCTGTTCACCTTGAGCAGTATCTGCCATAGCAAATACAACAGACGGTTCATCAAATGATGAAATTGAAGGAGCATCATCTACATCTTGTTCATTAACATACACAAACTCCGGCTCATCCTGAGTTTCCCCTTTAGAATTCGAAGGCAGCGAGCGGGGAATATCCTCATCCCCGATTCCTTCTCCTGTTTCATCCATGAAAGCGCGGTCTGCTGCATCGCGGGCCTTTTGTGCGCTTTGCGCATTTTTTGCACCGTCATCCTGTTTTTCAGGAGCAGATTTACATGAAACAGAGAGCAATAAGACTGATGCTGCAAGCATCGCGGTTAATCTTAATTTAAACATACAGACTCCAAAAGATTCAAAGTATCCGGCTTCACTGTCACGCCGGGAAATTCTTCTACCGAAATTGTACGGCCTGAATAATCAAGGTAACGAATCGAAACAAGATAGGTTCCAGGATCAAGGCTTATACCTCCAACAGAAGCTGAAGCAGGAAAGTAGCGAGATGTTCTTATATCCGCTTTTTCCGTCACTTCATTAGACACCGCAGAAGCGATTT
>ERZ795049.2723-NODE-2723-length-20017-cov-9.162358_pt1 | contig 20017 bp, 27 predicted proteins | sample MGYA00375133_ERZ795049 | MGnify/ENA primary metagenome ERZ795049 (study PRJEB30178, sample SAMN05720147) | activated sludge metagenome | isolation source: anaerobic digester from wastewater treatment plant | place: Japan | collected 2015-04-20 ...
CTCCTGTAATAGGATTTATATAAAGCTGTTTTTTTCCAAGAGGATCGGTAAAGAGGATGACTTTATTTTTTCGAACAATTACAATACTCCAAAATCCATCCCATTTGTTTATTTCTTCGAGATGTTTTTCTATAGGAACATCTTTTTTAAAAAGATCCTGTAAGTAAGCAGAGTCGTTTTCAAATTGTCTTTTGGAAAATTCATTATAATTGAAGATCTCTCCATTGAAAAGAAGAAAATCATCATTATCCAAAAGGATTGGTTGGGTCCAGGAATCTTCCTCGAGAGTTTGGATAGGAAGACGATGGTGTCCGTAGATCCATCCATTTTTCTCAATAGAGGTAAACTGAATCCCCCTATGCTTTATCGAGTCAATTTTACTTTTGTCCGGTGTCAGAATTATTCCACACATAAATTATTTTTTGCCTGATTTTTATACATCTATTTCCAATAGGATCCCCCTAACGGGTGTAAAATCCCCGGCTTTTACTTTAACAGATACAACAGTACCATCTTTTTCTGCTAATAATTCATTTAGCATCTTCATGGATTCAAGAATTACAAGGATTTCTCCTTTCTTAATTTTGTCTCCTTCTTTAACACAAACCTCGGATATTTTTCCGGGCATTGGCGAATTAAAAGATACTTTCATATTTGATAATTTTTGAATCCAATAATGCTTTTTCTACATTCCAACAATGGAGCGAACCTATCCACATAGATAATGTTCCGAGTTTTAATGATGGATCGACTTGTTCTTTTACATATTGAGCCAATCTTACTGTCATATAAATGTCATTTTTGAAGTGCCTGAAAATATCACAGCTACGAATAAGATATGCTACATGAAGTTTTCCCCTTCTAATCAAAAAATGATAACCAATTGTACAAGGGAGGCGAACCCCATTGTTATTGCTATCCTGAGGATGCCAAATTGCATAAAATGCTTGACGGGAACCGGGATCATCCTTTAGTCTTTGGATTAGATCAGCAAAATCTCCGAAATTATACCCCATCTTTCCGGTTCCCTTGAGTGTTTTATCCGGCCAGAATCTTTCCATATAAGTATGAGAGAAAAAGGTTTCTCCTTCCTCTTCTCCTTCTTTACGGAATTTTTTATCATTATCCTTAGTATTAACCTTATAATAAGGCCAGTTCTGATATTCATATCCGGGATTGTGATTGCAATTAGGATTTATTCTTTCCTGAAAATGGTTTTCTGCCCAGGGTAAATCGGCATCGCATTCTTTACCCAATTCCTCCTTTGTTTCGGGCATTTCCATCTGAATATATCTATTGATAATTTCGAATAAATCCCCGGGGGCATCTATTGCTTGCCATTTTTTAGAAGTAGCAATATCACCCATTTCTTTGAGACTTGAAAAAGAATTTGCAATGGCTTTACTTATTTTCATATTTTTTATTTTTAGAATTATTTTTATGAAAAGTTTTAATTGATAAAATTAATAAATTCACTCGGGGATCTTTTTATACAATCTACGAGTTTCCATTTTTTGGTCCCATCTTCAAATTGAAGACAAGCAAATATTTCTGGATAACGATTTTTCTTATCCGTAATAAATTCCAAAGTAGAAGGATCCACAACTCCTGTTTTAAATAATTTCTTTCTGGAAACTTCTGTAGATTTAAAATCCTTAATTCTATCTCGATTTGCTACTTTTAAAATTTCGCAAGGAACAATGAGTTCATTTTCGATAGTATAAACTCGTTCCCCTTTTTGGAACTTTTCCATTACTTTTATTTTTTGTCTTTTAATTTTTTTATAGTTTCCTCCAAAGCCTTTAATGCGTCATTATAACCATCTTTATAGCCTAGATGGTATATGTTATTATTAGCTGGCTGAGCAAAAGAATAGGCTTCAGCTAAATTTTCATCTCTCGGATTATTTTCTTTTTCCTTTTCAGAGGGAGAAATAATATTATTCTTACTTGCTGCGGGATGGTTGTCAATTATTCGAATATTTCTTACAAATTCTCTATGAAATCCTTCTTCCAAAAATGCACCCTTTTTTCTTAATACAATTCCAGTCTGATATAAAGGTATAGGAATATTAGGAAATCTTTTTGTGTAAGTATTAATAAACATTGTAGTGGGAACATGTTTATGAAGGAAAAATCCATAAGCTTCCATATCGGGATTATTAGCCATAACAATGTCTATAATTTCTTTATGCAAAAGGTATGGTTTCTTATCCTGAACTAAATCTTTAATAAGAATAACAAAATAACCCCCTGGTTTAAGATATTGAATAGCTTTGGTATACATGGTTCTTACTAAGTTAGAATAAGCATCCCCCTTAGTAAGCCCTATATTATCTTCATGCATATAATCAAAACTCTTGTCCTCTTTTGTTTTAAGGTTTTTTCTTTCTGGAGCATCAGAGGATTTGCCGGAAAGTTTAGGATAAGGAGTTCCATTTATGATAAGATCCAAGAAGGGTTCCTTAAATCCCCATTCCGTAAAATACTCATCAAGTTTTGTAGCATCCCCTTGACGAAAATAAGAAAAAACACTAGGATCTGGTATTCTAGCTTTTCCAAATTGTTCAGCAATATTTCTCAAACCAACTTCCGGATACTCAAGTTCAATTCCTATTCCATTTCTTCCCGATAAAATAGCTTCAACAACAGCAGTTCCAGTTCCTGCTGTAGGATCAAAAACCCATCCTCCTTTTGGAGATAAGTTCTGAATAGCCCATTTATATCCAATAACATGGCCAACGTCAAGATGATCGCCGGCTTTATCAACATAATATCCCTTTCGGATACGATTACTGTAATATTTGTCTTCATCTACATGGTATATTTCACCCATAAAATTCTGACAATATTTGCAAGTACAATGATAATCGCTTGGTATTCCTAATCTATGATCAACAATATGATTATAAGGAATAGAATTGGTGTGTTTTGCTTCTGCCATATTAACTGTACATAAAAGATGTTAGAGACGAACCATACAGAGGTTGAAGGTTCATCATATTATAAACTTCAATATAATCTACCATTTCCCAGGTTTCTCTTTTCCCCTCGAATTTGAAATCTTTTTGCTCCCCAATCATTGAAAGAGGAAGAGAATTACCTGTATAAACTAAACGAAATTTAAGATCCGGGGTTCTCCAGACCTCAAATATTCCGTTTCTCATATATTTCATTTCAAATCCTGCTCCGGATCCCTTAACTACATTTATTTTAGCTAAAGGAGATATATCAGAAAAACCCCTTCGATTAAATGTTGTAGCTTTTTCCCATGTTTCTTTGGGCCTTCTGCTTGCAGGCTGTTTTTCTATAGGGATTTGTGAATAAGCATTTTCAATAGCATCTTCATCTTCTCCAACAAAATTCATAGAAGCCATTACATCAATATTATGAATATCATCTTCACCAGATAATTCACAAGCTCTTGAAAAGAAAACTGCAGCAACCGGGGAATAATTATTTTGAAATACATCTCGAGCTGCATATCCCCGAGCCATTGCTTTTCCGGGGGTTTCTATTTCATTAGACATTCTTATAGCTAATTTTATAGCTTCGACAAGATCACCCCCGGATTTCTTTTTAAGATCCGTCAATCTCATTATATCCTTTGTTCCGTATTGCGATGACATTATTCTGGAAGTATTTTTTTGAATTTTAATTTTGTTTCGGTGTGTTTAAGAACAGTTTCCAAAGTTTGAAAAAGATTTAAAACAGCTTCTTCCTTAGTTTCTCCTTCAGAAACGATACCGGGATCCGGTTTAAAAAAGGAAGTAAATCCCCCATTAGGATCTTCCACAAGAATAATTTTTAACTCAAAGACATTTGTCTCTTTGGTTTTTCCCTGTTCAAATTCTTTATAACTAACTCTACTCATCGTCTTCTTCCTCTGCTTTTTCAAAAACATATTTTTTTAATTCTTCTGCAGCTTTTAAATAAGCCTCTCGGAGCTGATGAAATTTTTCATCTTTGATTTCTGGCCATCTTGAATAATGAGCGAAGCAATAATGAAATCCCTCCTCCTTTATTCTATATCTGACATTTTGGAAATATTCTTCTTTCATATTTTTTCAAATTTTTCCACGAACATTTTAGCGACTACTGATTATATTCATTATTCCATTTTTTCTTTTAGTTCCTGAATGTATTCTTTATATTGTCCTTGCTTAAATCTTTTGATGTAAGCTGGATGGCAAATGAAATCACCAGATCCAAACTTTTCCTGAAGAGATTTACCTAAAAAGATAATTTTCCTTGGCTTAACAATTTCGATTTCTTCTTCAAGAGCTTTTCTATTGAGTACTTCGTTATTTTCGCACTTATTCCAATTTGTAAAATAAGGCATTTGCTTGGTTGGATAAATTCCGGCATCAAATAAACAACGATGGAAATATTCCGAACTCCCAGTATTACTTACAAAAGATCTAATAAATCCTTTTCCTATAGAATAATTACTGGGCATTTCCCCAACAAACATAACACAGTCCTCTTCATAGTAATTTCCTGCCGAAAAGAATTTTTGTAGTTTTTGAGCTCTTTGTTTTCTCTGATCATGAACATTCTCAACTAATCCTAATATTGTATCAAGATTATTTTGTTTATAATCATAAATGAAGACTGGGACATAAGTATTTTCCATGACATCATCATAGAAATAAAGCATCTGATCTATTTCTTCGAGCTTCACATAATCGTCTCCGCGTACGTGTATATTTTCTAAGATAGTTTCTTTTTCCGGGCGGACATAAAGAATAACAGGATAAAAAGGCATTAGCCCGGATTCAATAAGATATTGATGCCATGGCTGCATCTGGTCTCTTCCTTCTTTAAATTGAGGATAAACCAGTTCGCTCGTATAATATCTTTCAAGATAAAAAGGAGCATAATGAGCCGGAGAATGTAAATAATAGCTAAGCTGATCTTGTTTGGGATAAAATGGCTTAACTAATTGAATCGAAGAATTTTTCTTAATAAATTCTACCAATGTACTCTTACCTGAGCCATCTGGTCCATCAATTACAATCATGTTATTATGTTTTAATGTTTTATGTAATTATATTTGAAGAGTTTTCATTTCATATGAAATTATCCCTCTTAAAATATTATTCCAGGTTTCTTCATTATATTTTCCGTCAGGTAAATCATTTCCCCTTCTCCATACTTCTCCGGGACGAGGTTTTCGGGAACTTACTGTACTTCCTAAATAAGAATTTTCCATTGTATCCGCCCAATGAACATGAATTGAATATATGTGCTCATCTGTATAAAAATTAACCGTTATCCAGTCGTTTTTTGGATCATTTGGTTTTGAAATTAGAATTACAGAATCGACATTTCCATAACGAGCAAGCTGTTTTAACTTCATGCCGAAATCAGCATTCCATGGACTATTCATAAGATCAGCCCATTTAAGGAGAGTGCAATTATGTTCTTCTTCGAACCTTTTCTTCCCATGAGTTTTATTGTCCCATGGAATTTCTTTTTCAACTTGTGGTGCGGCAATATTGGCACCCTTAGCTTTTTCTTCCATTTTTAGAGATTTAAAATTATAGAGTTTTTTATAGTTTTATCTATAAAAAGTTTTAACAAATTTGTGTTAAATTATTGCCATCTACCCAAAAATCAATTGTTTCGCCATTTCTATCGGACGGCCTGATATAAATGTGAATTCTTCCATCAACTATCTCATGAACCCTTAAAATATATTCAGACCCCCAAAGACCATATTTATTGGGAAATTTTTTAATCATTTCTTCTAAGTTCATCATCTTATTTTTTTATTATTGGATCCCATTCAAATCCCATCCATCCTCCATCTTCATCATCTTCATCCCAATATTCTTCCCAATGATAATACATTTCATGACAATTTGGACATTTCCCTTCAGAATATTCTTCTACCTCAAATTCGTGAAAGCAATGGGGACACATTATTTCTTCTTTCATTTTCGAAGATCCTTGTAATTGTCAATAAACCATTTATAAGTATCCTGAACCCCCTTGTCAAGGCTAATTTTAGGGGTCCATCCAAGTTCTTTTATTTTAGAACTATCTAAAAGTTTTTGAGAAGTCCCATTTGGGTATTCCATATTCCAAAATATTTCTCCATCATATCCAACAATATCGGCAATCATTTTAGCAAGAAATTTGATAGGAACATCCTGCCCCGCGCCTACATTAATATGAACAGGGCTATTATATTCTTCCATTAAGAGAGTTAAAGCAGAAGCCAAATCATCTACATGAAGAAATTCTCTTCTTGGGGTTCCGTCCCCCCATAATTCCACCATTTTAATACCCGAATTTTTAGCATCGTGAAATTTACGAATCATTGCGGGCAATACATGGGATCCCATTAGAGCAAAATTATCATTTGGTCCGTAAAGATTAGTAGGCATTACACTTATGAAATTAGATCCATATTGTTTACGATATGCTTTGCACATTTCTATTCCGGCTATTTTAGCTATGGCATAAGCGCTATTTGTCTGTTCAAGAGGAGCAGACATAAGATATTCTTCTTTAATTGGCTGAGGACATTCTCTTGGATAAATGCAGGAACTTCCTAAAAAAAGAAGTTTTTTTGCACCTGATTTCCTAGCAGCTTCCATTACATTAGTTTGAATGCTTATATTATCATAGAAAAATTCGCCAGAAGCAGAATTATTTGCATAAATACCACCAACTTTTGCGGCAGCTAAGAAAACATAAGTAGGTTTATATAAACGAAACATAGCTTCTGTATCCCCCTTATTAGTAAGATCCAATTCGCGATGAGAAAAGGTAATAATATTTCGATGGCCGTTTTCTTTTAAATTTCTAACTATAGCAGATCCCACCAAACCGTTATGTCCAGCTACATAAATTTTACTTGTTTTTTTCATTCAGAATTTTATTTTCGCACTTTATATAAAGAAAAAAGGACTTAGTTTTAAGTCCTATAAATCCATATTGTATTGATCTATATATTTCTGCTCCCAGTCAAGGGCCTCCTCCGGGGTATCATACATTGCAGGAGTATCATTATAAGGTTCTCCTGTATTATTTAAAGCTGCATAGTAAGATATTCCATCGGACCCCTTTAATTGAACAATTTTTATTAAAAAGCCTTCATATTCAATAATATCCCAGGTTTTTATCTGGAAGGACTTCAAAAATTCAAATCCCCAGTCGGTTTCCTTATCAAGTTTCTTTTTTAGAGCTTCCGATCCGATATTCATGGATTCCTTAGGGGTTAACCCTCTTTCAAAATTCTGAGACTCTTTTATTTTAACCCTATCATCTATTCTTCTTTTTATACCGTCCAAAGCAGCCTCTGGTGTCGTAGAAATTCCACTAATATCGATCGTAGATGAAGCCCTAAAGAATCCATAACCAAAATCATAAATTATAATTGGAAATCCTTTATAATCCAAGATAAAATCATAAACTCTTATATTATTTAGCGACTCTGGTCTATCATCAAGGGCTGCTGGAAAATAATTCAAAGCCCAATCAATTTTTTTCATCAGAGTTTCCCTTCCAATGCCTATAGATTTTTTTGGTTCCAATCCTCTTTTAAAATTAACAGATTCTTTTATTTCTCCATATATTTGATTAAAAGCATTCTCCCATTTCTTTCTTTTGAGTTTTCTTTTTATTTTTCTTTTAATTTCATCATTATTTGAAGAATTGACATATCTTCTAAGCAATTCAATTTCTCCAGCGATCCCCGTAAAATTGTATATTAAGAAATCGGCCATCCTATCTGTAACAGGATCATTACTATTTAAAACATCTTCTAAAAGTTCAGGGAATTTATCATAAATTTTTAGACTTGCTCCAAAACTTCCCCAGGTAATTTTTTGTTCTGAAGAAGCATTTTTTCTAAAATACCTATAAAATTCTGGAAAATCCTCAAGTATCTTTATGAAGGCCAAATAAGCTATTTTTTTGACATCTTCAATATGATAATTTAAAGGATTAAAATAATTTTTATAAAAATACGGAGCTAAATTACCAAAAGACATAGCCCCTTGATAAACAAAAGGAGCGGGGTATTCTTTAATTGCTTCAGCAGTTAATGGCATTTTTTGGAAAAATTCTTCGGGCGAATTATACCCAACCAATGTATCAAGCTGAGCCGTATAATTTAAACTTTTATCGCGGGATCTCTTTTTATATAATTTTGAAAAAATTGAATCTATTAATTCTCTTTCTTCTTCCGATATTTTTTCTTTTGAATATTTGTAGAAACTCCATATTTCTCTTTGCCCCCATATTTCTGGATTCATATCCATAACTTTAAGAACACTTAAAAAAGGAATAGGAAGTTTTTTAAATTCTTCAAATGGAATAACCTCTTCTTCCTCTTGAAAAAATTTTCTAACAATTTCTATTGCTCCAATGCCTAACGTTTCTCTTGACAGCGGTTTCCTTTCAAAATTCAAACTTTCATATACAAATTTAGCTTTGGCCATTTTCTGGAAGAGTCATTTTTATCAATTCGAAAATAGGAACTATATTAGGTTCTCCATATTGTTTAATTCCTTCCATAACTGCAAGATCTATAGAATTTTCTAAAATCTCGTCGCCAATTTTAATCCATACTCCAACGCTATCAAATTTGTCTTTGGTTTTGGCTACCAGATCTTCAAAAACAAGTTTGCAAATTTCTTTTAGGATATATTCCTTATCTTCCTCATCAGCTCCGGGATATGCTTCTTCAATATACTTATTAAATTCAAAAGTAGCGCTAGTTCTTAAAAGATACTCACTTTTGCTCTCAACATCAAGAGCTCCCTGCTTTTCCATTAGGGAGATTTTAAATTCTTTAATATCTGTCATATTTTTAAAATTTATTGCTGTCCTATTCCTTTCAAAGCCACCCCGCTATTTGCAGGATTTGCAGTGCTATTTGGATTGCCAAACATGGTTTTAGCTGTTTGAGCATTCATATCAGCTGCATTAGGTTGTACTTGACTTTCATTCTCAGGTTTTGGAGCTGGCTCAAGGCCCTGATTAACATTAGGAATTTCAGCTATAGTATTAAAGTTTGTTCTTTCGTTCCAATAATCAGATCCATAATTAATAGTGAGCTCTTCGTTCATATTAATTGGTCGGTTGGTAATGAAATACATTTGACGGCTTTTTGGATTATAAGCATAATCAAGATTTGGCTTATCAGAATGCCTGTACATTGATCCATATCCAAGAACAAGGCCCCACATATTCTTGTTTCTATCAAGTTCGAAGATAAGATCCTTTATTTTTTCAATAGTTTTACAGATTTCACCAACGAGAACAACAGGGCATATTTCTACTATTTCTCCTTTTGCAAACTGAGATTTACCTACAATAGTATATTCCCCGCCAGGACGTCTTGTGTATTCAACTCTTGATAGATTAAAGGATTCGTTTTTCTTTTTAAAGAAACCACCAAAATCTTTTACTGGTTCTGGCTTTTTTTCCTTAAACTTTTCATCCTCTTCAAAAGGATTATAAAATCCTTCATTAAGGTTCTTTTTAAATTCCTCTAATGATATAATTTTTGTTCTGGACATATTATGAATAAAGTTTATTATAGGTTTTTAAAGAAACAAATGATTCTGAGATTATATCATCAATTGCATCCGGACCTAGATATTTCTTAATTTTTGAAACAATCTCTTCAGTTTTACCACCTGGCTCATGTATTGCTGCAAATCTAATTAGGTTTATAACATTTTTAGCATTTGAAAGAGCTCCAATCTTCTTTTCTTTGGAAATTCCAGGCGTTTTAATGAAAGCTTCAATCGAATGAATAATTCCATGACTTGTTGCAAGGATTATATCAGAAACCATAAGTTTCCAATCTTTTTCGGAAAGCCCTCTTTCCTTAGCTTGATCTATAAGTAGAGTTTCAAAATCCTTAAATCTTTCTTCATATTTAATTAATTCTTTTGCAGGATCTACTTGTGGTTTTTCCTTTAAGTCTTCTCTAAGTTGAACAAGAAGATCAATTAAAGCAGGATTAGAAATTCCCCTTTCAACAGCTCGAATTTTTTCTTTGTAAATGTCTGAGTCCTTCATTAAAAGATCTACCATTTTTTCCGAAAAAGCTCTTGGACTAGCTTTATAAGTATCAATTAAATCGCTTCCTATTTTTTTCTGGACATCCCTTGTTGGGCTTTTAAGTAGTATCTCTAATTTTGATCCTAGGGCTCTTGAAAGTTTTTCTTCGTATCTTTCCTCTTTTTCACTTGCCTCTATTTTTGAGGTAGCCTCTATATCTTCAACCATTTGATCTACATCGGAAAGATTTTTTATCTCTTCTTTTCTGATAGGAGTATCCGTATCCTCTTCATAATAGGTTACCTCAATTATTTCTGCATCCATATCAAAAGAAAAAGTAACATCATAAGCTTTTAATTCACCTCCTTCATCCAAAGCTACTTTATATTCATCTTCGATGCCATCACCATATCTTTCAAGCTCTGTATTTAAATAAGAAAGGAGTTTTTCAAACTCAGATTCTGGTTCCTTAAGTTTCTTTTCAACTGATTTTTTTTCATCAAAAGCTATTTCTTCCCTAGATCTTCTGCTCTTATATCTTCTATCTTCAGCATCTTCGATTTCAACTTCAAGACGAGCAATCATCTTTTCTAACCCCGAAACATGCTTGTTATTAATGATCTTGATGAGTTTCTCATAAGTCATCTGTTTGATCTTAGAAACATATTCTTCCCAGAGGAATTTAAGATCTGCTTTTCCCTTATCCGATAATTCTACTTTAAGAACATATCCAGGTTCATCAATCCTTTTAGTAATCCCTTGCGTGTACGCATTTATTAAATTATCAATGGACTGATTCAAGTGTTGTACTCTTGCTTCCTGGTTTTTTTCAACTTCTGCTTTGAATTTCTTTTGCTGATTTACAACTGCTCTAATCTCGGTTTCATCACCGTCTGATTTTGCTTTTTTAAGCTGGGCTTCAAGGTTCTTTCCTTTTTCTGTAATCTGAGTAATAGATTTATCAAGCTCCCCTTCGAATTTACGTATGATCTTTTCTACTCTGGAAATAATTTTCTTAGAGTATTTAACCATAACATTCTTAGCTTTTCTGTATCTAATAGCACGAGCAGGGAAAGAAGCGGCCCTACTAAAAGGAGTTGTCAAAGCAGCATCGTCATCATTATTACTAGCTTCGAATAAAGGATATTCTTGACTAATAATGCGATCTAGTTCTTTTTGAGCGGCTATTTCTATAAGATTCATATTATTTGGTTTCTTCAGTTTTATCTTTTCCTTCTTTGCTTGGTTCAGTTTCAGAGGTTTCAGTTCCAGCTTCTTCCTTAGCATCGTTTTGTTTTATTGTTTCTTTTTTCTCCTTAACTGTTTTTTCTAATCCCTGGGTTTTTTGCTTTAAGGATTTATTGAGAGCTGCATTAATTTGTCTTGCTGCTTTAAGAATATCTTGATCTTTAATAACCTGAGCAATTACATTATCATCCTCAACCGCAATTTTCTGAAGGAGATTCATCATTATCTGAGTAGTTAAAAGTCCCCAATATGTCTGGAGATCAGCTACCGTAGTTTCTTTTAATCCTTTTTTATCAATAAGGGAATTTATCTTTTTTGTGTTAATGTCAATAGTATTTTGAGCATATTTTTCGATCTCTGCCATTTGTTTATTCTGAATCTTTTGAATATTCTGAAGATCCATCCTAAGAGCTGCTACAATATCCTTTGGCTGTTTTCCTTTACCAATCTCAGCCATTTTTTTATAGGTTTGTACTTTAAGATCCTTAATAGGTTTTAGAAATTTATCAGCGACATTCTTATTAATCTGATCCTGTAATTTCTTAGCCTGTTTATTTAAAGAAGATCTCTGCCTTCCTTTTTTGGTAAGAATATTGCCTTTTTTGGTATCAAGTTTATCTGGATCCTTTTTTTCTTCATCCCCTTCAGCTTCTTTTACAAGAACTACATTGGATTTCTTCCAGGTATTAAGGTCAGAATGATTATTTTCTAACAACTCGTCAAATTGTAAAAATTGGGAGTATTTCATTTTTTCACAGAGTTTTTTATATATATCTTTTTAAAGCGGAATAGATATATAAAATAAATTAAACTCCAAATCATGGCTAAACATGTAAAAGAAACCCTAGGTCAATTCCAAGATTGGCAGTATTTTTCTCTTTTAGAAAGCAAAAAAGAAGAAGCTGTAGATGAGAAAAAGATGAAACAGGAAGAAGAAAAAGAGGGTCTTGATGTAATTGAGAAACTCAAAGCTAACCTTGAAAGATTCAAATCGGCTGCCGGTGATAAAATTCTAAAATATAAAGAATTCTGGAAAGAAAACGAAGAATGCAAAGAAAAATTCGATGAAGAAGGCTCGATTTATAAGCTTTTCGATAGCGATTATGTAGCAGGCGTTCTTAATCTCCCAGACAAAGCTCTTAGTGAAGAAGAAATTGATGCTCAGATAGAAGAGGTCGATAAAGAAAAAGAGGGCGAAGAAGGCGAAGAAAAAGAAGGTGAGGAAAAAGAGGAAGAAAAGGAAGAAGAAGAAGACGAGGAAGAGGAAGAGGAAGAAGAGGAAGAAAAACAAGAAGTTAAAGAAAGTCTTAATGAGGAAGAAGGACTTGATCTCGATTTAGATCTTGATAAACCAGAGGAGGAAGAGACCGAACTTGGTGGAGAAGAAGAAACCCCAGAATTTGCTGAACCAGAAGGCGAAGAAGGAACTGAAGTTGAAGGAGAAGGAGATGAAACATTTTCTGAAGAACCTGAAGTAAAAGAATTCTTTGCTGTATTTGATATGAGTGGGGAAAGAGAAGAAGTATTTAGGACTGATAATCCTTCAGTTATTAAAGCATTCCAGGATTTCTTTGAAAACTCCTTTAAAGCTTGTATGAAAGAACAGATACTTAAATTCAAACAAGCTCAGGAGGATAAACGTAAAGAAGCTGAATTAAAAGCTGAACAAAAACGTAGAGAAGAGCAGAAGGAAAAGCTTGATAAGTTCATGAAAGCATAATGATCGTAAGAGAATCTATAGAATTTCAAAGAGGGGGTGCAAGCCCCCTCAAAAGTTTAAGGATTGGTCGTCTTGAAATCCTTAAAAAAGAGCTAGGGGATAAAAAATTTGGTTTTGAATCCTGCAAGGATAATTTGGAAAGGATTTCTAGAAAATATGCTCTAAAGAGTCCTTCTGGTAAGGTTTTCTTTAAAAGAGAGCTTAGTGATGCTTTCGAACAAATGTTTGGACCAGATTTTAAGAGTTCTTATGAATCCAAACAACAAAAAGATGCTCATTCAAATAAATCTAGGCAATTTTTTAAGGATTTAATAAAGAAAGTTAAATTGAATGATTCTCAAATATCCGAGGACGAATTATTGGAAGTTATTGATGAGTTTACTAAAGTAATTACCCCGGATCCTTTATGGTTTGAAGCAGTTTTAGGAAGTCTTTTCTTTACTGTTGCGAATTATTAAAACTCTTTTATCCTTTTACAATATAATATCCAAACACATAATACATGAGTGGAGTGGATGTCCTCGGGTACTCATCTTTTTTAGTATCCATAATCGGAATATTTTTAAATGCCAAGAAGAAAATAGCTTGCTGGCCAGTTTGGTTAGTAAGTAATTCAGGCTGGATTGTATATTCAATATTGCAAAAGGATATTCCTCAAGTAATATTATGGATAGCCTTTTCAGCCTCAAATGTTTACGGATGGTATCAATGGAAAAAGGATTTTGAAAAAGAGAAATTTAAACCAAATGTTTATACTGATATTGATTAAATTATGAACGAAACAGATCTTAGACTCGCTTTTAAAATGGATACAAGCTATTATCCATGTTGGCCGGATACCGGAAGATTTGAAAGGTATCCTGATAGTATTAGGGGTTTAACTCGATCCATCTATGCTAAATGGTTAGAGGATAAATTTGAAAAACCTCTTGATATGAGAAGATTATTTAATAGAGAAACCGGGCTTGGCGATCCTGTTATTGACAATGGAAATTATTATGTTACCGAATATCGTAATTGGCTGGAAAGAAAAGCCCTTTGTAATCGAAAAGTATTAGTCCAGATTAAATCTCTTCTAAATCTATGAATCGTTATTTAACAAGCGAATATGTTGGCATAGGCCATCCCGACAAGGTAGCAGATCAAATTTCTGATGGCATTCTTGATATGTACTTGGGAAATGATCCCAATTCACGGGTAGCTGTAGAAACATTAGTTTCGGGAAATAAAGTATTTGTCGTTGGGGAAATAACTAGCCGAGGTAAATTTTCAGAGTCTTTTATAAAAGACAAAATAAATGAAATAGTAGTTGATGCTGGTTATGATTGTAATGTTCCTTGTGAATTCAGGGAAGGCAATCTGGATATTCAGCTTCATCTAAGAGCTCAGTCGCCTAATATCCATCAAGGAGTTGATAAAGAAAATGGCGATATTGGAGCAGGGGATCAAGGTATTATGTTTGGCTATGCAACAAACGAAAATACAGATTATTATCTCCCTGTTCCCTATGTTATTGCAGCAGATCTTCTTAATACCTTAAATAAAGGAATTTTGAATGGAGATATAAAAGGTTTGTTCACTGATAATAAATCTCAAGTTTGCTGCTGGTATCAAAATGGAAATATCTTTATAGACCGAGTTATTCTTTCTTCTTTTCATAGCCCGCTTCTAAGTGTAGAAGAAGTTCAAGAAATGCTAAAGGATAAAATAGTAGATCCAGTTCTTGACAAATACTGGAAATATCTTCCCAAAAAAGATGTCGAAATGTTTCTCAATTCTGCAGGGCCTTTCTTTATCGGAGGCCCCGAAGGAGATTCTGGATTGACAGGGAGAAAAATCATTGTGGATACTTATGGCGGGTTTGCTCCTCATGGCGGTGGTGCTTTTAGTGGTAAAGATCCTTCAAAAGTTGATAGATCTGCAGCTTATATGGCTCGTCATATAGCTAAGAGTATCGTAGCTAATGGCCTTGCTGATAAAGCTCTTGTCCAATTATCTTATGCTATTGGACATGTAAAACCCTTCAGCATAGCTATTGATTCCGATAGTTCTTTACCTGAAGAATTTTTGATAAAGGTAGTTCAAGAAAATTTTGATCTTTCCCCTAAAGGAATTATTGATTACTTAAAACTTACTAATCAATCTGTTGTAAAATATAAAAATATAGCAGGCGGCGGACATTTTCTGTCTCCTGATTCTCCTTGGGAAAAAATAAAACAGTTCTAATGAGTTTAATAAACGAAAAATACAATAAGGTAATTTGCATCTGCTTAAAAGAAAGGGAAGATAAGTATAAGTATTCATTATCCCAATTTATTAAACATGGGATTGATGTAGAGTTTTATCGTCCTGTAGTTCCGGGATATGCGGCTCAATTATTAGAGCCTTATTACAAAAGATGGAATAGTCCGGATAATACGAAGATAAGATTTAATCCAAGATTTCCTAATGAACTTGGAGCAATGCAATCTCATTATCATGTTATTAAATCTGCTTTACTTGAGGGTGCACAAAGTCTTTTCATATTTGAAGATGATTGTGCTTTTCATAAGGATTGGGAAAATCTCGAAGCTAAATACTTTAATAGTATACCTGAAGATGCAGACGGGGTTCTTCTTTATTCATTCCAGGCTCAATTATATGCTCAAAATGTAAGGGTAAAACCAAGGTGGACAAAAGGCTATGGAAGCTGGTCTATTTTAGCTTATGGCATGAATAGAAGAGCAATGGAAAGATATATTCAGCTTGCTGATGCTGCCCCGATGATAGCGGATAGTATTACTTTTCACATGATGACTAATGAAGGCTTTAATTTCTATGTTGCAAGCCCCCCATTAATTATTCCTGCAAAAGATCTTACTTCAAATATAAGAGGAGAAAATAAAAACTATGAACAGATAAGAACTGTTTATATGATGGGTGTTGATGATAATAATTATGAATAATGGATAAATTAAAAATATGGTTTGCAGATTTTTGGCCTGAATGGAAGGACGAGGATTTTATAACTCCCATTCTTAAAAACCATTTTGAACTTGTTTTAGATAAGAATAGCCCCGATGTAGTTTTTCATTCTATATTTAATAGGATGCAAGAAACTCCTAAATATAAATGTAAGAAAATTCTTTATTTGGGAGAAAATCATAGGCCAGAACAATTTAAATCGGACTATAGTATCAGTTTTGATATTCATTCAAATACAAATTATAGATTACCTCTTTGGCAGGTTTATATTCTATTAAAACCCGAATTAAAGAATAGATTATACAATAGAAGAAATTGGACGGAATATCAGTTCAAAAGATGGTGTTCCTTTACTGTTTCCAATCCTTCTAATTTTATGAGAAATGGTGCTTACCAGCAACTGAATAATTATAAGCATGTAGATTCTTATGGAAGATATATGACTACTTCCAACGAATTGCAAGAAGCTTCTAAAGGAAGATATTGGAGAGACGCTAAAGACGAGTTCTTTTTGAAAAATCCCCATAAATTTATGATGGCTTATGAAAATACCCCAACTAAATTTTATTGTACGGAAAAACTTATGGATGCTTTTCTTGTCGGAAGTATGCCTATTTATTGGGGTGATCCCAGAGTTGGTGAAGATTGGAATAAAGAAGCATTTATCGATGTTACCAAGGGGGATTTCGATAAGATATTCAGGGTTGATAAGGATTGGGAATTATTTAAATCCATTTATCAGCAACCAGTATTTACCGAGGAACAAAAACATAGTTTAGAATGGAATCTATTGGGGTTTGAAGATTGGTTAATTGAAAAAGTAAAAAAATGAAATTTCTTATAGTTGGGGCAGGTTTATTTGGATCTGTTGTTGCAAGGGAATTAACTGATGCAGGTCATTATTGTCATGTTATAGATCGAAGAAATCATATAGGAGGGAATTGTTATACTGAAAATGTAGAAGGAATAAATGTTCATAAATATGGCCCTCATATCTTTCACACATCAAATAAGGATGTGTGGAATTATCTATTAAAACACACTTCTGTTAATCAGTTTTCATGTCGTCCTAAATTAAAATATCAGGATAAAATATTTTCATTTCCTATTAATTTAATGACTTTAAATCAATTATGGGGTATCACAACTCCAGCGGAAGCTGAAAGGAAAATATTAGAAGTTACGAAAAAATATAAAAGAGAAGAATATCTTAATGCAGAAGAATATGCTTTGGGAAATATCGGGCAGGAAATATACGAAATCTTTTACAAAGGATATTTAATTAAACAGTGGAATAAAGATCCAAAAAATATCCCTCCAGAAATAATGATGCGTCAGGTTATAAGAATGGATTATAATGACAGCTATTATTATGATTTATTTCAAGGAATACCTAATTATGAAATCCTATTTACTTCTCTTTTAAAAAACATATCAATAGATTTAAAAACAGACTATCTTAATGATCGGGAATATTTTAATTCTCAATACGATAAAATTATTTATACCGGACCTATTGATGAATTTTACAATTATGAATTCGGTCCTCTTGAATATCGATCCCTAATATTTGAAGAAGAGAGATTAGAGATAAAAGATTATCAGGGGGTTTTTATGGTATCATATCCCGAAAATAAATACCCATTTACCAGAATTATTGAGCACAAGCATTTTGAATTTGGGCAGCAAGATTTTACAATAATAACAAGAGAATATTCTCAAAACTGGAAAATAGGGGAAGAAGCTTATTATCCTGTAAATGATTTCAAAAATCAGGTAATTTACGAAAAATATGAAGAAAAGAGCTTCTCTAAAAATTATTATTTTGGAGGAAGACTAGGATCATATAAATATCTTAATATGGATCAAACAATTGAAAAAGCTCTAAAACTATCCAAAACAATAAATGAAAAATAAAGTACTTATTACAGGATGCGGGGGGATGTTAGGAAAAGCGGCCTATGAAATTCTATCGCATAATTATGATACCGTTGCAACGGATATTGATTTAAACGAAACTTGGATTTCATATTTAGATGTTCGTAATATAGATGATTTTGAAACATATTTTAGAAAAGACCACTTTGATATAATTTTTCATTTAGCTGCTTTAACGGATTTAGAATATTGTGAAATTGAAAGTGAAAATGCGTGGAAAACCAATGCTTTAGGGGCTGAAAATGCAGCTTTAATAGCTAGAAAATATGATGCAGAAATTGTTTATATTAGTACAGCTGGAATATTTGATATTGAGGATCAAGAAATTTTTAATGATTTTGATTTACCTACCCCAAAAAGCATTTATGGGAAAAGCAAGTATTATGGAGAAAAAATTGTTCAACAATTAGCTCCAAAACATTTTGTTTTCAGAGCAGGATGGATGATGGGAGGAGAAGAGAAGGATAAAAAATTCATCAAAAAAATTCTGACCCAAATTAAAAGCGGGGTTAAAGAATTGAATATTGTTGGAGATAAATTAGGAACCCCTACGTATACACATGATTTCATCAATAATATGATTCCTGTTATCGAAAAAAAATATTATGGATTATATAATCAGGTATGTAAAGGAGATTGCTCTCGATATGATGTAGCATTGAAAATGGTTCAATTATTAGATTTAAATATTCCAGTTAATCTGGTAAATTCGGATTTCTTTAAAAAAGAATATTGGGCTCCGAGGCCCTATTCTGAAAAACTTATAAATTTAAAATTGGAAGCTCGGGGTTTAAATACCATGAGATCCTGGGAAGAGTGTTTGGAAGAATATATGAATAATTATGGAAAAAGATTTATAAAATGAAATTGCTTTGTATAGTTTTAGGATTTAAACATTTTACTTGTGAGAATTATCTTAAAAGTGTAAATAATACATGGGGGAAATTACAGAATGAAAATATCAAGGTTGTATTTTCTTATGGTGGATATCCAGAGAATAAATTCGAGAATGATACCATATATGTTTCTAGCAATGATTTTGGAGAAGAAAATACTTACGAAAAACTTTTAGATGTTTTTGATGTAGCATATAATAATTTAGAATTTGACGTTGTCCTAAAAACTAGTTTAAGTACATATTTTCGAATTGATAATTTGTATAAGGTTCTTTCCGATTATGAAATGAAGGATTTTTTTGGTTCCTCTTTTGATCATCCTGCAGATAGTGGATGCTTGTCTGGATGTACAATGTTATTATCTAGGGATGTTATAAAAAAAATATTGGATAACAGAGGCTTACAAAATCCCAGGACCGGATGGGATGATACGGGAATAGAATACTTATTAAAACAAATTTATCCTAATTATACTTCCTTATATAAGAATTTCAAAAGATTAGATTTACTAGAGAATTCTCTGGTAAGATTAATGGATCCCGGATTTAATATTATTCATGCAGATAAATGGGCTTTTAGATGCAAAACAAAGGGCAATAGGGACTTAGATGCAAAAAAAATGGAAATGTTACATAAAATATTTTATGAATGAATATAATTGTAATAAGCCTCGAAAGAGCAAAAGAACGTAGGGAAAGAATAAAAACACAATTCCAAAAATTAAATTTGGAAGCTATTATTATGGATGCTGTGGATGGACAAAATCTTTCAGAGATCCAATTAAATAAATCTATTTATAATCCTAATGGATGGCGAGATGGGGAAAAATTTAAACCAGGGGAAATTGGATGTATAATGTCAACTATTAATGCCATTAAACTCGCCAAAGAGAATAATTGGGAAGAGGTTATTATAATGGATGACGATGTGGTTATATCAGAGGACTTTCAAAAAGGGATAAAATTTCTTTCTAGAATTGTTCCCGGAGATTGGCAGCATATTTTTCTTGGAGGTCATATTTATATGAATCCTGCTCCTGTTTTTCAGCCCGCAGCGATTCCATCATATTTTAAAGTATCTGGATCTTATTGCTATATCTTAAGAGAAACTGCTTACGATATTTTATTAGAAGAATTATCTTTATTTGAATTGCCAGTGGATGATGCTATTGAAAAAATTTATCTAAGGGAGCAAAGAATAAAGTCGTATATTTTCTTTCCTTT